>JAAHTG010000506.1_pt1 | contig 33883 bp, 21 predicted proteins | sample 6116081 | NCBI WGS metagenome assembly JAAHTG01 (sample SAMN13939989, study PRJNA603662) | sponge metagenome | isolation source: marine sponge | host: Mycale hentscheli | place: New Zealand | collected 2005 | reverse complement strand
TTGGGAAAAACCATATTGCCGAGGCGCTAAGTTACCGCCGGGTAGATGTGCGACAAACCTTTCGGCAGGTGGGTTGAGGTTTAAAAAACCAATTTCCATCAGATCATCAAGCAATCAATAGTAAAATGTGAAAAATGGATGATTCTCAAAAAGCAATTTAGAACACCGTAATCACCCAACTTCAGGTTTTAGATAAGTTGACACCCCAACACTTCATTTTGGCAGTCTATTCTAAAGGCTAACTTTGAAGCTGATATTTGTACCATTTTTTATGATGATGTACCTATAGAGGAATGGATTATGCGTCCGTTTTGCGTCTGAAAAGCTTTCTATTGCTGGGAAAAAGTTGAAACATGCATAGCGGTGCTCATCTGCAAAGTTCAACGGATATCAAGCCATTTGGTGCGGGGCAATTATCAAAGAGATTTTCACGCGTGGTGATATTGAAGCGGGTATGACGTGTATCTTTGTTGATCGGGCTTCTAGTGACTTGCCTATCAAGCATGCGCGGCAGTTTTCTTAATTGAATGCCAGTCTGTTTCTTCTACCGCTTCTCTGATATGTCAAACTGCGAGGCTTGCAGCATACACAAAAGGCAGCTTAAGCTGTAACCGAGGAGGAACCGCAGCCTGTGTTATCCAAAGCCAACTCTACGTCCATTTCATATGACAATGAACATGTAAAAAAAAGACGTAGTGTAAAAATCACGCAAGGTCGACAAACGATTGGTCGTCTGCATCTCATATGCCGTATCGCTGTTGTGGCTATGTTCTCATCACTGCTTGCGGCGTGTGGTGGCGGGGGTGTGGGCAGCCCGGCACCGCAACAGCAACCACCCCCGGTTATACCAGTTCCGCCACCACTGCCATTTGAAGCACCGCCGGTGCCAATAATAGATTCAGACGATCCATTTAATACGACTGAATTTCAAGCCAACTATGGCCTACAATCTCTCAACGCACACACTGCGTATGCACAGGGCGCTACAGGTGAAGATATACTGGTCGCCATTATAGACGACGGGGTCGATATCAATCACCCGGATCTGGACAACAACATTTCTCCTCTCAGCGTCGACATCCGCACGGGCAATTTTGCGGATATCGACACTCAGCAAACACACGGAACACAAATAGCCGGGATCATCGCTGCAGAACGTAATAATACCGGCGTTCATGGTGTCGCCTATGAAGCAGAGTTGTTGGTCATAAGGGCACTTGATGCTGAAAGCTCTTCGATTGCCGATGTGGCCGCTGGCATCGACTATGCTCGCGAGAACGGCGCAAAAATCCTCAATCTGAGTGTCACCGCGGATTCGATTCCGGGCGATCTACGTGCATCGTTGGATCGCGCGGTTGATGCCGGAATGCTGATCGTGATCTCTGCAGGTAACAATCTGCCCAGCGATGAGGCGATCAATCGGCTGGATGCCATTTCGCTCTATACTACTTTTGCTTCAGCAAATGGCCAGGCGCTGGCAGTCGGAGCAGTCGATAAAGCCAATAATATGGCCTTCTTCTCTAATCGACCAGGAACTGGTGGTGCCGATTTCTACCTGCTGGCACCAGGAGTTGATATCATCTCCTCGGATGTAGGTGGAGGTATTTGGCAATTGACCCCAGACCCTGACCCACAATTTTTCGGTGTAGATTTGGATGCAAGTGGCACTTCTTTCGCTGCGCCGCATGTTTCAGGTGCTGCCGCAGTCTTGTGGCAAATGTTTCCTAATCTGGCCGCATCGGAAGTCGCCGAAATTCTGTTGACCAGTTCGGTTGATGTGGGCGACGTTGGTGTTGATGCCATTTCCGGTCATGGCATTATTGACTTGGGAGCCGCAGTGCAACCGAAAGGCGCCCTGACTATCCCCATGGGCGTCACGTCGCTAGAAAAAAATAGCCCGGTCGCAGCCAGTTTCACAGTTGCAGGCGCGGCTTTTGGTGATTCGCTTTCAACAACAGATGCCTTCGCCGGAGCTTTTCTTCAAGACCGCTTTCGCCGCGCATTTTCTATAGATTTCCGCGCTTTTACAAACAATGCGCCAACGGCTCTCAACCTCGCAGGTCAAGTGTATCGGCGCAGCCAAAACCGATTTGTTTCAATTCCCTTGGGAGAGAGTTCGCAACTCAGTATCTCGGCGCGCCAGAACCACTGGTCTGAGCGAACAGTTGGCAGTCGATTTTCTCACGCCGACTTCCGTCCAGAAGAGATTGAGTTCACGGATGTCGCGTTCATAGCCAAAACTGTCTTTCCAGGGGGCCGTCAATTTGAATTGAGGCGGGGCTACAGTGCCCCTTCGGCTCTCACCGAGAGTTTGGGTGTCGCCCAAACTCACCAGCTAAATACCAGAAACACCACATCTGATTTGGAAGCCGTTGTAGGCAGGGGGACAAGCATCTCTGTGCAGCAACGCTTGTCGCACAACTTTGATGCTATTGTCAGCTACTCGAGAGGCTCACACCGCAATGTCTTGACCGACAGTATGCAACACAACGCACTTACAGAAATAGGATTGGTCGCTGACCTGAGCAGTACTATCCGTCTTGTCGTCACAGGCGGCAAGCTGGATGAAGAAGGATCAGCGTTGGGTCTTACCGGAACAGGTGCCTTCTCGGGCATTGAACGGTCGAGAACACAGTTTATCAAAATGGGGGCTCGAACTTACTATGCTGGTTGGTCACTTTTTGGCACTTTTCTATCAGGGACTACTGATATTGAGGTATTTGGTGCCGGTCTTTTTGAAGATTTTTCACTCATACAGTCGTCATCCTTTTCTATAGGCCTTCAAAAAACCGGACTCATAGGAGAAGACGACTTTCTTGCTATCTCACTATCTCAACCATTGCGTGTTGATAGAGGAAGAGCAACTATCAATATCGCAACCGAAATAGATGCTGACGATCAGATAACCCGTAGCAACAGGAGTCTCTCGCTATCGCCTGCCGCCAGCGAATATGACTATCAAGTCACATACAAAGTTCCGATTTCTGGCATGATTCTCAGCAGTGATTTCCTCTATCGCAGGAATCCGGGCCATTCGGCGATTGCGAACTCCGACATATCACTACTTTTCCAGCTCTCCTCCAGCTTCTAGGCCGCAGCAGTAGTGCTGGGTTAGTATACGTTGCTTCTGATTGGTGATTGGTGTTCCATTCTACCTTACACGCGATGGCCGTGTTGTATATAAACAACAGGCCGTCAAAAGGGCTATTTTCGTGCAGCATAAGTTTCCGCCGGCCGTAGGGAAAATCAGCAAGATAAATCCTACTGCCATCAGCCATAATAAAGAGCCGATTTTTTTTGAAAACCCTCGCTCTGAGAGACGGGAGCGACAGTAGGCGACGGGCAAATTCAACCATATTGAGTAAGTGATAAAAACACGCCGTATATAAACTGGTTATATGACTCACGTAATTTTTTTAATTTGACCTGCCTAAGGTGTGTGACAGCATTGAAGGGCCAGCGTTAAATGGGGGGATAACATTTGCAATTCCGAAAATCTCTATCATCACTTGATCGTTCCGCACGTGAAAAGTTTTGCGTATCGGATAGATCATACCATGCAAATTTTTCCCAATTTCACATAAGACTTTGTAAATCGCATATACTGAGACCGGGTTCGGTTGACGTGGATTCAAGCCACCGATCCTTTGGGTGTTCCCCGGTTTCAGATAATTATGCGTCGTTGACGACGGTTATTCAAAAACACTTAGTAGGGAGGCTTCCATGACAACAAGGAATATAAGCCATATAGTAGCACTTTTAGGCAGCGTTTCAGCCTTAGGTTACAACAGTGCTGCGGCACAAAATACACAGGCAGATCAAAACGAAGAAGATCTCAGCCTGGAAGAAATCGTAGTAACAGGCTCTCACATTCGGCGGTCAAGCAGTTTCGAGAGTAAAGCACCTATTCAGGTCATCGATTCACAGACATTGGCACGGATCGGTGCCAGCCAGCCTGTCGATGTTCTGAAAACACTGACGGTCAACAGTGGCTCTGGTTTGTACAATGAAACAAACGCTCAGGCCGGAACGGTTCAGTTCAACATCCGCGGATTGGGCTTTGGCTCCACTTTGTCACTTTTGAACGGTCGTCGTGCTGGTATCGCGCCTGTAGCAGATGCGTCCGGTACTGATTATCTCGATATCAACCAGTTTCCTGTTCTGATGATTGAGCGCATTGATGTGCTGACAGACGGTGCTTCGGCAACCTATGGTTCGCAAGCTGTTGCTGGTGTGGCCAATATAATCACTCGTAAAGGATTTGAAGGATTTGAGCTGCGATCTGACTATCGCAATGCTTCCAACGAGTCATGGTCGGTCAGCACAGCGGTTGGACACGCCTTCGAAAAAGGCCACTTCAATCTTTATGCGACATATTACGGTCAAACCCGTAACGACAGAACAGACTTCCCTTGGCTTGTTGAGCGGATTGACGGCAACGGGGACCTTTCCAATTCCCGTCTCATCTCGTCTACTGGTTCACCAGGTTCCTATTTCCTCGCAACAGATGACGGAGATGGTGGCTTAACTCGGACTGGTACTCGCTTTGGTGATCCGGACTGTTTGGCCGCTGGTGGTGTTCTCCGGAACCCTGACGGAGGAACAGATGAGCTATGCCGTTATCACTTTGCGGACCAGGTTTCTGTTATCGGCGGCGAAGAGCGCCTTCAAGTGTTCACGGAATTCGACTGGGAATTTAACGACACTATCAAATATTACAATGAATCCAGTTGGTCCCGGAATGTTATCACTCGTTCTCAAGGTGGCTCTACATTTAACACTGGTAACGCAACCGGCGGTGGCTTCATTATACCGGGTGATCACCCGTTTAACTTCTTCATCGAAGATCCGGATAATGCCGGCAATCTGGTATATATTGGACCGGATGACTGGGACCCTGCCATTCACACTGGTGTTGATCTTATTTGTCAGTGTCGTCCTTTTGGCGCAGAGGCCAACGGTCCGAACGCCGATGCCTTTGCCGAAATCTATGGCGATCAGTCTATCCGGCGTCAGTTCACTTATGTTCGTATGATGAACGGCTTTGAGATTGAATTGCCGAACGATTGGTTTGGCGACATTTCCTATTCATACGCCGAAGGGACCCGTACTACCACAAGTGGGTTTAACTATAGGTCCGATATATTCAATCAGCTTGTTGCGGACGGCGATTACAATCCGTTTGGAACACGGCTGGCAACACCAGGTCTTATATCACCCAAAGACGGCACAAGTGACGCATTCAATGATCCGCTCACTGTTCAGCAATTTAACGGTACAGCCCTGTCAACGGCTCGTTCGACAGAACATGTCGTTGATGCCCTCGTCACTGGTGACTTGTTTGAAGCAGGCCTTGGTATGATTGGCGTCGCTTTCGGCGGCCAATACCGTAAAGCCTCAATCACGGATGTACCGAACCCGCTGAGTTCAGCTGGTGAAGCCAACGAAGAAAGCCTGAGTTTCACTATTGAAGGCGAGCAGGATGTTTATGCCGTGTTCGCGGAAGCCATTGTGCCTTTGAAGGAGATAGGTGAATTGCAGCTTGCTGTCAGGCGCGAAGATTATGGCGGAAATGTTGGTGCTACAACTGATCCGAAAATCTCTCTTGAGCTACGCCCAACCGATTGGCTGAGCCTGCGGTCTTCGTGGGGAACGTCTTTCCAGGCGCCAACCGTGCGGCAAACAGCAACAGCATCGTCGTCGGCTTTCATCAATGACCCTGCGTCTCCCGGTGAAGGTCCTGCAAACGCCGTTTGTACCGACCTTGGCCTTAGCAACAACATTGTGGTCAGCGTTGTCGGTTCGCCGGACTTGCAACCACAGTCTGCTAACAGCATCAACTTGGGTTTTGTTGTGCAAACACCGCAAGGATTTAGCTTCAGTGTTGATGCGTGGCAATATGACTATACTGATCTGATTGCACAGTCTGAGGGCGCGCAAGCTATCGTTAATAATGACTGTGATGATGACGGTATTGCAAACGACTCTCGGGTCATTCGTGACGCTGGTGGTCAGCTTCGTCAGGTTAATACCCAATTCGTCAACATCGGTGAGGTCAAAACCAGTGGTCTCGACTTTGCGATGCGATATGACTATGACGCGGGTGACATTGGTAGCTTTGTGTTTGATGGTAAAGCGAGTTGGGTGAACAAGTTCCAGGTTGATACAACTGGTGATGGTGTCAGGGATTTTGACGGTGTGGGCAGTCGTAACTCTCGGAATTCGTTTGCACCGATACCGGAATGGCGTGGTAATGTCAGTGCCTCATGGTTCAATGACATTCATTATGCCAATATCACGCTTCGTTATATCGATGGCTATCTGAATGACAACAGTAACAATGCTCCTGTCTCGAGCATGACGACTATTGACATGCAGTACACTGTTACTCTTCCGGAACTGTTGGGGGAGAACGATACAACGCTGACAGTCGGTGCGAATAACATCTTTGATGTCGATCCGCCTGAGCTGGCACGGCACGATTCCAACGGCAACCTGATTACCCGAGCAGATAATCCGATTTCGTTTATCGACCGGCCATCATACGATGACCGTGTTGGGCACGATATTCGTGGCCGGGTCATTTATGTCCGTATGAAGCAATCCTTCTAGAAAACGGAAAAACAGCGGTCTATTTTTGGGGAGCTTTGGCTCCCCATTTTTATTAACCATACCCGTGACAAGTTCTTTTGACGCTCCGGATTGCACCTTGTAAGCTGGCAGAAAGACGTGGAACTTTTTTCGAGAAGATAGGATTTTTGAATGCACAGTTTGCGAATATGCGTTGCGGCCAATGTAGTTGCCGTTGGTGTTTTGGCCGCTTCGCCCGCTTTCGCGCAGGATGACCTTTCCCTTCGCCGGGGGCTGATACACTGCGCCTCATTAGAAACCCCGGATGCGCGTCTGGTTTGTTTCGAAGCACTCGCTGCAATGGTAGTACCAGAAACAAAAGGTATGATAGGTGCCTCAGTTCCGAAAAAACCAAGAACGGAAGCCATGCCGTTGCCAGATGCTGCGGAGCAAGCACAGAAGAAACAGACCTTTGGTGCAGATCGGGTGAAACAACCAAAGCAATCGGCAACCACGACAGAAGATAACAAGCTTGGTACGAAAAAAGAAAAAAAACTGAAAGGTGTGATCTATAACGTTGTTCGTGCCACAAAAGACGGTGAGGGTAGATATATACTCCGAATGGAGAATGGCCAGATATGGCGGCAGATTGAGCCAAGTTATATTCGTGTTCCCCAAAGCGACACTTTTGAAGTCAGGATCGTGAAAGGCAGATTTGGCGATTATAAATTGCGCGTCGGCGGCAAAGGCCGTCTCTCTCGGGTTATTCGTATCAAATAGCTGCCTCAGCCTACAGCCAGTGCATTGAAGGCAATGGAAATACGCGCTTTCGTTCCCCGGTGCGGGTGCACCATATGCTTCACCCAGCTTGGAAACATAAGCATGAAACCGGGTTCGTTACCAACGATGCATCGTTCATTCTGCGCGCTTTTCTGGGTCTGGATATATGTCGCCGCTTCCCTTGGGTCTAATATCTCGAGCTTTCCTGCATAGGGAATGTCAGAGTTAGGTTCTCCACTCGACACGTAATATACGCTGGACCACAAAGCATTTGGGTGGCTGTGCACCACGTTATAATCGCCCTCGCGGTTCACGTTCGCCCAGCAATCCAGTCGAAAGCGGGTCCGGATCGGAGCACTTTTATCGGCACTGGTCTCACGCAGAACAGCCATCAGCAACGTCTGAAAGCGATGCTTTAGTTCGTCGGTGCATGGTTCGCCCCATGACAGCAGGTCATCTGTCGACTGCCACCCACCTGCATTCGAATTCCTGATCGTATTATCATCGGCCTCCCGCTGAAGCACCAACGATTCCAGTTCCCGGTTCAAATCAGCGCTGTCCGGCCATTGATAGCCAATCATAGGAGTGGCGAACATCCATGCGATATTATCACCAATTTGAAGTGGGGGAGTTTTATGATCTGTCATGCCTAAACACCTTCTTTATCCACGGGCATTATCTACAGGAAAACAACTGTATGGCCACCAGGGTATAACTTTACACAATAGCTTTAGATAATCTATCAACGCTGGTGTGCCCATCAGCCATATCAACTTGACGTTAATGCTGGATTGAGGGATTTTCACTATAAATTCATTTATTCGGCTCAGGGGGAGCAATACTCAATAGCATGGAACGGGAGATCAATATGCTCAAAAACTTGTTTAAATTTGCCTGCCTGATGGCTTTGCTGCCAGCGCTGCCTGCTAACGCGGACGACTCGGAAATGACGACGGAGTTTCTGGATGCCCGTTACCAGAAAACAGCTGAGATGGCTCGTACGCTATGGGAATATGCCGAAGTTGGCTACCAAGAAACCCGTTCAAGCACGCTGATGCAGAAGTCGCTGGCTGATGTAGGCTTCGAGGTGAAAGTAGGCGTTGCTGATATTCCGACCGCGTTTGTCGCCGAATATGGAGATGGTGGCCCAATCATCGGAATTTTGGCGGAATTCGACGCCCTGCCTGGGATCAACCAGGATGCGGTGGCGACACGTACCCCCATCGCATCGAAAACCGCTGGCCACGCCTGTGGCCACAATCTTTTTGGTGCCGGATCAGTGAGCGCTGCAATTGCGGTTAAGAACTGGCTCCAGCAAACTGGCGCCCAAGGACGGATCAGGCTATACGGTACGCCCGCAGAAGAGGGCGGTAGTGGCAAGGTTTATATGGTTCGCGCCGGGTTGTTTGACGATGTGGATATCGTTCTGCACTGGCACGCTGGCGACAGAAACTCAGCGATTGCATCATCGAGCCTTGCCAACAGGTCAGCCAAGTTTCGCTTCAGAGGGCAATCTGCTCATGCCGCGGGCGCTCCGTGGAATGCCCGATCAGCACTTGACGGCGTTGAGGCAATGAATGCCATGGTCAACCAAATGCGCGAGCATGTTCCACAGGAAACTCGCATTCACTATGTGATCACATCAGGTGGCTCTGCCCCTAACGTGGTTCCGGATTTCGCGGAAGTTTTCTATTATCTTCGCCATCCTTCTGCCGAGAAAGTGCTGGAACTGTGGCCACGTCTTGAAGCAACAGCAAAGGGTGCCGCGATGGGAACGGGAACCGAGGTCGATTGGGAAATCATTCATGGTAACCATGCCGTTCAGGTGAACGAAACACTGGCGCGTGTCATGGACAAGAACCTTCGCGATGTCGGTGGACTGAACTACACACCGTCGGAACAAAAGTTTGCTGAGACCATATATTCATCATTGGTCAATCCGACCATAGCTCTGGGCAGCGAAGACGAAATACAGGACTTTGAAGTCCGGCCCATTGGGCGCGGTGGTTCAACAGATGTTGCTGACGTGTCTATGGCTGTCCCAACCGCTGGCTTACGTGTCGCAACATGGGTGCCCGGTACCTCTGCTCATAGCTGGCAGTCAACAGCGGCAAGCGGCATGTCTATCGGGTTCAAAGGCGCTCATGTCGCCGCCAAAACACTGGCACTGACAGCCATCGACATTATGAAGGACCCTGAACTTCGCAAAGCGGCGCGGGAAGAGTTTGATCGTCGCAGAGGCAAGGACTTCGTTTATATTCCAGTTTTGGGCGACCGTGATCCACCGCTTGATTACCGGAAATAAGAAAAAACAGGCCCGATGAAACGATGTTCACCGGGCCACCTTCGCAGCGGCGCTAATTGCATCCAAACTGACAGGGATTGGATGACAGGGAAAAAGCCCGGACATGCGCTGACTCCGCCGCGCATCTGTTGTCTGTAAACCGGGCAAACCTGACCAATGAGTACTTTAGTCCAGAATACAGAGTATCCGTAAATACCAACAAGGTTGATGGAGAACTATTTCATGAGAAACATTCTTAGAGCAGGGTTGTTTTTATTGTTACCCTTTGTGTTGTTTCAGCAGGCATTTGCCCAGCATGCTCTGCCAGACGAAGGCGAGTTCACTATGGCCCTGACGGGCGATTCAATCATTACTCGTCGCCTAAGCGTCTATAAAGAAAAAGAATTTTTAGATCTAATTGAGATGATTCGCTCAGCGGATGCTGCATTCACCAACCTGGAAATACTTTTTCATGATTATGAACCCTATCCGATGGCGACCAGCGGCGGTACTTGGATGCGGGCCGATCCATCACTTGTAAACGATGTTACTTGGGCCGGGTTCGATATGGTTGCTCGCGCTAACAATCACACGGGCGACTATGGTGTCGAGGGACAACGGTTGACAACCATGTATGTAAGGGAAGCTGGTCTGGTGCAGGCAGGTGTGGGCGAGAGCCTTGCCGAAGCCCGTGAAGCAAAGTTTCTCGAAACACCGAGGGTTCGTGTGGCGCTAATTTCTGTCGCTTCCACTTTTGCCAATCATATGCGGGCAGGCCGTTCTAGGGATAATGTACCAGCTCGGCCAGGATTAAATCCGATCGGTTATGACAAGAAGCATTTCCTACCTAAAGCAGAATTAGACAGTCTTAGATTTATCGCACAAAAACTTGGCCTTTTTCGCGATCAGGATGGAATGCCTAGAGGTTACAATGAAAAAACCCAAACGAGTTCAGAGTATTCGGTGAAAAATTTGCACTTGGGAACGAACCCAGAGTTGAAACAACTCTGAATGAGGGAGATGTGGCCGATATATCCGCTGTCGTTAACAATGCCAAACGGCTTGCAGACATTGTTATAGTGACTGCCCATGCTCATGAATGGAAGGGAAACCGTGAAACACCTGCAGATTTCATCCCTGATTTTGCCAGGAGAATGGTAGATGCGGGCGCTGATGTCTTCGTCGGGCACGGTCCCCATGTATTACGAGGCATCGAAGTCTACAAGGAAAAGCCAATTTTCTATAGCCTAGGGGACTTTATCTTTCAGAATGAAACACTGCTGAGGCTGCCGTCAGAAAACTATGAAAGATACGATCTAGAAGATCACCATCATGTGGCAGATTTTAACGCCAAGCGGTACAATAATGATGCTTCAGGCTTTCCCGCCAATCCGGAGATATGGGAAGCGATAACGGCCTTCCCGCGTTGGAAAAACGGTAAGCTCGTTGAAGTAAAGTTGGTTCCGATTTCTCTCGGTCACGGTTTGCCAACAAGCGTAAGAGGGCGGCCAATTTTGGCGGAGAAAAAGCTGGCGGAAAAAATTATCGGAGACTTGCAAGCCCGCTCAGCACCTTTCGGTACACGGATCACTTTACGTAACGGAATCGGGTATGTAGACCTTGAGTAGGAATTTCATTTCCAAACCAACTGTAACAAATCGAAAGCTCGGAGAGTTGTATTCTCCGAGCTTCAACATGGCCTCTCAAAAATTAACTTAAATTCATTGACCTGCACAAGAATATTGCAAAGTCACAAATGGCAAAACACCGGCTTACTGTGACACTAACTCAGCTTGCTCAAGCAGGGTAAACATAGCAACCTGCACCGCCAAGTGCCTGCCACCATTCAGTCAATGCATGCGCATCACCACCGTTGCCACCCCGACTTAGGGTAACAGCAGGTACACCCATGGAAATCGGGATATTTGAATCGGTCGAACTGATTGTAAGCTCTGGCTTTATACCCAGGAACGCCATCGACGCCATGGCGCTCTGGACGATCCTTGAAGATGCATCACCAAGACCCGCTGGGCGTAGCCCGACCCTTTTTACATCAATTGTCAATGCATCGCCTTCTGTACGCCATGCATTTTCTTGTGAAAGAGCGGTTTGCATCGCATTATGGAAGACCGCGTCCATTTCCGCGAGTTTTTCGACATCCCCGGAACGCATATCCACTTCCATCCAGGACTCGAACGGTACAGAATTGATAGATGTCCCGCCTCCGATGCGCCCTATGTTGAAGCTGACCTTCTCGCCGCTAGCAGTCACCTCAACAGCATCTTGCGCGAATTTGGCAATTCCCCGGCCAAGCGCGTGATGGGTGTTGCCGGTGCCAAATGCGCCCCATGAATGACCACCTGGGCCTTTGAATGTTACACGGTAGCGAATGGATCCTACACCGCCATATATCAACCAGTTAACACTGCCGCCATCGATGGAAATCCATCTATCAATGCTTAGTCCACCTTTCCGGAATAAATGCTTAACGCCGCGTAGGTCCCCTAGGCCTTCTTCACCGACATTAGCAATAAAGAGTATATCCGCTTTGGTTTCAATTTCGGCTGCTTCCATTGCCCGCAATACGGCCAACAAGGTTACCAGGCCACGAGTATTGTCGCCTATTCCGGGCGCAGTATAACGGCCATTCTCCACTTTTACCGTAACATCTGTTTCAATAGGAAAAACTGTATCCAGGTGCGCGCCCAGTGCAACTACCTTACCGCTACCGCTGCCTTTTCGCCTGCCTATAACATTGCCAATCTCATCAATTTCCACCTGTTCAAGGCCTGCGTTACGTAGCAATTCCGCGAAACGAAGAGCGCGTTTTTCCTCACCAAAGGGAGGAGCGGGAATTTCATTCAATTCCACCAACCTTTTCAGCATGTTGGCTTCATCATCTCGTGCAAAGCGTACAGCCTTATCTACCTGGTCGTTGGCTGCAATTGCTTCAATGGTTGCCTGCATTGCCGGGGTGATGGCTTGGTGTTCTTGTGCGTGGAGGTTAATAAACGTGGATGCCACTACACCCACACTGATACAAGCCACAGCTAGCATCTTGCTTGGGACAGATACAAAAAAGCGTTGCATGTTCTTAGCCGGGGTGATGGCTTGGTGTTCTTGTGCGTGGAGGTTAATAAACGTGGATGCCACTACACCCACACTGATACAAGCCACAGCTAGCATCTTGCTTGGGACAGATACAAAAAAGCGTTGCATGTTCTTAAAGCCTATTTTCTATTGAATGCCGTTCCAGCTTAAGCCCGGGCCCCATACAGACACAAGAAAGTATTAGCCCTATAAACCCGTCTAATCGTTTGACAAATTTTATCTATTTTAAGCCTTTGGAATAGCCTGATCAGCCAGCGCAGCTTTGAAGTCTTTTACGAATTTTTCCGCCGGTGCGGTCAACATCCGTTGCTCGGAAAATACGGCCGTAACTGGTAGCGGTTTGGCATCAGGTATTGGATAGGCGGCCAATTGATGCGCACCGGGTGTTTCCAGAATACTGTAGACCGTCAGCGCATCAAGAATGGCCAGACCAACACGACGTTTAACGAGAGAGGCAGCCACCTGAAGAGAGTGCACATTCGCCACAATCTTTGGCGTGACTCCGTATCGAACAAAAAGTGCTTTGGCGGCCGCACCTACAGGTTCATGTTCCAGTGTGGCGATAACGGGGAAATCCCGAAACAGATCTGGGCTGAAACGACCATCTCCCGCATCATTCCAGTTTGCAGGCACCAGACACATGAGGGGTGCCGAGCCAACACGGCGCACCGCTAATCCATCGTACCCACGCGCACCAAAAGTAAAACCGAGGTCGTACCGGCCAGACCTTTCATCAAGGTTGGCTATAATTTCGCCACTATGTTGCGTCGTGACCTCGAACGAATAGCCTTCAGACTTTAGGCTGAACCGCGCCACTGCCTCAGGAAGCACCTGCAAGCCCAATGTTGGCGTAGCCGCAATACGCATGTGGCCCAACTTGCCTTCCTTCAGTCGGCTCGCAAGCTGCTCGATCGTTTCTAGCGAACGGTGGGCACGCGCTACTTCGTCAAACAACCTCCGCGCTTCAAGTGTTGGAACCAAACGGCCTCGCCGGCGGACAAACAAATCAAACCCAAGTTCGCCCTCAGCTTGTTTCAAGGTAGCTGTCACTGATGGCTGCGTGATGTTGAGGCTTTTCGCCGCAGCAGTCACTGTACCTTGTGTCATGATTGAAAAAAAAACCTCAATCTGACGATATCGCATCGACCCCTCCTATCGCAAGCCGCTACGAACAACATGGATCAGCAAAAAACCGTAAGGCCATTGCTCACCTTAAGCTCCCCAGCGTGTTGAAAATTCACACAAGCTTCCTTTAAGCCGTACAAACTGAGGGCGCATAACAAGTTGTGTTTCCGTGTTGAAAAAATTAATTTCGAGCTGCCTACAGATAGTGAAATGCAGCTTCATTCTGAAATCTTCAACGGACTTACTTAGGAAAGATAGTTTAATTTTCCTAAAAAGATATAAAAAAGTTATGGGGTTTCATAATACCCCCATACTTACCATTGGTTGATATATTTCATCACGGATGACGGCAAGAGAAATTGCATCTATGATTCCTCTCCATGCTTACCTACAAGGCCAAGCGGACTAAACTAAAAACCATGAAACTCCGTTGGTCATGACAGATAATTAATTTAGGCGAGGGCGGAAAACAACGGCCTATTGAGCCAATAGCACACCTCATTATGGTAAAACACTCACAGACCATAAACTGGAGTTATAGTGCACAAAATTCTTTTCATTAAAAAAAAATCGAGAAATTCAATACCATTGGCGATCAAAATGTCTCGTGGCATTGCCGAATGGCGTCCGGAGCTCTGCGTGGGGGAGACTTCAGGTTCATCGTGCAATTTATCCGTTGGTCTGAAAAAGTTGTCGATGGACGCTGCAGTTGCCGCTGGTGCCCGCACTTTGATTCTTGGCCTCGCCAACAGCGGCGGGATTATCTCAAAAAGCTGGATACCCTATATAATTGAAGCGCTAGGGAAGGGAATGGATGTTGCGTGCGGCCTGCATCAAAAGCTATCCGACATCCCCGAGGTTCGGCGGGCTGCTGAAAAATTCGGCAGTAAACTGCATGACGTTCGTCACTATGAAAGTGATCTACAGACGGGAAAAGGCTTTCAACGAAGTGGCAGGCGATTGCTCACTGTTGGAACGGATTGTTCAGTGGGCAAAGTGTATACATCTCTTGCCATAGAAAAGGAAATGAAGACCAGAGGGGTCGACGCGGACTATAGAGCAACAGGGCAGACGGGTCTTATGATTGCAGGCTCGGGCATTTGCATAGATGCGATTGCTGCAGATTTTATCGCCGGTGCCGTGGAACAATTGACTCCTGACAATAAGGACGACCATTGGGACATCATTGAGGGGCAGGGGTCTTTGTTTAATCCGTCATTTGCGGGGGTCAGCGCAGGTTTGTTACATGGAGCACAGCCGGATTTACTCATAATGTGTCATGAGGCGGGGCGAAAAAAAATAAAAGACCTGTCTCACTACAACATTCCCAGTTTGGAACAGTGTATTGATCTCAATCTACGGATGGCAAGCCTTACCAATCCAAACGTTAAGCTGGCAGGCATTTCACTTAACTGCAGAATGATTGGCAAACAGGAAGGTCTCAAGGAAATGGCAAAGCTTGAAAAAGAATTCTCCGTGCCTTGTTTTGATCCGATGATAACCGGGACAGCGTCCCTGGTCGAAAGCCTACCGGCGGCATGATGACGCTGGAAATTTCCAGAGAAACGTGGGCACTGAAAGAACCTTTCGTAATTGCCCATGGATCGAGAACTGAAACTCATGTCATCAAGGTTAAATTAAGCTGTAACGGAAAGTTGGGCCGGGGAGAATCGGTTCCCACCGCAAGATACGGTGAAACCATCGACAGTGTGTATCGACAGCTAAAAAGTGTGTCTGGTCAGATCTGTGCCGGGGCAACGCGTCAAAGCCTGATTAACTTGCTACCTGCAGGTGCCGCGCGAAACGCTGTTGATTGCGCTTTGTGGGACCTTGAGGCCAAACAGAAAAAGACAACAGTGAGTAATTTGCTGAGGCTTGCCTATCCGGACAGCGTTTGTTCGGTCCAAACCATCAGTATCGATAGCCCTGAAAATATGGGCTTAGCCGCTTCGAAGCTCCGCGATTTCCCCATGCTTAAAGTCAAGCTAAACGAGGAACATGTATTGAGCAGGCTAGCTGCCGTTCACAAACACGCATCCCATTCCAAAATTTTGATTGACGCAAACGAAAGCTGGACCATCGACCTCCTAAACCGGATTGCGCCATCCCTGACCAACTTTGGTGTTGTCATGATCGAGCAACCTCTGCCAGCTGGTCGTGACGAGGAATTGCGGGGGCTTGAGTTGCCCGTACCGCTTTGTGCTGACGAGTCCTGTCATACTGCAAATGATATTGAAAAACTGGTCGGTCTATACAGTGTTGTAAACATTAAGCTCGACAAGACAGGTGGCTTGACTGGAGCCATTACCCTGGCAAACAGTGCTCGCAAGACAGGACTTGATATTATGGTTGGCTGTATGGTTGGCACCTCGCTGGCAATGGCGCCAGCCATGGTTCTGGCAACCGGTGCATCGTACGTGGATCTTGATGCGCCCGCCCTCCTTGGGGAAGATAGGAAATACGGTCTTACCATAAAAGACGGAAAAATATCACGCCTTGATGAAAGACTTTGGGGTGGGCACATTCCGTAAAAGAAGGTGGGTCTGGCCCATTTATCTTCAAATTGTGCAGGCGTTGAACCGCAAGCTGCCCCAGACAACAACGCTTTTATCCTGTCTGTCATTGGCCGTCACAAATTCCTGGATGCCTTGCATGATCTATAACGTCCGAGCATTTCGATAGTTATGGCAAACGCAAAAAAAATTATGGCTGGCCCCTAAAAATTTATTGTTGGCAGCGCGTTAGCTGGTATCTTCTAATGAATAATCTTGAATTTCCGGGGGTGTCACTATGAAAAACTTTCTCCTATTTCTGATCGCTGTTGTTTCACTTACGCTGCCCCTGACGGTATCTGGCGGTGCCGTTGCCGCCGGTGTTAATGTTGGCGGAAAATACAGCGCTTTTGAGTTCCGAAACATAGGCCCCACGCGCGGTGGCCGGGTCACGGCAGTGGCAGGAACCATTGCCGCGCCATCTACTTTTTATCTTGGCGCATCGGGTGGTGGCATCTGGAAAACCGAAGACTATGGCACGACATGGCACAATGTTTCCGACGGTTTCTTTGCGACGCCTTCAATAGGCGACATAGCTGTCGCCCAGAATGATGCCAATATTATTTATGTAGGCACCGGCTCGGACGGGTTGCGTAGCAACGTCATTGAAGGCAAAGGCGTCTATAAATCCATTGATGGCGGCAAGAACTGGCACCACATAGGCCTCGACAAGGTTGGCCAGATCGGCGCGGTCGAGATCGACCCCACCAATCACAACATCGTTTATGTGGCGGCAATCGGCCAGCCCTTCAACGCCAACGCGGACCGCGGGTTATACAAAACTGCGGATGGGGGTAGAAGTTGGGAAAAAATTCTATTTATCTCTGACGAGGTGGGCATAACCGATATTGAGCTTCACCCCTCCAATCCGAACATCCTCTATGCCAGCGCCTGGAAGGCGCAGCGCAAACCCTGGACCATCATTAGCGGCGGGGAAATCACGAGGGACGAGGCAGGTATATACAAGTCTGTCGATGGCGGCGCCAGCTGGGTAAAAATCAGCAATGGGTTACCCACAGGGCTTGTCGGCAAGATCGATCTGGCGACAACGCCTGCAGATTCGCGTGTTCTGGCTGCACTGGTGGAAGCCCCAGGCAAGGAAGGTGGGCTCTATTGGTCGGTCGATCAGGGACAAAGCTTCAAACATGTCTCGAACGACAAAGGTATCCAAAACCGGCCGTTTTATTATACCAATATCGACATCGGCCCAAAAAATGCCGATATAGTTTATTCCAACGCCAACCCCTTGAGAAAATCGGTGGATGGCGGCAAGACCTGGACAACCATGTCGGTCCCACACGGCGACAACCACGATATGTGGATCAACCCCGACAACCCTGATTTGTTCATCCAGTCCAATGACGGCGGGGCGAATGTTACCCACAATGGTGGCAAAACGTGGTCGGGCCAGTTCAATCAGCCAACGGCAGAGCTGTACACAGTTGATGTGGATGATCAGCACCCCTATTGGCTTTATGCCGGTATGCAGGACAATAGCACCACCATCGCGGTGCCTAGCATGCCGCCTTTTGGTGCACAGCATACCAATAGTTACATCGTCAATACTGGCGGCTGCGAAACCGGGCCAGCCGTACCAAAGCCTGGCAACCACAATATTGTTTATGCCGACTGCAAGGGTAAGTTCGGTGTTTATGACAAGCGCACCGGCACAGAGCGGTCCTATTTCGTCGGCGCAACTAATATTTACGGTCATAACCCGGCGAATTTGGAATTCCGCTTCCAGCGGGTGGCACCGGTCCATGTCTCCCCCCATGATCCAGGTACCGTCTATCACGGTTCGCAATATCTACACCGTACCCAGGACGACGGCCTGACATGGGAGACCATCTCGCCGGACCTTACCGCCAACGAACCTGACAAGCAGGTCATTTCTGGTGCGCCTATCACCCGCGATATCACAGGCGAAGAATATTACAGCACTATCTATTCCATCCAGGAATCATCCATACAAAAAGGAGTGATCTGGACGGGTGCCAACGACGGTCCTGTGCATGTAACCAGGGACAATGGTGCGACATGGCGGGATGTAACACCGAGCATGCCAAAAGGCGGTCGAGTGGATAGTGTGGCGCCTTCTCCTCACGACCCGGCAAAAGCCTACGTCAGTGTTTTGCGCTACCAGCTCGGCGACCCGAAACCATATATATACCGTACAACCAATTATGGCAGAAACTGGAAGCTCCTGTCCGATGGCCGGAACGGCATTCCGGCCGATTATCCGGTACGGGTGGTGCGGGAAAGCCCCGACTATGAAGGGCTGCTGTTTGCTGGCACAGAATTTGGATTGTTCATGTCCACCGACGACGGTGATAATTGGACTTCATTTCAGCAGAATCTGCCGGTCACGCCGGTGACGGACCTGAAGTTCGTCCGGGGCGACCTAGCGCTTTCAACCATGGGAAGGGGGTTTTGGGTGTTCGACAATGTTACCAGCCTTGGTCAACCGGCAATGAACAGCCTCGACGATCAGTTGATTGTGTTCGAGCCCAAAGACACCTACAGATACCGCCAACCGCGCGGTGTGACACGAGCAGCTGGCGTCAGCGCGGGAGTTCCTGACTATCCGAGACCAAGAGTAAGCATCGACTATTATGTGCCTGCTGGCGACCGCAAAAACATCCGCCTCGATATCCTTGACAGCACAGGCGATATCGTCAACAGCTTCTACAATGATGGTAAGAAACCGAAGGATAAAGGGCAGGACGCATCCAGTAACATCAATGAGAAAGCCTTGGAAATGCTGGTTGCCGGTGGCACGGTTCCCAGTGATGCAAACGCATCAGATGATGAAGACCGGGACATATCCAATACCATCCATGACACAACGCTTGAAATGGATGCAGGATTGAACCGTTTCCATTGGGACATGACCCACCTGGGCCCTTGGCACAAAGACGCGAAAAGGCGGTTCAAGAGAGGTTTCCTGACCCCGCCCGGAGAATACCAGGTGCGCATCGCTCTTAATGGCAATCCCGCAGCAAGCCAAAGCTTCACACTGATAGTAGACCCAAAGCTGGCGGACCAGGGCCTGGACGCCGCAGATATCGAAGAACAGGCCACGCTCGCGCGTCAGGTGTCGGACCTTTTAAGCAAAGCGAGAAAATTGGAAGCGAAGGTAATCGCCGATCATGATGCCCTGAAGAAACAGTATGCCGACACATCCCGTGAACAACGCAGCCCAGAAGTCAACGCAGAGTTCGACCGATTGACCGCGGCGCTCGACATACTGCAGACCCCGCCTGATGTCATCTATCCACGCGCCCGGCTGGTGGGCCAAATCGGCTATCTCTACAATATGTTGAACACCGCCGATCAGAAACCCGGCAGAGATGCAGTCGACCGATTTGGCCAACTTTTGAGAGAGTATCAAGCAGTCGAAACCGACTATGACCCATAGTCAGTAGCATCTTATCCAAATCACAATGTACCAATCTGACTTAGGCAACAGGAAGAATGATAGCCTTAAAAACCATCTGACCAATCCTTGTTCGTGGAACATTTTGTGATGCCTGTTCGCACCAAATAATTCAGATTTGGCAGATGCGCGACATGTTGGCCTGCGGACTGTTACTCTAGGGGGATGCCGTCCGAGCTATGAATGACCCAATTCGGGACGTATTGAACTGTCGCTCTTGTTTTCCGCTCTGGTGACCAACGTGTCTGCAGATACTATTCCCACAGGCGCGGGCCGGCATGATCGTCGTCAACCCTACAGCTAGACGCCGAGTGCTTAGACCTAATCAAACCGCATCGCTACACATAGCCTCACCGCCAAGCCAACTGTCGGCCTGAACCAGCATGCTCATTCACCTGCTCAAGCGGATAGCCTCCCCCACTACACAAGATGTAGGCAGTCTTTATTGGTTGCGGCCGGACTATGACCTGGCGAACATGAACTCCGATACTCCTTCGCCTGGCCCTCATACGGCTTCATCCATTCCTAATTGCTCGGCAAGCGCCTTCCTTGTGATGCCATATTGCCGCCGCCACGCAACTATCTTCTCACCAAGTGTTCTGGGTTTGGGAAATGGTTCATATCCAAGAAACAAGATTATCGCTGGAAAATACTGAATCTTAGGCTCCGTATACCCCTTCTCCCAGTTCATACCGCCTTTTTAGGATGTGCTCTCCAATAGTCTGTGGATGCTTCAGGTAAGGCATTGATCTTTATATAGAAAGTCGAAATGGCATGTTGGCAACGCGACCATGAATGATCACCTTGGCGAGTAACTGAAAGCATACAGGGAACCAAAAGCTCCTAAATTGCCCCACAGGTGCTGACGGGGAACACGTTCCTATGTAACACTGGTAGGTATAGCGTTACACCAGTAGACCATCGAAACGTTTGGTAAAGATGTAGCCAAATGCTGCTGGCCAAATTCAAGGAATCCTTTGATCATTTTTCTATAAACACTTTCAAACAATTCTTTACGTCGATATAGCATTCGCAATGCTCATCCCACAACGCTGGTTAACAAGATTGATGTGTATAATCATCACCTGTGTCGTCACTCGGCAAATAATAGGCCATAATGCCAACCAAAGTGCGGGAAAGATGAAGCCCCCAGGTGATACCCATCCCAGTATAAACCACAGCAGCACCGATAGCTTTATAATCGGGAGATGTAATATAAGGCACAACAATCCTTGTCCAGCGCGTGGCATTGGCAGTGCAAATCTGTATTAGAAACAAAGCCGATGATGCAATGGGAATGCCCTTGCCGCCTATCGCCTTAACAACCAGATCACCAATCCGGGCCAAAATCGCCAAAACACCCATAAGTACCGCCACAACCAAATCGATAACATCCAGCACGATACCAAAGGTCTCAGATGCATCAGCATCAACAGAGCCTTCTGCCTTTTGCCCTGCATGAGGCAGAACAATAATTGACTTCATTGCATTCAAAGTGTTGTTCATCGTTTCCCTGTTAAAGGTTGATTTAATCCAATCCAACATTTTATCAGCGTGTCTGACCGAAAAAATCAACCCGGACATAACAAAGTCAACCAAAACAATACCGTAAAAAACCCAGGTGGTAACGACCACCCCAGTGGGTGTATCAGGTGCCAATGTCAGAGCCGGGCACACCAGCGCCAGGAACAGCAGGCGCAAGCCCATGTTGAACAACCCAATAGCAAAAGACACCTTCGGATGTTTGGCCTCCAGGCATTTCATGCCGAATGAAATGCCTGATAACAGCGTTCGCAAACTGTTGACAATAAAACCAGACAGCCCGGCCCCCCAGACCCCATAGCCTTTTTGCCATGCCGCATTTTGTGCAGGATCAGCATTTTTATCATCCAGCGTTTCCGGTTTGAAATCATTGAAGGGATTCACACCACCAAACATGCTGACCACAAGGCCCGCCGGAATACTGATTGCCATAATTAGCTGGGACAGCAGGGTTGGTGTTTTCTTTGAACCCAGACAAAAGTCACTTTTATACACAACGGTAATAAAAGGAATGCGCATGCTCTTTTTCATCAACAGATCAGCCACTGTCGCAAACACCACCTTAAACAGACCAAAAACCAACCGCGTTACTTTCGAGAGCGTACCAACACCCAGCGCTATCAGGTCAAGCGCAAGGGTAGAAAAAAACTGCTCAATAGATTTGGTCGTGACATCGCCTTTACTGAGGCTATCCCAAAGGTTTTTTGCCACCTGCCTGATATGCTCGAGCTGTGATTTGATCACAGGCTGCACATCGTCTTTCATAAAGGCTTTGAAATGGCTTTCCGCAGCAGCCCCGATATCAGGTGGCGCAGCCAGATCCCCCAGGCCAGCCCGCAAAATGCGCTGTAACTGTTCCTGCCCCCATTTGGCAACCGGATTATTGATGAGCAGATCCATTGCATGGGCAAAATCATCACCTTGGCCTCTGTCATCCACCCATTTATTCATTTCCTTTTGTTCGTCTGAGGCCGAATATTTCTCAACAGGAGCAATATCTTCCCGTAATTTTCGCAGCTTACTTTCCAGATCGTCCAAACTGCCCAGCACCATGCTCTGTAATTTTTCCACACTGCTTTCAAGCTGATTGCGGCCATACTCTGCGCAGCGCTCCAGCGTAGTATGGATGGGGCGAATTTGGTCCCACGGCAATATAAAGCCAAGCAACGAAACTAGCACTTCCTCCATTGCCTCCAGTACAGACTCAATGACGGTGGCCACAGCCTCGCCGATATGCTCCATCTTTTCCAGCAGGCAATGCCACGCCCGACCAGCCACCTCGACAACCATGCGGATGCCTTCTTTTGTGCCGTCAACGAACTTCTCAAAGGCAATGGTAAAGTCATCCCAGTTGCCATAGCGGATGCCATTGACTACATGCATGAAAATATCGCCAACCCAGCTCCAGAAATCGTTGGCATCGCCTTTGCCCTTATATTGCAGGGCAAAATTATCATTGATCACCGGTAAAATTGTAGTCGCAGTGGCGGCACTATCATGAAAAGTCAGCTTGCCCTTGTTTCCTGTCAGGGCAAAACGGCATTCATCATCCGTAAAGGCTGTCATATTCAGCACATTGCTTTGCCGTTCGCCTGAAGGCGTAAGGTAAATACCACTGCCTTTCAGACCTTCAAAAGCAGAGGCCGTTCCTGCGGGCAAGTCCATTGTATCCGGTGCATGCAAACCTTCAAGGCCACCTTTTTTCAGCAACAAACCGCTGCATTTTTCAAGGGCCATTTGCCCCTGCTGTAGGTTATGCTCGGAAACGGATTCCGGCACCAGTTTTTGCGCTTCACCGTATCTATCTTTTGGCGTGCGCAAATCTCCTGTACTAATACTGGCAAAACGACTGTGCGCATTGAACATGGGATTGATAGTAATGGCATTTTCCAAAAAGTCAGCATCAACTGTCACAAGCGGCTGACCGATCCCGTTAGCTTCCACCTGCAACGACAGGGAAGTATCGGACTGCAAGTCAACCTCCACTTCATTGTCCTTCGTCAGAACATAATAATCCCCATTGGCTTTTAGCTCTATGGTTTCGCTGCTGCGCAGGCGTACTTTCAGCGGACTGATCCCGTCAGCAGACACAATCTGCGAGCCATCATCATTTCGGAAGGTCAGATAAAGGCTGTTCATCCAGATTTTATTATTATTTGGATTAATTTCCTCCGGCACCTTCACCTGATTCCATTTCCACAAGTTATTTTCCGCCTGCATATAATGGGAAAAAGACCCACTCTTGCGATTGCCGCTGAACAGGGCCGAGGGGCCGTGCTGGTCTGAAAAGGTCACAATTTCATTGGTGAGCGAGCCGCCTTCGCCAACCGGGGCCATAGATTTCACCTTATCCATCAGCAAGGTTGGTTCCATCCACGGCTTGCCCGTCTCCTTGCTGACCTTCACGATCATACCGTCATTGGAATGGGTATAAATGTCCCAGCGACCATCTTCCCCTTCCACTGCTGATATTTTGCTCACCCCGGCACCAAGGTTGAAATCATGGATTTTTTCACTGTGGATGCCCGAGCCATGTGTCTGGTCTTTTGGCGACATGCTGTAAAGGGTATTCACACCAGTCTCAGGATCGGGAGCCGTATAAAACAGCCAGCTCAACCGCTCACCAAATTCATCCCTTTCATCCCCCAACAGAGAGGCAAATGCCCCCGGTTTTTTGTGATGCGGCAGGAAAAAGGCTGGCATGGCCCCGTGGGGGTATTTCTCCCAATCCTCAACACTGTAAAAGCCAAGAACAGAGCCGGCGTCAGACTCCCCAAGAATATAAAGGCCTTCCCCCGGGCCTGTCTGATAGCCAAACTCGCTATGCACCAGCTTTTCAGTATCATCCACCAGAACCACTTCAGGCCAAAAATTGAGACCAGCCGTTTCCTCATCAACTTTGAGCACATAACCACGTAACAAAGATCGGTCCTCAGGCGTTTTAGCCATATCAGTTGACTGACCTGCGATAAACAGAAGTTCCTCATCCCCTGCATCTACCTGACCTTTGGCAAGAGGGGTCCTGACTGATTTAACATAGGAAACATCCACCGGCTGGGACGGCCCGAACTTTTGCCACGCCTGATCCCCACGGGCCAGATCGAAACCATCTATCAGGAAAACCGAGGCCATGCCATCGTCTGCGGCCCGACTTTCCGTTACGGCCACCAGCGACATGTCGCCTGTTTCCTCGCTGGCAACATAAAAGCTTTTCACCGCCAATGAGCTGGCATTGCCATTAAAGCTGGTGCTGATATCAACCGTCAGGTTTCGGGAAGCCCATGGCAGGGCTGCATCTTCCTCGGGGACATAACACAGCAGGTTCCCGGCAGTATCCAGGTGGAAAATATGGGTGGTGCCCGCCTTGTCGCGCACCGCCTCAATCCCCTGGCTTTCATCAACAAAATAGCCCTGTTCATAATCCAGGCTGATATCATTCTGCACCGCCACCTTGATGTTGTGATCTTCATCAATCAGGGCGTTACCCTCTTTATTCAGGAAGGCGAGTTTCTGCTTTTTGGCTTTCAGATCAAACTCGATAGCTGATGGAATCTCAAGTTTACGGACGGCTTCTCTACTCACGGTAGTTCCCCTTCCTTATATCTGGATATGATTTAACGGCTAAATTTATTTATTCGTTACCAGTCTGTGCCATCCCACTCCCAAGGCTATTTCTCTGGCCAACCACCCTAAGTGTAACTTGTCGCGGGTGGTTGGGAAGGGGGAGTGGGATGGCACAGGTTTCTACATAAAAACTAAAAAGACTCCTCAAACCACTCATTTGTTTTCATTTCAAAAACATCATTCGGGGTGCACAGGAACATCATTTTATTGTTGGCAAAGCGTGCGTTGGCCACCCGCATTGCTCCTTGCTCTATTGGTAATATCACCCCGCCCGTCAGGCCTGTAAAACCCTCTAACTGGAACTGGTGCCAGTTCTTCAGGCGTTCCTGCGCCAGATCAAACTCTTTACGGATGCTCCAAGCAAAATTAATCATCACTTCAATAACCGCCTGGGCAAATTGATGTGGAACAGATTCCAGAACAGCCCGGGCAATGGCTTCATCTGTGTTGGTTTCATGCCACTCGGAATAACCATAGGTCACCCAATCTGCATCCCTGTCATTCAGGTCTTGCGTACTGACATAAAGGGGGTGGATGCTTGTTTCCTTGCTGTAAAGACGAGTGCTGATAAAATCAAAATCATCATTATCTGCGATCATCTCAAACCGGGTAGTAACATGGGCTGTGATCCTGTAACGCATCTCCAGTCGCACAGTTTGCCTTTCCTCCCGGAATTCGCCCGCCTGATCTACCGTATGGGTAAAGGAAAAACTGTTATCCCCCTTAGCAACACCAATAGCCAGTTGCCCGCTGCGCCCGCCAATGTCAGAAAAATCAGCCCTGACCACACCACTTTCCACGTCCCCCCGGCGCCATGTCAGGCCCTTGCATATGGATCTTTCAAGCAACCCCCGCAGGAATAAAGGATATGAGAACGTAATCCAGGCCCGTGCGCGGTCTTTCAGGCCCTTGTCACACATCATCTGTGTAATCATGAAATTGTCCATATCCACAGGTTCGCTGCGCACATGGAAGTCTTTTGTTGTCAGAAAATAGAAGATGACATCATCGGTTATATAAGTCTTGCTGCCGGGGCTTGACGCAGCCCCCATGGTGCCCCCGGTAACCGTTTCAGGGTTCCCTTCTGAGTCTCCATCTCCCTCAACAGCCCCATAACCACCAAATATCCAGGCATGCTCCTTGCCTTTCACCCGGTCGATATGATCACGGATCAACTGCTCAAACAGCTCCCGCTGCGCCGGGTCGGGCGGGTTACTGCCAAAATCAACCGATGAATTTTCCACCCGGTGAGCATTTTCAAAATTCAGGATCATCGCTTCAACCGTCAGATCTGCGGAAGTCAGCTGCTCAAATTTTTCCAGCATTTCATGAGGGATCTGGTCGCGCTCAAGTGAGAGATCCCGCCCAAGCCCCACCAGATCAAGTTGCACCTTAAGGATAAGGGTCCAGTCTCTAATCTTTATGGATTGCCCGGCAGCGGCGCCCTCAGGGTAAAAGTGCCCGCGCCTTAACGGCACCCTGAATTCCAGAGGCGGGTTTTTTTGATATTTGCCCTTTTCCTCTTTGGGAACTTTTAACCCGAGACTCGGATATATCTTGCGGTCATAGAGATATGCCTTAAAGGAAGGGTCATGCTCCGAGACATCACCCATGGTATCAATCTCTTTCCCTACATGCGAATCTTCAAGGTGCATCAGGCGTTTGATGTGACTGTTAAGCGTGGAAACTTTGATACTATAGACGGCCTCATAGCCAAAATTCGTGCCCAGTTGCTGTACATAATTAGTCATACATTTCTCCTTTTGGCTACTCGCGAAGGATGATATGATATCAACCAGTATCTTTCCCAAAATTTTGGCCGTTAGAACGAAATCCTACATCGTGCTTTCGGCTGCCCCAGCATCGATCTTTATCAAATCTTTCGACTATCGGAATGTGATTTTCTCGTGCTTCTACGCCAGCTGTAAAAACGGAAAAACTACCTAAAATCACGCAAGTAAGGACAACAGTAAAAATAACCGGACCATTAGCAGTCATTTTCGAAAAAATGGTCATGGGTTTGCTCCCAAAAAAGCCTGTTTAGAAGGTAAAATGTCTGACGCTCAGGCCGCAGCAGACACAGGTTGGTTGGTCGGCGCTGCGGTCGGCTCGACTTCAGATTGCTGGATGATAATGTGGGTACGGCTACCCTTCAGGTTCTGCAAAAAATTCTGCGTGCTATATTGTTCGAACAGTTCAGAAGGCATGGTGGTGCGGTGAATGTCTGCAGTGCTTTCAAGTGTGCATCTTTGGTTCATGTCGATAATCCTGTTGACGTTTAAAACATGAGACAAACATGAATAGCGTCGACAAAAAAATCCTGCCAAATACAGCGGGAAACCCGCCATGGCAGAAATGAACCCCAAGAATGGCAGATATGCCGGACGGCAAAGAGCAGACAGACAAGCTAGTAATATATTGATTTAATTATATTATTATGCCTTGAGCAGGTCTGAAGGCGTGATGTCATATTTTTTCTGAAATAATCTTGTGAAATAGCTGACATCGCGGAATCCGACCTTGTATGCGGCCTCAGAAACCGTAACAGCCTTGGCGGAAAGCAGCATATGACCCTGTTCAAGGCGCAGGTTTTTAATGAGTGCGGCGGGTGTTTGCGCGGTCAGGTTAACCACCCGCCGATGAAGCTGGCGTGTACTGGTGGCCATTGCATCGGCCAGCTCAGCCACCTGAAAACCGGGATTACCCATATTGTCTTCAATGGTTGAGCGCAGGTTTTGCTCGAACACCTGATCTTTGGACAGAATGTCCGGGTCGATCTTTTTCGCGGCTTCAATGGTGCGGAAAGTAAGCTCAGACTCTAGCAGATCGGTTTGTTCATCGTACCTTTGCCGTGCTTCATTCAAGGATGAGAGCATTGTGTTAAAGCCCGCCGCGACATCACCGAACTCATCGCCTCGTCGAACCTTGAGTTCGCTATCGAACTGTCCCTCGTCAACGGCCTTCACGCCGCGCCTGATATGTTCAAGTGGGGCGACAATGAGCGTGATAATATAGGGCCTGATCACAAGAAGAACCAAAGCAATAACAAATGCCAGGAACATCACGAGGGGTTTTAGCAGTTCATGTGCTGCAGCGCGGCGTCCATAGGTGAAATCAAACCAGAGAGCTTTCTCGGCACTCTGAATTGGCAGTCCTGCCAATGTCTCAGGACCGGCCCCTATACCGTTACCACTATGGATACCAATGGCGTTATGCCGCGCAATGGCAGCAGCAGTTGGCACGTTGGAAAAATTGACGGTGATCTTTCCTGTCGTTGACAATACCAGCTGGACAACGAAATCCTGTTTCTGCGAAACCTTTTGAACATTGTACGCCCACATCAACACCACTGTATCGGTATCGTCAGCCACGCTTGTAAATATCTCATAGTGGCTGTTGGGCAAACAGAACGGCGCAATAACCGGTTGATCATAGATGCATGCCAATTTTACTTCAGCGAGTGGCCTGTCTTTAACAGCAGTGTCGTTTGAAGGCACTACCTGACCATCTGGATAGATGGTCAGCCGACCGTAATGCTTCCCGTAGAAGGGAAACTTGAAGGGTAACGCCACGTTGATCGGCTTGTTTAACTCTGCCGCATGGCGCGTCACTGCTATATCCTCCCATTCAGGGTCTACAACAACGGCACTGTAGCCGTTCATCGATGGCGAGAATTCGAGACTATGTTGTGAAATCACCGCGATGTCATCGCTGGGTAGCGGCGTTTTGTCGGTATAGGACAGCAATACGACAACCATAAAGGCAGACAAAATCGCAACTGTAAGTACGTTGGCTATGCGAGACGCCAAATTCGCCCGCTTTTCTATAAAGGCGTGGAAAATAATTGTCATGGCCGACAAAGTCAGCAGGTTGTTTACATAGAACAGGGTCCAGGTCGCCTCTTGCGGTAAGTTGGTGGTTCGCTCAAGAACTGGTGTGGTGGTACTTAAGATGCGCAAAAGTGCGACGCCCCAAAAGGCGAAAGCAGCTTTTTGACCATATGAAAATGACGCCCATAGAACTTTGAAATTACTAAAGGGTGTGATCGAGAAGCCTTGCTTTTTGAAACCGAACCAGAACAATAATCCCGGCCACCAAAACATTAGAATAGGCAGGGGCAGCAAAATATTATAGGCACTGCTATAATAGCTAGCGCCCGAACTGACGGCTTTATATAGACCGTAGGCCCAAGCCAGACTGGCGAGGCCGACAATGATTCGGTAGATTTTTCGATGCCGTGTGCCGCCATAGCCTGCTGCAGCGTAGCTGAGCTCCACGTAACTGATTGCGATCAATAGAACCGTAGGATAGCGGAGGATATAGAAATACCGGGTATCCAGCGTATATATGCTGTGATCCGCAAATAACACTAGATTGAACAGAAGCGTGAAGCCAAGATGATGTTTTAGCCAGGTCCGGCGATCATCAATCAGGTTACTACGCGAGACCTCTATGAAAGCAACAAAACTGGCGATTGCTACCGCCAGCACCAAGAGCGAGAAATGTGAGAACAAAATCATGCCTGCACGTCCATTCAAATGCCCCAATCAAACTTGTTTGCCAAGCATCAACATCGATGTTCCAACGAAAAACTCAGTTTGACACGCCTCAAATCACAGTATCGAAAGAAAAGATAACTCTTCAAGACAGCTCGCTGTGAATTAAACTTTAGTTCACCTAATAGAAAAGCATCAGTTCTAATTGAGAACACCCAGTTTGCATGATAGGGAAGGCCCAAAGGCGCATTCGATGCCGGGCAGCCACCAAGCGACGAAAATGCCAATCGCACCGACAATCAGGATCGGCAAGGTTATCAAAACCGCCATATCAGAAACGATGGGGTTTTGCCTATATTTCTTAGTGCGCTCAAAATAGAAATACATCTCAAGCAATGCCATGGGGACGATATAAAAGGCGAATGCCATAAAGTCGTCGAATATGCCTTGAAAATTGCTTGTGTGCCCTGCACAAGCCTCTCCATAGTTTTTACAGTTATTCGCGAAAGCCCAAGCGGTATAATCAATGCGCCACATCCATGAACAGGTGCACATCAGGAACACCCGGATAGCCCATCTTTGATGTGTCGCGATATTCCTTGCCACGGCGTTGCGCCAAGCCTGCACAATGCACACCAACAACAAGATGCCATAGCTCCCAAACCCCACATCCATAACCAGCCCACCAACAGTGCCGCGAGTAAAAATAAAGGTTAACCCGCCTAAGCTCGTGAGCGCCGCAAAGGCAAGGAAAATACGCCCAGTCCAATGGTGGACCCTCGGTGTTTTTTCCCTGATCAAAGGCACAAATTGAAGCGGCCCGATGATCATGATAAAAGCCGCCAGAAACAGATGCAAAGTTATCCCCAGGTTGGCCGCGAAAGCTCCAGCTGGTTTGTGAATGTTGTCAAATACGAAACCCCAAACCTCCTGCCGCCCAGAGGTTACCGCGGTGCCATAAAGTGCGTAAATGTATACGGCAAAAGCCAGCTGGCTAATGATGAAGACAGCAATCCACGTTTTTCGAATCTTTGAACTGAACCAACTTGGCAAACCGCTTTGCTTCACATCTAACACGCCTGTTGGTGACATCACTTTACCCCCCTTGTGTTCAGCTGTTTTTGTATACAGCTGTTTTAGAAAGACTCCAAAAGCCGTTTCACAAGCCCAACCTATTACACATTTAAAAACAAATGACTGAGGCAAGGGGCATAATACACTCAAGTGGCATCATTGAGTGCCCTACCTCCATATTCTTTTCAAACCGAAGCGCGAGGCTTCCTTGCCAATACTCTAGCGTGGTGGTGTCGCAATCGTCAATTCTTTACCAATCGACCAAGCGCTCAGACGATGACGGCCTACATAACTTCGCACCATCCAGACGGTTTCTTATGTCGATTGGGGCGGTGCCCTGGGAGGTGGCGGCCATCTTTGAGCCCAGCGACCGCCGTGAACCAACCCCAGTCGTGTTTGTTTGGAAAATTATTATTCACCTCCCTAATCCAAGGCTACTGCAACATCTTGCGCACCTTAAGATTGGAGCTATGCGACCTGACGGCCTATACGCCAAGCGCGTCTTTGCGATTACGCTGCTGGATGCGTTCGAACCAGGCCGGCGAAACCCCGTACCGCGCGTAATATTTTTGCAGGCGAATAAAATTATCGTTTTGAGTACGCGAGCCGCGCCATTGCGGAAGGCCGTATAACTCCAGCACGTTGACGTCATAGATCTTTCTGAGATCCAGTACGGAGAATGTATCCTGATATCGTAGCGCGTCATATACCGCCCAAGGATAGCGGGTCCAACCGCCCTCACGAATCATCATCATCCAATCGCTGCCAAACACCAGCCGATCCACACCCGAAACGTCAACTCCGGGCCGCCAAGTGCCATCATTGAGTTCAATATTTGCGGCCTTGCGCAGCGCGTCTCGAAAATGTTGGCTGCGCCGCCGGTGATAGAGGTCTGTCCAAAAGCCGATATCGCCGAACAAGTATCTTAGCTCTTCCGCCTGCGCCAAATCCATAAATTGGTATGTCCAGCTATCCTCCGCATTACACTCTTTTTTAGCGCCACCTATATGACCGAGATTAACGCGCTGCGTTCTGTTATCCGGATTGTTTTGATCGATGAAAAAAGCCTCCCAGGCTTCGGGGCCGCCAAAGTCACGATAGTCCACCCAATTTTCGAGCCTGCACTCTTCAATGACAAATTCGCCCATGGTTCGGTTAGCATGCGCCATCACCGGAATCTCTAGATCTCGACACGTTTTGAAAAAGCTCGCGAGATTTAAATTCAATTGATTAGTTTCCGGCGCTTTATCGCGCGGATGATACTGATCGGAACTATTGCCAGACGGCTTGTAGCCAATAGCCGGATATATTTTAACGCCTGCAAACCCTTTGTTTGCAACGGCGTCATGCAACAACGCCATCGACTGCGCGTGATCTTCGTCGTCCGGCCAGGGGTTATAAGCGGCCAAAGGCACCATAAAACCATGAAACATCACCGCTAGCCGGTGCATCAATTCAATCTGGTCCTTTAGGCTTGTCAGCGCATCATCGCAGTCACCCAGCCAATAGTCGAAATCGACCATGGCGGCAAAGCAGGCGTCTACGCCAAACGCGTTCCGGCTGGTTGAAAAGCCATGGCGATAGGTCTCTAAATTGGTGTAGCGAAAGGCCAAGAGTGCAATGACGAACCGCAAGAATCCAGGGGCCGAATGCAACAGCGACAGCTGTAGCATGGCCTCAAGCCGATCAAGCGTGACCCGGTTCGCGCGCATGCGGTCGGTGACATCGGAAAAATAATGCTGGTATTTTTCCCTGTCCTCCTCGGGCAGATAGGCGCCAACCCGGTAATAGCTGTCCACGATTGCATCCAAATGGCCTTCGCGGCCTTCCCTCAGCTCGGAAACAAGCGCAGCGTCTTCGTCATCGAATTCGGCTCCCTCAACAGCCGAGAGCGACTCCGCTACGGCATCGACATATGTCTGATAAATCTCGCCAGCGATGTTTTCTTTCACGACATCCTTGGTAACCTGATATTGCTCTCCGATGTCGCCGGATAGACGCATACCAGGGTCTTGCTCTCCCAGCTCCGACAGCAATTTGGGCAAGCCGTTTAGCATCCGCAATTCCCTGCGAGCGCTAGGAGCGGACCGCATGACCTGATCGACAATGGCGCCGATGAGCTTGACCAAATTTCGATAGAAAAAGCCGCCGCCAAGCCCGTTTAAAACGGGCCCTTTCAGATACCCTGACGTTTGGATGTCAGCACCATTGAAGATATGCACATGGGCGTCGAAGGCAAGATCGAGCGGCACACCTTTGGCCACTGGCTTTCCGCTCAGAACCGACATTGAGTCTCGTTCCAACTGGCCGTTTTCGTTCGATGGAAAGGCCCAGCACGGCCCGGATCTGGCAACAGCTGTTGTTGCTAACAAAGCCTGTAGAAAATGACGACGCTCCATTGTGATGCCTCACTTGCCTGCAACATGACATCTACGACCACAATAGCCTAAATTAATGCCCTGCTCAGCCTGCTATAATGCTCGCCAATCATAACCGCCCGACCTACGTTGATCAAACGGCTTTGACTTCAGCAGTCGCTTTGAAGTTCCAGGGCAACAGCTCTTCGATACATTTTGCCAAGTGATCGGCAATTGTCTCGAGCACGTAGGTTAAATACGCCTACAGATCGACGCCATTGAATTGCTCTCTTGTCCTTGGCGCTTTTTCGTAACGCAATGCGTTGCTGCGCATGCCGTTGAACCTACGATCTTCAGGTTATGAGTCTGAACAATGTTCGCAAAAGGTCAATGGCGGAAGTGGAGTCAGTTTCACTTGGTGTATCCTTTTCCGTGGAAAGCCGGCACATCTCCAAATTGGTTCTCCAGAAAACCGGTAAGCTGCACTGCTTTCTTCTCGGTAGAAGATGCGACATCTAATTCGCGCGTCGTCAGAGCAGCTTCGTCAATTCCTAACTGGCGGGCGAGACTTTTTCTAGTGATGCCATTCCTTCGTCGCCATGCCACTATCTTTTCACCGAGCGTTTTAGGGTCTGGAAATGGGTCATATTCGAGGAATGAAAATATGGCTGGAAAATGCTGAATTTCATGGTTTGTATAACCCTTCTCCCAGCTCATAATCGTCCGCGCAGATACACCTATTCGCCTTCCCACATCTTTCTGGAAAAGTTCCAGTTCACAGCGCCTTTTTAGGGTATGCTCTCCTATGGTCTTCGGGTGCTTTTGATAAGGCATTGATCTTTCACCAGAAAATCGAAATGGCATGTTGGCAACGCGACCTTGCAAATGTGGCTATCTGGCCGATGCCGAGCGGGCCTGCAACCGGGCACCCC
>JAAHTG010000505.1_pt1 | contig 33917 bp, 22 predicted proteins | sample 6116081 | NCBI WGS metagenome assembly JAAHTG01 (sample SAMN13939989, study PRJNA603662) | sponge metagenome | isolation source: marine sponge | host: Mycale hentscheli | place: New Zealand | collected 2005 | reverse complement strand
CCATTTCATATACTTTATCAATAAAATCTAATTCTAATTTTAAAGATAATTTTGCAGCTTCTTCAATATCACTTTTTAATTCAGGTGTATTAAATTCAGGATGTTCTTGCATTAAAGTTCTAAATAACCAACACCCAGCATCTGAATGTAATGACTCATCTCTAATACTCCATTCTACTATTTGACCTACACCTTTAAGTTTATTATCTAATTTAAATGAAAGTAAAACTGCAAAAGAAGAAAATAGATTTACACCTTCTGTAAATGCTGAAAATATTGCTAATGATTTAGCTCTTTCATGCCAATTAGGAGTACCATCATGAGAATCTCTTACAGTAGTTAAAGCATCAATTTTAGCCATTGTTGCTTCATCTTCTAAAAATTCACTAAAATCATCTAAACCTAATTCTTCATTTAATAAAGAATAAGCTTCAGCATGAATAGTTTCAAAACAACCAAAAGTTACTGCCATTGCAATTACTTCAGGTTTTCTAAACCATTTAGTAACTAAAGTTGACCAATAATCATTTACTACAGTTTCAGTTTGTGCAAATCCTTTTAAGATTGTACCAATAATATTTTTTTCATTATCAGTGAGATTTTGTTTCCAATCATTAACATCTGACATCATCGGTACTTCTGTATGTAGCCAATGTGCTTGTTGTTGTTTTAACCAATAATCAGAAGCTTCCTGATATTCAAAGGGTTTGTAAACGAATCTCTCTTCAAGTAATGAAGTTTTCTTTTTCATATTTGTTTTTGTTTTTTTAGTTTATGAATTTAGTTCAAAAAACTTATTCTTTAATACTTGTTTATCAAAAGTATCAAAATCTCCATAACCTTGTTTTTGATTTGATGGTTGGTCGTCAGATTCATAATCATCAGCATTATAATCATGTACTTCAAAATGACCTGTTGAAGTATCAGCTTTAACCCCAAATGTTAATCCATCCATTCCATATCTATTTTTCATAATGTGAAATCTACCTGTACCATTTACTTTATCTTTAGCTTTTCTTGACAAAGACATACAAAAATCAGTAATCATAATCTTATCATACGATCCTGCTGCTTTATCACCTTCAATAACATCATCCTTTGCACCGGCACGATTTACTTGGGAAACAGACCAAATAGGTACGTCTAATTCACGAGCAAGTCCTTTAGTGCTTGTATAAATATCATCAATTTCACCTTTACGATCAGCTGTTCGTTTCTTTGTTGAAAGAAGATCTACATAATCAATTATAATTAAATCTGGCTTAACTCCTAAATCTTCTACTTTACGAATGTGGGATTCAATTGTGGAAATAGTTGCTCTCCCTGTAGGAAATTCTTTGATAATTAATTCACCTGGGAGTTCTGGGATTATTTCTTCAATTTTCTCTCTACTTTTTAATACTCTATCTACTGGGATCTTGCTAAAGAAAGCATCGTACCTTCTACCAACATATTCTTCTCCTAATTCAAGAGTATAATGTAAAACATTAAACCCCATTCTTACAGCATAACCACCTAATGCTACTAATGACCAAGATTTACCACCTCCTGGATTACCAAATATGAGACCAAAATCTCCATTTCCCAATCCACCTTGTAATATATCATTGACACGTTCCCAAGGTGTTGGTAATGTAATTCTCGAATCTTCCCTAAAACGAGATTCAATGTCTTTATTATATTCATGTCCTACGTTTTTATCATTTCCTGCTTTTAATGCTGATTCTACTAAATGTTTAATCCCATCAAAATCCCCAGCTTTGAGTAAATCTACACTATTAAGTAATGCTTTTTTTAATTGTTGATTTTTACAAAATGTTGAAAATTCTTCTTGCACATACTCTAAATCTTCATCTGATGCTTCGTATGCTGCTTTAAGTTGTTCTCTTACTGATATTTTTAATACTTCATTTTCAAGTTTTTGTAATTCTACTTTCAAAATATCCATTGAAGGAGTAGTATGATATTTGTCATAATACCTAAGAATTTCTTTAATAATCCACTGATGTGCTTGATTATCGAAATATTCTTCACTTAAAATATCATGAATGTTAGTCAAAAACTCTTTATGTGTTAAAAGAGATGATAGGACTTTTATCTGGAAGTGGTTTCCATACTGGTTTAAACTGGTTAATGTCATAACTTTTATTTGTTTTTATTTAATTTGTAGTGATTCAAAAACATCTTTTACCCAAAATTCTACATTACGAATCATCCCTCCTAATTTATCTTCATTGTAGAATGCTACGAATTGGTCAGGAATATAATGATAATCATTGGTATTAACAACCTGAGTGAGATATTTTTTATCGTTTTCATCTAACATTGGGTTAGATAAATCCATTATTTTAAAATTCTTTTCCAATTCATCAATATGTTGGATTACCCTAGCATATATAACATTTTCCTTAAATTTTGATTCACAAATATTATAGATATCATCTAATGATAAATCTCTTTCACTTAATTCAGGAAATAGTTTTCTTAGTTTCTTTTCACCTAATCCTTTAACTCCTTTTACTTTATCTGAATTGTCTCCCATTAAGGTTTTATATAAGATAAAATTGTGGGGGGACATATGAAATTTTTCAACTACTGTTTGTTCAGTATAAAATTCCTTCTCCATAGGACGATATACAATAACATTTTCATTTATTAGTTGTAAAAAATCTTTATCTGAAGAAACTATGAATACTTTATCTTCGGGTTTTTGAGGGATAACACCTGACAAATATGCTATAACATCATCAGCTTCAACTTTAGGCAATGTTACAGTTTTAACAGGTAAAGTTTTTAAGTATTGAATTATCCTAACCATTTGGTCAACTTTAGCATCATGTTCATCTTCAATATCATCAAAAGCTTCCCAATTAGTAATACGTTGTAAATCTCTACCAGATTTATATTCAGGTAAGAGATTTTTTCTGGCATTAGCTGATCCAGCACCATCAAATATTACATAAACTTGAGTAGGATTAACTCTACGAATTTCAGCTCCTAAAGATCTAAAAAATCCGCCTAATCCCCCAATATGAACCCCATCTGGGTTTACCATATTCATCATTGCAAAGTTTCTAAAAAATAGATTTAATCCATCTATCATTAGAATTCTTTCCCCTTCTACAGTTTCTTCCCCATGCTCCTCAATATTGTTGAGGAGATTTAATAATTCCTTTTGTTTCATTTGATTTTTTTTATATACCCGGAATATACGAAAGATATCCCGGGTATCAAAATTTATTGTGGCTCGTCTGTGTGAGATGTTATATCATGATATTCTTGATCTTCTTCTGCGATCTTGAAATCAGTTCCACCTAATATAGCAGCCCATTCTTCTGCATGATCGTTTTTATATTTCTTCAAATCTTTATCATTATCCAAAATAAACCCATGAGGTGTCATTACAAGTTTTCCTCTAGTTGTCATACCATTAATGTGGTTTTTATCAACCTGAACATTTACACGTTTAGCAAATTCTACTTGCTTTCCTCCTTTAATAGCTTTTATTTTAGAAGTTCCAGCATTCATAATATTACCAAAGGTTACAACAAATGTTGAATCAAACCACATAGCAAATCCACCTTTATTCATAAGTTTTGGTTTACCCATTGGTGATTCTGCTTTTGCTGTCCAAACTTTATTAATACAAACTAAAGTATTAGTGTATGGAGATGATTCTTTACGAGATAATGTAATGCGTTGATTTACACTATTTCCAAATTGAGTAGACATAGCGCCAGCATTCCACTCATTATTATTTTTATTAGATTTAATTGACATTTCACATGGTACTGATCCTATTGAATCCCAAAGGAATAATAAATCATAAGGTAAATTGCCTGTTTTCTGTTCATCAATTAAATCAAGAATAAACCCTGATACATCTTCAATTGAATGAATAGTTTCTCTATCTACATAAATAAAATTACCAGTATAATCTGTTATTTCACCTGTTTCTTCATCAACAACTTCATTAACTTTTAAACCCATCTGTATAGCATGCTCCCAATTCCATTTCATCTCTGTAATGATAAAAACCGGAAGTACTTTACGTTTTTGAGCTTCAACTGCTGTTTCTAATAGAGCTGTAGTTTTTCCAGTATCAGAATGACCTCTAAGTAAAACTATATGACCCATAGGAATACCAGGTACTGACGTTATTTCCTGATATGCCGGGGATAAAGGAATCCATTCTTGATCTTTAAACTTAGCTTTAGATGTTAAGCCTTTTTTAGATTTAAATCCGTCTAAGTTAAAATTTGCCTGTATTTCTGAGGAGACTGCCTCCGATAGTGATTTTTTCTTTCTCGCCATATAATTTTATTTAAAACGGTAAATCGTCTGTTTGTTTTTCATCTCCAAATAAATCATCAAATTGTTGTGATTTACTCTTCTTTACTGTTTTAGCTGTTGTGTCTAATGAATAATTAGAATTTTTAGCATCGCTGTCAAAAGCTACAGCAGGCTCAGAAGTAATTGAACCTTCTTCCTCAGTACCTTCAGGTGCTAACCATTCTTGAAGAGCTTCTTTCATCTCATCATAAGAAAGTGGTTTAAATACTTTCATTGGGTCTGCTTGATCAGTCATTAACTTTTCAACAACTGCCGCCTCTGTATGAAGTGGTGATGTTTTTAATGATGGTCCAATTGATGTTTTATTATATGGAGTACCTGTAGTTTCTGGTCCTACTGTAGATAATTTAATATCTCTACCACCAGCAACATCAGTATAATCTCCAATTTCATCATCAGCAGCCATGTTTAGAAATTCTTGATAAACTTCTTTACCAAATTGCCATAATTTTACACCTTCATCTTCTTGACCACGAACTACTACAGGAGCAAATATACGAGTTTTTGGGTCTAACTTTTTAGCTAGTCTCCAATTCTCTTTATCATTTGTCCCACGAAGTTGTTTAGCAAACTCCATAATTGGATCTTTCTCACCCCAATTTGAAGGAGAAGCCATTACTCGTTTACTACCAATTCCATAGTAAAATTTCATTTCTGTGAAAGGAAAATCTTTGTTATACTTGTTAGGTGCAACTCTAATTAGTTGTTTACCTACTGACGGTTTCCAGAATAGTTGTTTTTGACCACCTCCGGAATTACTTGCCTGTGTTTGAATGTCATTCAGGCGTTTTTTGATTGCGTTTAAATCCATGTTTATAACTTTTTAATTTTAAAATTTAATAACTGTGTTAATATAAGAACTCTTTTTGTAAATTCCAACCTATAGTTCAATAATTCTGTGAATTTTTGTTTTTAATTGTTTTAACTCATCCTGCTGTGTTAGTAAAACTGTATTTCTATAATGTTGCCAATCTATAGGAAAACGAGTATCAACAACACCACCATTCAAACGTTTAATTAATTCGTTTAAAGCGTTTATTGTGTATAAAGTATTAGTATCTTTTTTTCTATGCACCATGATAGTATTTGGGGGCAAACTATCTCTATCAAGTGGGGTTGAGTTATTCCCTTGTTCTATGTTGTATGTACAAACATACTCATCATTACTTTTAATGTGAAGAACAAAAATCTTATTATACATAACAGCATACTGAGATGTTATTGTATTTAATAGATCATCTAAACCTTCTAGAGTAGTAAACGTACAAAATAATTTATTATTCAAATCTGTTATATTTAAGTTATTTAACTCCTGAAAGTCATCTACCTTATACATATAATCAGATTTATTTAAAGTCGTATGTATTTCCATAATTTATCTTTATTTGCAATTTTTTATTTTTAAAAACTTCATTTATTTTATCTATAACCTTTTTTTCTCCTTTATCTAAATCAAATAAGAATGAATCATAGGTGTAAAGAATCAACTTAGTATTCGCACCTTTTAATATCTTAAATATTTCCCATAATATACAAATGTTCATTGATGTCTCCAAGTTTTGGAGTATATAATTCAACAACTTTTGGGGTTTCATATTATCTAATTCATCCTTTTTATATATGTGTTTTGAAATAGGACATTCAATGTAGCCTTCATTTTGAAAGCGAGCCCACAAGTCATCAGTATATACTTGTACTTTTTTAAAGAACTCCAGATCCTTATACTTATCAAATACTCCTCCGTATAGTTGTTTAAATGTTAGCTCTTTAGCTTTTTGGTAATCCACCTTATACATTTCCGCAAAGGCAGAATGAATATCTTCATCACCAAAATCATAACCGACCAACTTAGCCAACAAAGTAGGATGATAAGCACTAATATCCAACTCAAGCAAGCAATCATTACGGGGAATAAAACTTTGTCTACTACCGTTTTCTTTATTAAGTGCGGCATAATTTACTCCTTTAAATTTATTACTTGGTCTTCCTGTAAGGGTTTTAAAGTTGAATTGTGTGTAGACATACTCTCCATCGACATTGTGAAAGTGCGATTCAAATTTTTCTCTGTCAATTCGTAAACCACTTTGCTCCAAGGCGTTGAATACCACTGAGGCTTTTGTGTTGTAAAACTCGTTGATTGGCTCATTTATTCTTTCTTTTAGTTTATTAAATAGATTCTCACAATACTCATAGTGCTTTACTATCGGAATAATGCGGTTTATATCTTTTTTATCCCCCATCTTGCTGTAGAAGTAAGAGTGGGTTTGTGTTGTCTCATGTATATACGTATGAGAATTAAGTGTTATGTCATAAAGAGTTTTTAATACAAAATAGTGTAAGAATTCTTTTTTATCGCGTGTGTATATTGTATTATAATTTGATAATATACGTGTTATATCGTTTATACTAACATTAATGGTTTCACTATGGGTAATGGGTATAATAAATCCTTTAGTTGATTGTAACGGTCGGATATAAACAGCACATATTTGATTTTGAGTAGGGTGAACCTTATCATTATATGGAATTATTTCAACAAATGCTTCCTTATAACCACTTTGACAAAACCTTTCTATTTGATCTTTAGATTCAACTAACCAAAACATAACTTTATTTTTGATTAATATAAGAAAAGGAAATCAGATACCCAAGCTATTATTTATAATATTTTAAATAATTTCCTCTTAAAAACTTTAATAAACCTACTACTTTATTTCTTTTTTCAGCTAGTAATATAATATTTTTATTTGTATTAGCTACATATCTTTCTTCCCCTACTAGAGTCCATTGTAAAGTTAATATTTGGTAAGGTTCCCACATCCAACTACTGCTTTGATTTTCTAATTTATCAAAAGTTTCAGGGGATATTTCAAGCCATGAATTTATTTCATTAATTTTAACACAAAAATATCTTGTAAAGCTACCTACAGTATAATCTTCAATTTGAGGTGATGGGTAGAATTGAGAGGGTACTGATTTATATGTTGTGTCATTTAAATTGATTTCATTTAAAGTTGCATATTTTACTACCATAGGTTCAGAATACCCAGGTGTATTTATGTCATCGAATATTGTAGGGGCATCACTATATGCTATTGAATTTTGGATAACATTATTACCTTCATTTCCAACAGCAACATCTTCTACTAGTAATAATAATTCGTTTGGGGGATCATTTTGATTTTTTCCAGTATAGTATTTTCCCTCAAAAGTTTTATAGTAAAAACCCTTATAGATTTCTCCATTCTTTTCATACACTAATGAGTTGTTATTAGAGTACTGATTTGTTAATATTCTACTTTTTGGTATATACATAATTATGCTGCTGGTGCTGTGAATATTAAATATGTCCAATTATCTCCTCTTCTACTTCTATAAGGAAAGTCAGTGTTGTAATTATTTTTAGTAGAAGTTGTCCATCCTACAGAATTAATAGAACCTACATAAACTTGTGTATGTCCATATTTAACGTGAGATTGAGTTGGAGGACCATCATTACAATAATAAGCTACTATATCTCCATAACCCCAAGTACGAGATGATAAATCTGATAGTAGTGCTGCTTTTGTTAAAACTTGTTTAGTTTTGGTATATCCTAAAGCTGTTAAATTATTATAATATTGTTCATTATTATTAGCATTACCCCCAGCTGCTAAAGCATTTTGTTCTGGGCTTGCTCCTTTTATATATTTTACATAATTTAATGCTAGGTTATAAGAGTATCTAGCACACATAGATTTAACTTCACCATCTCTACTAAATACCCAATTATATGATTGTTGCATAGCATTAAACCTTGTAAGTGACTCTGGGTTTATTGACTCTGGGGGTTCAGTTGTAGAAGGTGGTAAGGCATTTCCTGCACTTGATTCTTGTTGGGTTGTATTTGGTGATTTTAAATCTACAGGTCTTTGAGGAGCATCTAATACTTGTGCAGCTACACTTTGTGTTTTTAATTCTGTAAGCCAAGCATCTGTATTAATTGTATGGTTTACACCTGTGATTTGAAGATCAACACTATCATTAGCATATGAAGGAGGTAAAATATCATCAGTCATTAAAAACTTTTGATAAAGTTTCATACCTGACATCCCGTCCATCGTAAGTGAAAAGTTGAAGGGTAAAAAGAAAGGTGATTGGATCTGGTCTGATTTTGTTAAACTTCCTACAATTAAATTAGCATGAGTTTTATTATGGTTTACTAAAGCATCCACATTATCTGACATAAATTTTCTTCCATAATAAACCATATTAAATAAAGCTCTATCATCACCATTATTTATATTTTCGTTAAAGTTAGAAGTTATAGTTACTTCATCTTGTTTTTTTGGATCTGCTGCTTTTTTATCTGGGTATGCTGTTTCTCTTGCGGGTACAATTCTATCTGCTAATCCCATATTATATTGAGAAAAAGCAGTACCATTTGCTGATATTTGATTTCCATTATTTTGACCTCCTATGGTTATCATAGCTGCATAATCACTAGGGATTGAGGCATTTAAATTTATATCTCTAATAAAACTTCCCTCTATCCCAGGTTTTACACCATAAACATTAAATCTAGTATATTCTAGTGGTGAGATATTTGGTGTTCTTCTTTGTGGTATATTTTCATTAAATATCATTTTAGTACCATCATCAGATAATTTAATTGTAAATGAATTTATACCACCTAAGGCTTTTATTATTCCAACATTTATATTTTTTAAATACTCAAGAACACTAATATTACCCTCTTCATCTTCTCCTGCTTCTAAAGCTGCAGCTAAAAAATTAATATTTACTAAAATTTGGCCTACTCTACCTAAATATGTTTGGTAGTCCCATGCTGTTTTAGATACTTCTCTATTAATAGCAGTAACTGGGAATTTTAATTCCTCACCTATGTTACAATTTTCATAAGGAATCAAACAAACTCTAGGATCTGCTGAAAATTCTCCTGGTACTTTTAATATTACATTTTCATCTTTATCAAGATCTTCAAAATCCATATCAAAAACAACATATGGGGTATCATTTGATTTATCGTATAACAAAATTTTAGATTGTAGATAAGCTAAAAAGGCTCCATATTTTATAAAAACCTGAGGTGATTGATTTCTCTCTAAGTCTGTTCTTGTTCCATTTAATGAAAGTAAAGATTTAGAAAATAATAAATCTTTTGGATCTGTTGGTTTACCATCTTCTTTTACATCTAAAAAATCTACTACAGTATAATCTAAAAGTCTAGTTCTGGGATCTATTGACTGAGCTGATTGGTACATACCAAATAACTCTCTATTTATTATAGTTTTATTAGCATTAGCTACTAATGGGGGTTGTTCTGTTGGGTTTGGGTCTGATGTGTAGAGTTTTTTAAACCAACCTCTAGGATCAGTTTTTATTTTAACTAAAGTTGGATCAGTAATGTTAGCTTTTAAAGCTCCTATAACACTACCTAAAGACATCAGATTAACTACAACATCATAACTACCATCACTATTAAAAGTCCAGTTAAAATTACTAATTTGACCATAAAAAGCATCATAATTATAGTTATATTTTTTTCTAGTATCCCTAATAGCCTTATTTATTTCATATTGGTTTACATTACGATCTGGAGATAATAATTTAGACATAGGTTCCGTTAAAAAAGGATCCATTTGTTGTAAATTTTCCTCATTATCAAGATATACGGAATGTCCAAATTCTAGTAGTAAGGTATATCCTGGCCTTAGATAAAGTATATCTATTAATTGAAATTGTCTTTTACTATAACATTTTATATTAATATTACATTTAGCTAAAGATCCATTATCATAATATTGAACGTCAGCATTTGTAATACCAGGCATAGGAACAAAACCTCTTTCTGTAGTTCCTCCCCAACCATAAGCTCCATTAAAATCACTACTCCCATCATTTAGTCCTGCAAATAATCCTTTACCCTCTACCCCCAATCCTGTTCCAGGAATATTTGATGTAAAAGCTTCATCTGTTGTGTTTGCAACCCCTCCTTGAAGTATTAAATTTTTAGCTAAAAAATCTCCATCCCATGTATCTATAGGATATCCTAAGTCTTTTAATTGTTTAGGAACTCCTATTAATGGGTTATAAAATTCTAAATCAACAGAACTTGCTAATCTTAAAAAAGGTGCTTTTGTACTATAAAATTGAAGATCTTTAGAAGGAATATTAGTATATTTTCCTAATGATTTTTGCCTTACTTCTACTTGTTTTTTTACCTCTGGATCAAAGGGAGTACCTGTAAATTTACTCATGATCTACCTATTTAATATATTATAACTATCTACTATTTTGACTACATTTGTTGGGATTCTTATTTGAGTACCCGGGTCTAAAAATAAAGAACCCATATTTATTTTATTTGGGTTTGCAATTGATATTATCCAATATAATGTAACATCCTGGTAGAATTGGAATGCTAATGAATCTAACCTATCACCAAATTCAGTTTCTACCCAAATATCATTTTCATTTGGAAGAACCTCAGGATAAGTATTATTAGTATAATATCTAGTACCAAGAGTACCTACAAACTCATTTTCATTTCTTATTTCTTTTACGTTCGAGTATCTATTCATTACGTTGCATCTTGGTTATCTCCCCCACTACCTGCTGTTGGTTGGTATGTTCTATAATCATCAGTATAATTAGTATTAACACCATTACTTAATGCAATAAATTTACTATTTGGATTATTTGCATTGTTAGGTTTTTCTGGTAGGAATGTATGAATAGGAGTGAACTGAAACCCGCTTACTTTAATAACATGCGGTAATTCTTTAACACTACTATCAGATCCACCTTCTTCATTAATTGCAATCTCCCAAGGTGAATTATCAGGCACATCATAAGTTAAAGATGTTATAAAACCAGGTTGTTCATATATGTAACCCCCTACTGTTAGTCTAACCAAATTTCCTCTCATAAATCCTGCAGCTGTGTAATCTGGGGCTAGTGTAGATGCTAAATAATTTAATTTTTTGTACATCGGAATAAGTTCCGCTTTTGATTGGGCAGCAACTGTAAAGCCCATACTAATAGATCTACCAAAACCACCATAATTATATAATGGTTCTCCTCTTCCTACATATTTAATACTATTCCAAGTAGCTTCATAATTATCCGAAAAATTATCTAAAAATGCTCTAAAGTGCATATAAACAGCTTGACCATCTGTTCCATCATTATTTATAGCTGCTATCCTAAATTTAACTAAATCATTAATAGGTTGATTTTCATCAGGTCCTGTGCCATCATACATGGGCATAGCTGTGATTTTATCTAATGCCTCTAATTCATTTGCGGGTAGTCCATAATTCCATACATTCTTTTGAGTAGTAGTTGAATTATCTCCTCTTAATCTCCCCCCACGTTTTCCAGGAGAACCCATATTAACTCTTTCGTCTAAATTTTTAACTCTATAATTAGGGGATAAACTTATTACTGATGATTCTTTTGTATCTTCTAAATTTACTCCATTTACATCATATAATTCTTTTCTAAAATCGGTAGGATATAAACCAGCTTGCCCTCCTTCAATTACATTGTCTTTACCTATTAATTGAGGTTGACTAAATGTTCTTGAGTTATTTTTATATAATACATTACTATTTACTATAAATTTCTGTTTATTATATGTTATTGTCTCACCAGTTTCATCATCTTGGAAGGTTTGTATTTCATTTATTAATCCATCTACTTTATAATTAAAGGTTTGATAAGGACCATTTATTCCTTTTAATATTGCAGGACCATTAACATCATTAAATAAAAATTCTCTGTTTTTCTGGAATTTAAATTTTTCATTTGATGTTAAATATAATTGACCATATTTAGCTGTAGCACTATTTTGAATAGAAAGTTGGTATTGGAATTGACTCTCACCACCTACGTCGTAAGATCTATTAGCAGTACCTCCTTTAAAAAATTGGCCAGGATTTGAAGTACGTAGGGCATTTTGTTTTCCTGTTCTTTGATCTGCAAATCTAATTCTAGTTTTACCTATCCCTAAAATTGATCCTGGTCCTCCTCCGTAACTTATCATCACATCAGAACCGGGGGTATTATCTGGAAGTATATTGTAATTCTTTACATCATTAAATCCTTCTAATTGAGTTCCCATCTCAATATTTGTCTTTAATGCTACTAATCTATTAGTTGATGGTAATGCTGATAGATTTTGTAATATATTTTCTTTATTATTTTTTAATGTTGAAAAATATGTATTTAACCCTGCACCCGGGAATAATCCTCCTTCAATTATACCACTCATAGGTGATGTTGGGTCTAACCCTAACATATTTAAATGGACTCCTAATCCATTACCTAAAGCTTGTCCTAATGTTGATAGAGGAGTATATATACCTTGATTTAAAGGTCCAGTAGCATAACCTAAACCATAAGATGATTGTGATTTAACAGAAGTTCTAGATAATAAATTTTGTTTAACTATAAACCCTAAACCAGCTGATGGGTTTTTAGTATCTATAAACATTTGAGCTAATCTACCTACATCATCTAAGGCATTTGAAACTGCTTTTAATCCACCTCTAACTATAAAATCCGGTCCTGATCTTACAGGTAGATTGTCATCGCCCTGGGGGATATCTTTAGTAATATAAGGTTGACGACTGTCATCACTACTACGTCTATCTCTCCCCCAAGGCAGATTAGTAAAATCTGTTTGGAAATTAATTAGAGGCATAATTTAAATTTAGATTCCTGCTGCTCCGTCAGGTAAATTATTTGCATATCTGTTTACTGGTTCTTGATATGCTTGTGTTTGTTCACCTAGCTGTGAAGTTGATGGGTTTGTGTATCCCATAGCTCCTGCACCAAAATTACTATAAGCTGGATTTTGTAAATTAGGATCACCTATGTTAGAGTATTGATTGTGAAGTAATGAATTACCTACAACACTAACAGCATCTGGAGCTTGTGGGCTCGCTGGTGATACTGGAACTCCTAAAGCCGAACCGTCTGTTTTAAACATTTTTTCGATTGAATTTGCCATAATTTATTGTTTTTAATTTGTTGTTTTATTATAAATATTATTAGAATTTGGAAGTCGCCATAACCATTGCTTTACCTGCTTTAGCTCCATCAATGTAAACATCACCACCACTTTTAACTGCTGTTATTAATTCTTTTAATAAAGTTATTACTTGAGTATTATCACCACCTCCTGTAAGGTTAGTTCCTCCCATTATAATATCATCAGCTCTAAACTTTTGAATAGGTTGTCCTGGTCTTGATATAAAATCTTCTGCTACATCATCAGGTACTAAAGCTTTACCAACAGTTTCGGCAGCATTAGGTACATTATCTGCTATCATTCCCCCTAAAAATCTACCTAAGGCATCACCTGCTAAACCACCTAATAAAGTACCTACAAACGGTATTGGTATAAAAGATCCAGCGGCTGCTCCTACAGCTGCTCCACCAATTGATGTTAAAGCTTGTATTGCTCTTTTACCAACAGCTTTATTAAGTTCTTCTTTTGGAACCCCACCAGCTATCATACTACTAATATCAGTAGCAGCAAATATTCCTTCTAAAGCTGCTCCTAATACTGGTATTTTACCAAACATTTTCTTTACAAATGAACCTGAATTCGCTTTGAAGAACTTCTGGATTCCCTTCATAGGGTTCATATCAGCTATTTTTTTAGAAATACTACCAAATAATCCTCCACCACCACCTCCACCAGGTGTTGGGGGTTTTACACCACCTAATGATCCACCAGCAGCTGAAGTAGAAGATTTTGCTAAACTTCCACCTCCACCTGTAGGTGCTCCTCCACCACCAGATTTAGCAGCTCCACCAAATATACCTCCAAAACCTCCAGCAGTTAAACCTTTTATTTTACTTAATAATTTAGGAATTTTTCCTAATGATTTTAGAATCATAGATAACCTACCAAACATTCTTATTCCAGCAATACCCAGCATTATTTTACCAATTCCTGTTAATATTCCTTTAAAACTCATTACGGTTTCAACCCCATCCATTAAATAATCTAATAATGATGCAAATTTATCAATTATAGGAGTTAATTGATCTTTTAATTTTATCATTGCATCTTCAAATCTTTTACTTGCTGCTTCAGCATGTAGTTGGTCAGATAAAGATTCAGATCCAATTTTTCTTTGTTCTTCAGCTGTTATGACTCCATCTTTCATGGCTTCATTATAAGCTTCAGTAGCATCTGTCATGTTTGAAGCCTCACCTGTTAAAAGTTCTTGGGTTTCTAATGTTTTTGCTAATTCATCTCTTGACATTCCAAAAGCTTCAGCTAATGATTTTTGTTGTAAAACATTCATTTTACCAAAGTCTGCAGAAGTACCAATTTCTCTAGATATAGCTTTAGCTAATCCTTCTTGATCACCCATTAAAGCAGCTCTTCTAGCATCTTCTAAATTTAACTGCTTACCAGTCATCAATTCAGCTTTCATTTCAGCTGCTATAGAACTTTCAAAATCTAATAATGAATTTGCAGTTGACTCTAGTTGAGATTGGCTCATTCCTAACTTAGCAGATTGAAATGCTGCATCGGCTAAGGATTTACCTTGGCCTTCCATTGTTAATCTATTAGCTGCACTAATATTACCAATTTCAGAAAATACTTGCTGTTGGTTTACTGCTACTCCTTCTTGTTGGGCTAAAATTGCTACTTGTCCTCTTAGAGATGCAGTTAAATCTTCGGCACTTTCACCCCTTAATTTTGCTGATTTTACAAATTCGGCTGCTTGTTGGTTAGTTAGCCCAAATTCATTAGATAATAATGAAAATGTTTTTAATTCATCTTGGGTTAATTTTACAGCACCTCCTATTTCAGCATTAAATTCTTGTATGCCCTTAACAGCATCCGCTATAGTAAAATGTAAATGGCCTAAATTATTATCAGCTTCACCTGCTGAATTGGCCATAAAATTCATTTGTTCTTTTAAACCATTAGCATCACTTCTTCCTAACCCAAATGTTTTTGCTAGATCTTCTCTTGCTGCTCCAAAGGCTTTTACTCCGTTTTTAAATCCTTTAAATATAGCTACATCTAAAGCAGCTAACATTTCCTTTTTAAACTTTGTAGCCCCCTTTACAAGTGTATCTCCTAAAACTTTTGCTTCAATGTCAGCATCACCCATTACATCTTGTAAGGACTCCGTAGTTCTTTCACCGTTTTTCTGTGCTTCTAATAATTCACTATTAAAATCCTTAGCTGATTGTTGTTGGTCGTAAAGTTCTTCAGTTAATTCATTAGCTTCTTTGCCTATGTCCTTAAACATATCAGCATATTTGCCAAATCCTATACTTTTCATTAACCCACCAGCTGAGTCTAATGCTTTATTGGTTAATTCATTATACTCTGCAACCTTTGCTTCTTTAGCTTCCCTATCTGCTAATTTTTGATTTATGTCAGTTAAAACTGAAGATTCGGCTTGCATCTCCATTATCAGATCAGCATGACCTTCAGTAATTTTTTCTGCTACTAATAATGATGCTAAACGTTTTTTTAGATTAGCTTCATTTAATTTTTCACCATCTTTTCCTAAAAGTATTGATTTATTAGCTATTTGAAAGTTAGAAAGTTGGGATTTATATTTTTGTTGGAGTTGTTTAAGTTCTTTAGCACTTAATCTATTAATACCTTCCTGATCATCTTTTAATTTTTCAGCAATTCCTTGAATTTGGTTGGTTGCTCTTTTAGTAATGTTAAGATTTTCATTTTGCTTTTTTATAGCACCATTTAAACCTATTAAAGTTTCATAATAACCCTTTGCATTTTTCCCAACATTATCTAATTGCTTATCTAATTCATCTACACCATCAACTAATTTAATAATAGCATCATCAGCATCCTCCATGGCAGCAATAAACTCACGGGCTGTTTGGCCTGTAAAAGGATTTGCCTTTCCTAAAGTTTCATAGCCTCTTCTTATCTGTTTAAGAAGTTCAACTACCTGTTGATATTTTTTAGGGTCTAAACTATTATCAGCCATTATAGGTTTGTTTTATTATAAATATTAGAAAAACCTATTTTTGCGTTCTTTTTGAAACGTAAGAGGGGGGTGTTACTGTTTTTGGAGGTTGGGATTTTGTTGGGTTATTTAAATCTATTTGTGTGCCTTTCCCTTTATTAGCTTTTTTTCTATTTTCTTCAACCTCATCATAATGACTTTTTAGTTTATTAAAAGTAAACTTACGTAACCATATAGGCATGTTATACACGGTTTCCCAATCATATCCACCCTTACCATTGAATACGATTTCGTGTATTGTATTAAACACATTTACTCTGATTGATGGAGCATTATCGAGCGTCAGGCCAAAAAAAGTTAAGCCCAATGGGGAGGATTGCGTCATCACTACTTCCGTCGGGAAAAAAAGTTAGATCAACATCTGGTTGAACTAATTTAATATAGTTTCTTAATGCCCTGGAATCTTGGGCTAGCAGATAGTTATCTACAAACTCCCTAATTGATTTTTTATCGGGGTTTCCCTCAATTGCTGTTATAATATATTTTAAACGAGTAGACATTTCAGGATTAGCATCCTTATTAATCTTTTTAAGCCCTTGAAGTTCTCTTTCAATAGCTCTTTCATCTTTCCCATTTAATATTTTAAATGATATATTAGCTTTTATTTTTGGAAGTTCATAATCAAACTCATTTATTCCTTTTTTAATTAGATCTTCATTAAATTGGATATTTTCTAATGTAGATAAATCAACTGATTGTGCTTCGCCATTATATTCAAATTCGTATGTTGAACCATACCCTAAAATACGTGCCGCAATAAGCAATGCATTTTTATCCCCTACAATAATATCATCATATTTGATTTTTTTATCAACTATAAGAGATTGTAGTAATTTATCTAATACAATTCCTTTTTTAATATATGATTGGTTTGTTAAAATATCTTCTTCTTTAGCAGTCATGTATTTTATTTCAACCATGCCAGAAGATAGTGGGTTGTCTTCAGGATATAATAATCCCTTTGAAGGTAATTCTACGTTTTCAGTAGGTAGTTTAAATTCTTCCATATAAATTTTATTTGTTATAACTTAATATTCGCGTATACATATATAATATAAAAAAAAGCTTGACCGAAGCCAAGCTATTTTTCAAAAATATGTAATTTCTTATTAGAAATTTAACACGCAGTAATCCATTCCAATTGTTAAATCGATGTTTTGAGCTTCTCCATCAGTATCCCAATTCATATCAGCAAACGATCCGTCTTTGATAAATGCTCCTTTTATGATCCATTCAGAAACAACATCACCTACAGGACCTAACACATCAATTGTTAAATCTTTTTTATAGAAATCAGAGTAACCATCTCTACCAGTTACTGATTCGTGGTGTAATCTAACCCACTCCATTACAGCTTGTGCTCCTGAAGGTGTGATTGGGTCAAATAATTGCATTGTAATGTCATTCCATCTCAACTTACCTTTAACTTTTCTATAAGTGTTGATATGATTTAATGTAATTTCATCTTGTGCGAACCCTAACCCACTAATACCTTTAATAATGTATGATGGAAAACCATCTACGTACATGATAAATCTATTAGCTACCTTTGGCTCAAATGCTGTGAAAAATATTTCGTTTGGATCTAATACTGCCATTTTATGTTTTTTTAATTTTTTTTATTCAATTATAAATATTATACTCTCTAATTTTTACGCTGGAAATTCTGCTCCAGTTGGTAAAATGTTGAAATCTAAGTAAATGAATTCAGCCGTTTTAGTAGGTTGTATGTATATAGCACCTCTTAATTCGTTTCTATCAATTACATCGGGTCCATTGTTTGAATCGTTCATTACAACTTTAAACGCGTATAGACCTTGTCTTTGTTGTACTGACTCTAGATATGGGTTAACTTGGCTTAAGAATGTATTTCTTGTAGCTGCTGTATTTTGTTCAAATACTAAATTATCAGATATTTGAGAAATATAATTCTTAAGAGCAATTAACAATCTTCTAACATTTACTCTATCTAAAGCTGATGCTTGATTTTGTAATGTTTTCTGACCAAATACTACTACTCCTCTTCCTGGGAATGTTGCAATAGGATTTACTTTGTTAATATATAACTCATCTCTGTTAGCTTGAGTTAATTTTCTTTCTGCTTGAATTACTTGTCCTAATCCACCTCTATTAATACCTGCTGGGGCAAACCAAGCTTCTGCTGTTCTATCATTATTAGCATAAACTCCTGGGATTAATGTTCCTGCTGGTACCCATACTCTTTGTCCTGAATCTGGATCTGTTACCATACACCAAGGCCAATATGAAGCTGCATATGAAGTATCTTTATCATTTGCTGTTCCTGTAGCTGCTGTAATTGATGAAGCATATAATTCAAGATCTAATATTACAATATTATCACCTCTATTTTCTGTATTTGCAATTAAAGTATTTAATACTGATTTATAATCTCCTTCTGAGTATATTAAACCAGGTGTTGATATAATATTATATCTAAAATCGTCTTTATTTGCTAATATATTAAAAGCTGTTGTGTAATTATCTCCAACTAATCCTTGTGTATCATTACCATCAATTTCATCATAATATTTTCCAGTTCCTGTTAAAATACTACCTACGGCATCTCCAAATGTTCCTGAAGCTTGTACTGGAATGGAAGCTGTGTATTGAGCTTTTGCTACTCCGCTATTATCTAAATAATCTGGAGTTTTGAAATTAACTTCTTTTACTCTTACGTATCTTGAAGCATTAGCATAAGATCCAGTTGTTTGTAAATAAACATCTGTTGTTCCTGCTCCTCTTACTACTTGTGTTTGATCACCAATTATTCTTGAAATATAATTTGATGATTTTGGATCTAATGATACATTATTAAAGCTTTCAAGTACTGATTTTGCTCTTGTATTATCATTACCTTGTCTAATTACTACACTAAATGTACCTGATGATGTATTTGGTGATGTAATTTCCCATCTTAAATTATCAGATGTTCCATTTGTTAAAGCACCTTGAGAATTTTCAGCTCCTGTACTATTCATGATTTGGCCTTGACCAATTGATTCTAATATAAATGCATTTCCATCTACTATATCAGCATCTACTAATGTAATGGTACATGCTGATGAATTTGCACCCATAGCACCACCTGCAATTACTAATTGATCACCAACTTCATATCCTGTACCTTCTGTAGCAGCATTTAAAGTTGTTAGTGAGTAAAATAAATCTGCAGCATCTAATACAATTGTTGCGGCACTAGATAATTCAACATTTGAAGCTCCTACAACAAATACCATATCTCCTCCTGTTCCTGCTGCTCCTAACTGTGGGTCAGCTTGTAAAGTTGCTGCTGGGATTGTAATTATTGAACCATTTACATATCCTGTACTTGAAGCTACTAATATTGCAGCACCTGCAACTGTTGCACCTGTTCCATCTGTTGTAATTGTTAAAGTACCTCCTGAAGCTCCTGCTGTATCAACCATCGCTGCAGTAATTGTAATGGCATTTGAAGTTACTGAATTGGCGTATGCACCTGCAGCAACTCCTGCTCCTGTTGGTACTGCACTTGTTCCTGCTACTAACTCTCCTGCTGATAAATCACCTGCTGCTATTGTTAATGAATCTGTTGCTACATATCCTGAACCTGAAGTTGCAGCTGGTACTGTTATTCCTGTAATTGTATTTCCTGATACTACAACGGATGCTGTTAAATTTGTTCCTGTTCCACCACTTAAAATTGTAGTAGCATAAGTCCCATCTACAGCGTCTGTTGGGTTTACAGTTATTGATGTTAATAAAGCATTTGCTGCTACTTTAACACCACCATTTGTTGTTACGGCTGCATTAAGTGTTAATCCTGCTCCTGTCCCTCCTGTAAATGCAGGTGTTCCTGTAAATGTAGCATCTCCACCTCCACCACCTACGGCAGATCCTAATAAATTAGTTGCAGCTAAAATTTGTCCTGTTTCTTGATCATTAGCAATCTTAGAAGATGTTGCTGCTGTAAATGAACCTGAAGCTACTCTAGTAACAATTAGAGAAGTTCCTCCATTTGAGAAATAATTATAAGCTGAAATTGAAGTTAAGAAAGTATATTCACTTAATTGATTTGCTGACCCACTTTCGAAGGTAGTACCAAAATTAGCTTGATACTCACTGTATGTAGTAATAAGCTTTGGAATATTTACTTGACCTTTTACTGTTGGTCCTACTATTGCTGCACCGGCTTGTATTGGTTGAGAAGTAATCTGGGATTGATCATTTTCTCTTGCTAATACTCCTGGGGAAATTAATGTTTCTGCCATGTTATGTAATTGTTATATTTTGATAATAAATATATGGTTTTTTGTCAAAAATCTATTTTTCAGGAGAAAATTCACCGGTTTCTAAAGAAATAGTTCCACTACCATATTTCTTTTCTAACTCTTTAGCTAATTCTACTTCTTCTTTTTGGACTCTGACTACTTCCACTTTTAATTGTTCCTTTTGTAATTCTAAATTAATTAATTGAATTTCAACACTGCCTAAGGCCTGTGTTATTTGGTTAAAATCTATTTTTAAATCATTAACCTTTTTAATTTCTTGATCTGTTAATTTTGTCATCTTTTATACGTATTAAAACTTGTTATTAAAATTTATTTATTTTGATTAAACATATGGGAAGAATGTTACTTCTGCAAATCCATTATGAACTACTTGAAAACTTGCATCACCTGTAGAGAAAAATTCTAATACACCCGCTCCAGCAGTAATCGTGGTTTGAGTATCAATTACCCCATCAGTAGCTTCAATAGTTGTAGCACTTGAAGGTGAACCTCCAATATTTATTATTGGTGTATTACCAGGCAATTCTACCCTCCAGTTTTGCATTTTTTCTATAACAGCACTTGCATCCATAGGTGAATTGTTTTTACATTTACCAACTATATATTTTATTGAATACAAACCAACCCCTGAAGCTGGTATTTCTCCTAACTTTATACTTATACCAGTAGAAGTTAGTTGTTTATTTAGCATAAAAGTTTTTTTCCATGGTTTCTGGGTTGCTCCACCTGTAGGGCCCATACCAAAGTAATCTAAATTATCCACATCAGCCTCTCTATCTAACCTAACCATAACATGGTTATTATCTGTAGGAAAGTCTAATACAGGTTCTGCTACTGATTTACTACTTCTATATATTGTTGTTGAGGCGTCTGCAAATGTGCTAGGGAGTTTTGATCCTAAATCATTTCCATGGTATAAAATACCTCCACCATATTCATTGTTACCCCCTAAATATAAGATACCATCAGCACCTGATGCTCCTTTTATAGCGACCATTGATGATGATTGATTATTAGTGTTTTCAAATTGAGCATATGAGTTAGCTTCACCAACATTATACCCTAAAGGATAATCAAAACTAGTTCCAGGATTACCAAATGTTAATTCTTGGTGTCTATTAATTATCAAAGCTGAGTATGAAACAGAGCTTCCTCCCCCTACTATTAGAGCCATTGAAGCATCTGATCCTGTGCTTCTATTACCCATATAAAATCTTTGATTTCTATCACTATATACTGATGCTGGGGCTATTGTTAGGTTTACAACTTCACTTGTTACAGCATCTAATAAACTAGCTGTAAATCCTGATGAACTTATTAGACCACTAGATATTATATTAGGGGCTTTTAAAATTTCAGTTGTTGTGTTGTATTCTAAAAGATTATTTATTCTTGATAAACCTACATTATTACCAAATAAAATTTTATGTTCTACGGCACCCACAACAGATGCTGTTGATGCTTGGGATGCTGTTGAAATTTGTACAAATGAAGCGGTTGAAGAATAAGAAGAAGAAACTGCCAATGATGCATATGATGATGTTACTTCTAATATTTTGTCAATACCATTATAGTTCATCTCTGTTGGATTAGCCATAATATCTTTATAATCACCATCAACTGATCCTGGCATAACTAAAACGGGCATTGTTGCATTTGCAATCATAAGACTTACTTTAGTCTTATCAGCATTATCAGCTGAACCTACAAGTTCTCCATAAAATCCATTTGAAGCAGTAATTGATCCACTAACTAAAAGTGTGTGGTTTGGGTTTGTTATTGGCATTTCACCATAAGGCCAATTAATTCCTACTTTTTGGAATATATCTGACCCATTATCATTTCTTAGTACTATTGTAGAATTAGAAGAAGAATAATCTACTAAAATAGGAAATGTATTTGTTGTTTGGTTTTGCAATGTAAAAGCATCAGCACTACCCCCACTTAACCCTAAATTCCACCTTACATCAGGATTTTTCCATCCTATAGTAGCTGAATCTGTCGCACCAAATGCATCTAATAAGATTGTTGGGTCATTACTAGAATCATTTGCTTTTAATGATAATTTAACTCCAGCTGTTGCAGAAGGTGTAGTACCTATCCCTATATGAGTATTGTCAGGTAAATAAACTGAACCTGATAAAACTGTAGATCCTGTTTGGTTAAAAGATCCTGATTGGTGGATGTCGTAAGCTACTAAACCTGCAAAAGCATCTATTGATTGAGATACTTCAGATGATTTTATTATTGAGCCTGATGTTATACCTGAGTTTGAGAGAGTTATTGCCATTTTATACTATAATTTTGTTATAAATATCAAAGAGATTTTTCTAGTTGAATATCTATAGCATTAATTACCGTAGATGGTATTATAGATTTAGTACATTCAAACATTCTATTTGTATTTTTATGATCAGGACACCACTCCCAATCTCCGGCATCTAATCTTGTTCTATTAAAACACCCAGAGCATTTGTTTTTGGGTGAAGATATTCTTTTACAATCTTTAAATTCACTATAAGCTTCACTAAACCCTGAAATCATTACTACTGGGGTTTCTAAAGCCCAAGCCAACCAGCTTAACCCACTTCCAATACCAATAAAAGCTTTAGCATTTAACATATCATTAGCTCTTTCACTTAAAGGATGATTACCTGTTTTATCAATAACTCCAGTTAAAGTTCCTCCTAATTTAGAATCATGCCATTTATCACCTAAAGGTTCTTGGGTAATCATTACTACTTTATATCCTTTACTATTTAAGTGATCTATAATAGCTTGCCATCCCCCAGGATAGTTCCAATATTTAGCATGTGAGGATCCATGTGGGGCTATAACTACATAATCACCCTCTACTGTTGAACCTGTATTTTTAAATGTTAGTTTGGGTTTAATTTCTTCTGGTTCTAATCCTAAAATATCATATGCTGCTCCTTGCAAGGGTATTTTTCTAAAGTCTAAAGGATTTCTATTATGGTCAATGTTTCCTTCTTCATCATAATGCCATCCTACTTCATACATAGCATACAAGTCATCTTGGGGAGTTCCTGGTTTAATAAACTTTATATCAGGGTAATTTTCTTCAAACATTTCATTATGGAATGTAGATATAATTAATTTACACTTATGTTTTTTTCTAAATTCTTCAGCATATGGTACCCATGCTATAGTATCACCTAATGCTTTTGAAGCAAAGTGTATGTAAACCCTTTTATCTTTTGCATCAAATGTATGTTCTATTATTTCATTAGTTTCTAAATCTATTACTTTAATTAAACAATCAATGTAATATTGTTTATTTAATTTAGACCACATATTATTATTTATTTCTGTTTCGTGGACAAGTTTATCTGTATTTCTATCAATAAATTGAACCTTATAGTTTTTTTCTATATCTCCTAATACTTCAATTTTTGCCCCATTAATAAAGGTACTATAAACATTATTTTTTGGAAATAGTGGTTTAATTGGGTTTTTGATTAAATTGTTATATTCTTTAATTAAAATTTCTTTCATTATATATTTTTATTAATTCTTTTGTACGATTTAACCATGATAGTTTATTAGCTGTGGTAATACAATTTTTTGTATAATCAGACCAATTATCTAATATATGTTTTAATCCTTCATTCATTTTAAATACATCTCTAGGAGCCCTCCAACATCCGTGTAAATCAACTCCCATTTCCCAATCTGCTATAACTGGTAGGCCTGCTGCCATAGCTTCAACCATTGTTAAATTTGGGTGACCTGCTTCTAACATAGTAGGGTGAATAAAAATATCGTGGTCATGGTATAAATCTAATAATTCACTATTTGGGGTATCAAATACTAAATTTAATTTTGGATAATTTAAAGCCCAAAGATTTTCATTAAAAAAGTTTTGATTATTTGTGGGTCCTGCTATAGTAATTTCTAAATTATTTAATGCTGCTAAACCTATTCCATATTGAAATCCTTTTCTATCAAATGCACGATTTCCTCCTAAACCATTATTAGCTAACATTAATAGTTTTGGCTGTTGAGGTTTTGGAATTGTAGATTTTTTAGGATAAAATTCATCAGTATTAACTCCATGAGAAAAATAAACACATTTTGGGTGATTATCAAAATACTTAACTAGCCAATTAGCGGGCATTAAAGATATTATTGATCCCTCAATTGCTTTTAAATTTAATTTATAGACATGAGAATCTTTACCATAATGTAAAACGTGGTGATCATGTAATTGATACACATAAGGAATACCTTTTTCTTGTAGAGTAATTGCTAAATTAGCTACATGACAATGAACAATATCGTAATCTCCAAATTTAATGTCAGCTGCCATTTTATGAGTGGAATCGTGACCTAAAATAGTTTGGTTTACTTCAAACTCCCAAATTATTTTTTCTATAGCTCCCCAATCTTTAGGAGGAATATCTAAACCACAAGCTGGGTCTACGTGACATATTTTCATTGTTTTGCAAATATTAATGGACTATTTTCATCCGTGGTTTTTATTTCTTGTTCTATTATACTAAATCCTGGTAGATGTTTAGTATAAATTTTTTCAGCTGTTCCTACTTTTAATTGGGCAACATTGCATACCCACATATCAAAAGCGTCCCATTTTGTATTTTTAATTTTATTTTGAATAAATTGTAATTTATTTTTATTAATTAAATAGGATTGAGCTGGGATAAAGGGGGATACATTAGTATATATGTCTTCAATTTTAGGACCATTTAAATTACGATTTTGGTATGGATTACCAAATCCTATAATATCCTGATCGTTAGATTTAGATAAATTACTAAAACGGTCTAATGCTTGTTTTAACTCCTCAAATGGTGAATCAACAATAACATCTCCTTCAAAAATTAAAATATAATCATAATCTTTATTATTTTTAGACATAATAGCATTTGTGTGTGCTTTATAACATCCATAATGTCCCGGTGCTAACTTATAATGTCCTGGTTTGTCTTGAACATCTTCAGGTCTATTACAAGTATCAATTGGGGGTAAATCAGTCCATATTTTATTTATTCTTTGTTCATATTCTATGCCTGTTGATTTACAAAATTCTTTAATATTTTTTACTGATCTTATTTCCTTTTCATTTACATCTGGCTCTGTAACTAAATGCATTAGTTTAATTTTAGGGTTGTATCTACTTCTATCTCCTTTCCAATTAAACATGCCATTATTAGGCATTGTATTTAAAAAATAATCTTTATTTAAATTAAATTTATGATATTTTACACTTTCTCCAGTATTAGTATCTTTTACATCAAATGTAACTATGATATTATCATCTAAATCATATTTTACTAAATCCCAAAATGAAAATTTTCCTCTAACTTCTAGTAATCTATCAATAATAATTTCACCATTTTTTTCTACTGTATAATATATATTTTTACTTTCTTTAGCATTAGAAATAGTTACCCAAGGACAAAAATGATTATCTACATCTGTGGGGAGTATAGTATAATATTCAACCATTGAATAATCCTCAAACTCAAAATACTTTTCAGCATCAGATTCAAATTTTTCTTTTGGTTCAATATAATTATTTATATTATTTTTAAATATATGATAATATAAATTTTCAATACCATTAGATTCAGCCCCATACTTATCCATAAGACTATTATATTGATTTTCTGTTTCTATAAAATTACAATGTCTTAAAATTGCCTCGGGTTTAGCTGCGAAAAAATATGTATAATAACATTTACCTTCTTGTGCTTCATATTCACCAAAGAAAGTATCATGAGTATTTAATTTTTTAGATATATAATCTATATAGCTACTATCTTTAAGAATATAATCAAAATTAATATAGTATAATTTTTTAATCCCTAATCCTTTAGCGAATGTAGCTGGGTTGTAAAAGGATGTATAACATGCAGGACCGTGATATCTATCATTATCTTCGCCCTTTAAATTTACATGAGTATTATATTGATCATGATACATCCAATAACCTGAATAAAATGTATGTTTTGTTAATAGGTTATTTTTCTCATAAAAAACATAATCAACCATATCTTGTAATTCTTTTGGAACTGGACAGTGAGCTGATATGATAATTTTTCTATTACTATTTTTTCTTAATGATTTAATACATTCTATTGTAGTATCTACAACTGCTTGTGTTTTGGGATAAGTACATATAACATATGCTTCTTCTTTTTCAAATATTTCAGGAAGAACGGTAAATTGGTTTTGAATTAATTTAACATTCTCATTAAAATTGTTAAAATCTAAATAATTAATAGTATCATAATCATGGAAGTAATTCTGATATACTTCTAAATTATATAATAGTTGTGGGATTTGATAAGATAAAGCTTCTCTAATAACTAAAGGCATTGTTTCTTTATCATTAGCTGTGCCTCTAGATGTAAATAAAAACAAATCCATTGATTGATAAAAATTCTCAACATCCGTTCTTTCATCCCACCATGTTAAATTATTAGGTTTTTCTTTCATTAAAGGTTCCCAATACCATTTAAAGTTATCTGCTTGATTCCCCACACTATGAAATTCATATTCAGGTAAAGCTTTAGCATATTCAAAAAATTCTTTTTGGTTTTTTCTTGAAGTAAATAAACCAATATGTAAAATATGTTTTTTATTTGGGTTTAAATTTAAGCGTTTTAACGCATCTTCTCTATTAGGTCTAGGAATATATTCAATTGGGTATTCAACTAATATTTTAGGTATATCTATGTTTTTATACTGCTCAATTTGCCAATTTGATACAAACATAAATTTATCTGGGAAGAATAATTTATTGTCTGTATTCATTGATGAGTCATGGGATGTTTCAACTAAAAAATATTCTCTTTTTGTAGAATATAATTTTCTAGCTATGTCATCTTCCATAAAATATTCTGGAATTTCTTCTAAATGGATTATATTAGGTTGAATTATATTTATTAAGTCAAATAATTCTGTTTTATCTTCTCCTAATGTAAAAAATTTCTTTTTATTTATTAAATTTGTTATTTTATTTTTTTGTACTATTAATCTACCTCCAGTACAATCAGTCCATTCAATTAAATAAATATCAAATTCTTCTTTTAATAATTCTATTTTTTTTGTTAAATACTGTGGAAGCCCCCCTGTAGACAAATGAGGAGCAATGAATAAGATTTTCTGCATATGACATTTTTTAAAACTATTTAACCAATATAATAAAAACTTATTTTATATCCAAACTATATACCATTTATTTCACTAATATCTCCAGTTGATACTCCATTTACTTCTCCTATATCACCTGAGGCAACTCCATTTACTTCATTTCCATAACCTGATGAATATGTGATTGCAATGTTGGTTTTTGAGGGATTTGCAAAATCAATATAATTACCAAAATCAAAACTAAGCCCACTAAATGGATCTACATTTTGATAATCCCACTGTTCATTAATAACACATATACCTAATTTATTATTAGCATTACAATCACTAACAGCAGCGCTATTTAAAGTATAACTATTTAAACCCGCAATATTACTCCAACTACCAGCACTGTTTAAATAAGCATTATTAAAATCTAAATCATTAAACTCTGCAGTAGTTAAAGTAGTGTTAGTGTTGTTATTAAATCCATCTCCTTCAACAACTTGTATATCAAATGTTATTGTTGGTGATACTAAACAGGAGAGATTGAGTGTTATAGCCGTAATTCCTGAATATGCTGATGTATCAAACCACATCCATAACCTACTCAGATTATAACTAGTACCTCTACCACCAGAAACAGCTGATACTCTTATTGCAGGGTTTGATTGTTGTACCCCAGTTCCGGTTGTAGCACCACGAACTCCAGCCCATGAGTTTGTTGGACCTCTATATCCTGTGGTTAAGGCGTAACTTGCTCCTGAATTATGTGGTGAAACTTGAACTGTTGGCATAATTTAGGCTTTTTTCACCCATGTGTTATCAGGGTTAAAATAAATTGTATCTGTTGAATTATTAGTACAATATGCAACTATTCTTGCATAATCTCCACTTCCTACGGTAGCTATATCATTAGTCATAACTCCTGAGGTAGAACTAATATATATAGGGGCTCCTGCAGTAAAATTAAATGCGGATGATCTTACAAATCCTCTTAATAAGATACCATCCCCCGTTGGGCTACTTCCCATAGCAATACCTAATAGTCTTTCGGAATTTGATGATGAATTGATAACTTTAGACCAATTACCACTACTATTCATATAAACTAAATCATCGAAAGCTATTGAAATTACAGAAGTTCCTCCAAAGAATACTTCTCCACTTGCTCTACCATCTAGTGAAGGAATACCATATTCTATAAATCCAGCATTACCTGATTGGTTTAATCCAATTTTTAATGGATTTCTAATACCAATAGAAAAATCTTGATTCAAAGTAAAAGTACTATCAACCCCATCAATTGTAATATTTCCTTCATTATCACCAGCACTTCCATCTAAAGTTATTTCTAATGGTGTACCTCCAGCACCTGATGCTCCATTTATACCAGATGAACCTGATGTACCATCAGCTCCACTACTACCACCTGTACCTGATCCACCTGAAACACCTCCAGCTCCACCTACACCACTTGAACCTGTAGTACCTGATGAGCCACTTGTTCCTGATAGTCTACTTGTACCATTTCCTCCTGCGACACCACCTGAACCTGCTGAACCTGATGAACCTGAAGTACCACTTAATTTACTTGCTCCATTTGCACCTACAGATCCTGTTGAACCTGCTGAACCGCTTGAGCCGCTTGTTCCTGATAATTTACTTGCTCCATTTGCACCATTATTACCACTTGAACCTGCTGAACCTGTAGAACCGCTTGTTCCTGATAGTCTACTTGTACCATTTCCTCCAGCATTACCTCCTGAACCTGTTGTTCCTGATGAACCACTTGTACCACTTAATCTACTAGTACCATTTGCACCTGCAGCTCCTTGTGAACCGTTAGTACCTGATGAACCACTAGTACCACTTAATTTACTTGCTCCATTTCCACCTTGGTTACCAGTTGAACCTGTTGTTCCTGATGAGCCACTAGTACCACTTAATCTACTTGAACCGTTTGCACCTGCATCACCCGTTGAACCATTTGTACCACTAGATCCTGAAGAACCACTTTTGGCACTTGCTCCTTTATTTCCTGCATTACCAGTTGAACCATTAGTACCTGATGAACCACTTGAACCTGATAATTTACTTGCTCCTTTAGCACCTACATTACCTCCTGAACCTGATGAACCTGATGAACCGCTTGTTCCTGATAATCTACTTGTACCGTTTGCACCTGCAGCTCCTTGTGAACCAGCTGATCCTGATGAACCTGAAGTACCACTATTAGCACTTTCACCATTACCACCAACGATACCACTTGAACCTGTAGTACCTGATGAACCACTTGTTCCTGATAATCTACTTGTACCATTTCCTCCAGCATTACCTCCTGAACCTGTTGTTCCTGATGAACCACTTGTTCCTGATAGTCTACTTGTACCGTTTGCACCTGCAGCTCCTTGTGAACCTGCTGATCCTGTAGAACCTGATGTACCTGATTCTCCACTTATTCCTTTAGCACCAGTATTACCACTTGAACCTGCTGAACCTGTAGAACCTGAAGTACCACTTAATTTGCTTGCTCCATTTGCACCTACATTACCACTTGAACCATTAGTACCACTTGATCCTGAAGAACCACTTTTGGCACTTGCTCCTTTATTTCCTGCATCACCCGTTGAACCATTAGTACCTGATGAACCACTTGAACCTGATAAAGCACTTGCTCCTTTAGCACCTCCATTACCACTTGAACCTGCTGAACCACTTGAACCTGAAGTACCACTTTGGAAACTTTGTCCATTTGCACCTGCAGCTCCTTGTGAACCAGCTGATCCTGATGAACCTGAAGTACCTGATAAATTACTTTCTCCATTTGCACCTGCAGCTCCTTGTGAACCTGCTGATCCTGATGAGCCACTAGTACCACTTAATCTACTTGAACCGTTTGCACCTGCATCACCACTTGAACCATTAGTACCACTTGATCCTGAAGATCCTGATAAAGCACTTGCTCCTTTATTACCGGCATCACCCGTTGAACCATTAGTACCGCTAGATCCTGAAGATCCTGATAAAGCACTTGCTCCTCTAGCACCTCCATTACCACTTGAACCTGCTGAACCACTTGAACCTGAAGTACCACTTTGGAAACTTTGTCCATTTGCACCTTGGTTACCATTTGAACCTGCTGAACCTGTGGAACCTGAAGTACCTGATAAATTACTTTCTCCTGATATTCCTTGGTTACCATTCGAACCTGAAGATCCTGAAGAACCTGAAGTTACACTACCTCCTGAAGCACCTGCAATACCTGTTGTACCTGTAGTACCTGATGAGCCACTTGTTCCTGATAATCTACTTGTACCATTACCACCAGCTGCACCGCCTGAACCTGTAGTACCACTTGATCCTGAAGTTCCTGATAATCTACTTGTACCGTTTGCACCTGCAGCTCCTTGTGAACCATTAGTACCGCTAGATCCTGAAGATCCTGATAAAGCACTTGCTCCTTTATTACCAGCATCCCCTGTTGAACCATTAGTACCTGATGAACCACTTGAACCTGATAATGCACTTGCTCCTTTAGCACCAGCATTACCATTTGAACCTGCTGAACCACTTGAGCCTGCTGAACCTGCTAATCCTGAAGTTCCATCATTTCCTGTTGAACCTGAGGTACCTGCTGTTTGTGATAAACCACTAGCACCCGCTAAACCTGTTGAACCCGCTGAACCACTTGAACCGCTTGTTCCAGATAATTTACTTGCTCCATTTGCACCATTATTACCACTTGAACCATTCGAACCAGTTGAACCTGATGTTCCACTTAAAGCACTTTCTCCGCTACCACCAGCATCACCTATTGAACCGCTTGAACCTGTAGAACCTGATGTTCCTGATAATGCGCTTGCTCCATTTGCACCTGCAGCTCCTTGTGAACCATTAGTACCTGATGAACCACTTGTACCTGATAATCTACTTGTACCACTTGCACCTTCAACTCCTTGTGAACCTGCTGAACCGCTTGATCCTGAAGTTCCTGATTGTCTACTTAAACCATTATTTCCTTCATTACCATTTGAACCATTAGATCCTGATGAACCGCTTGTACCACTTAATCTACTGGAACCTGCTGCTCCTTGATTACCATTTGAACCTGCTGAACCGCTTGAACCTGCTGTACCTGCTAAACCTGATGTACCATCGTTACCTGTTGAACCTGAAGAACCTGCAGTTTGTGATAAACCGCTTGCTCCTGCTAATCCTGTTGAACCAGTAGATCCTGATGAACCACTTGTACCACTTAATTTACTTGCTCCATTTGCACCTACAGCTCCTGTTGAACCTGCTGAACCTGATGAACCTGAAGTTCCACTTAATGCGCTTGCTCCGTTATCACCAGCATCACCTATTGAACCGTTCGAACCTGATGAACCACTTGTTCCTGATAATTTACTTGCTCCATTTGCACCTGCAGCTCCTGTTGAACCGTTAGTACCACTTGAACCTGAAGTTCCACTTAATGCGCTTGCTCCTTTTGAACCTGCTAAACCTGATGAACCATTTGTACCTGTTGAACCACTTGTTCCTGATAATGCACTAGCTCCTTTTGATCCTGCTAATCCTGAAGAACCTGATGAACCTGTTGAACCCGAAGAACCTGATGAACCTGCTAATCCTGAAGTTCCATCGTTACCTGTTGAACCTGAAGTACCTGCAGTTTGGCTTAAACCACTAGCACCTGCTAATCCTGTTGAACCCGTTGAACCACTAGATCCTGATGTTCCTGATAATTTACTTGCTCCATTTGCACCAGTATTACCACTTGAACCTGCTGAACCTGATGAACCTGAAGTACCTGATAATGCGCTAGCTCCATTTTCTCCAGCATCACCTGTTGAACCATTAGATCCTGTAGAACCACTTGTTCCACTTAGTGCACTAGCTCCTTTTGATCCTGCTAATCCTGAAGATCCATTTGTACCAGTAGAACCTGAAGTTCCACTTAAAGCACTAGCTCCTTTTGAACCTGCTAAACCTGATGAACCATTTGTACCGGTTGATCCTGAAGTACCACTTAAAGCGCTTGCTCCACTTGATCCTTCTAATCCTGATGAACCTGAAGTACCAGTTGAACCTGCTGTACCTGATGAGCCAGCTAAACCACTAGTTCCATCATTTCCTGTTGAACCAGATGTACCCGCAGTTTGTGATAAACCACTAGCACCAGCTAAACCTGTTGAACCTGCTGAACCTGTAGAACCACTTGTTCCTGATAAAGCACTAGCTCCTTTTGAACCTGCTAAACCACTTGAACCATTCGAACCAGTTGAACCTGATGTGCCACTTAAAGCACTTGCTCCACTATCTCCGGCATCACCAGTTGAACCATTAGATCCTGTAGATCCTGAAGTGCCACTTAAAGCACTTGCTCCTTGAGAGCCTGCTAAACCACTTGAACCATTAGTACCTGTTGAACCACTTGTTCCTGATAAGGCACTAGCTCCTTTTGAACCTGCTAGACCTGAAGATCCATTAGTACCAGTTGAACCTGAAGTACCTGATAAAGCACTTGCTCCACTAGAACCTTCTAATCCACTTGAACCATTCGAACCAGTTGAACCTGCTGAACCACTTGTTCCTGCTAAACCACTAGTTCCATCGTTACCTGTTGAACCGCTTGAACCTGCAGTTTGGCTTAAACCACTAGCACCTGCTAAACCACTTGAACCGTTTGAACCTGTAGAACCACTTGTTCCACTTAAATTGCTTAGTCCTTTTGAACCTGCTAAACCTGATGAACCATTCGAACCTGTAGAACCTGATGTGCCACTTAATGCACTTGCTCCATTATTACCTGCATCACCTGTTGAACCATTTGAACCTGTAGATCCACTTGTTCCTGATAATGCACTAGCTCCTTGAGAGCCTGCTAAACCGCTTGAACCGTTAGTACCTGTTGAACCACTTGTTCCGGATAGTGCACTAGCTCCTTGAGAGCCTGCTAAACCACTTGAACCATTAGTACCAGTTGAACCTGAAGTACCTGATAAAGCACTTGCTCCACTAGAACCTTCTAATCCTGATGAACCTGAGGTACCGGTTGAACCTGCTGTACCTGATGAACCTGCTAATCCTGAAGTTCCATCGTTACCTG
>JAAHTG010000504.1_pt1 | contig 33973 bp, 52 predicted proteins | sample 6116081 | NCBI WGS metagenome assembly JAAHTG01 (sample SAMN13939989, study PRJNA603662) | sponge metagenome | isolation source: marine sponge | host: Mycale hentscheli | place: New Zealand | collected 2005 | reverse complement strand
CTAATAAATCTTTTAGAACATTACTACCAAACCAGTTTAATATTTTTTTCATTTTCTTGATTTTTTACCAACACATTTCCATCTTTTACGAGATAAATTGTTTGGAGTATTAGGATCATTTCTCTTACCAATAGGTAAACCCATTTTTATTCCATAGCTTCTGGCACAATATGAATCGCCTTTAGATGTTCCAGGTTTTACCCTTGGACCGCCACCTCTTGCTTTACCTGCTTGTCCATAACTAACTTTCTTTCCAGAAGCTGTTACCTTTACTTTTGCCTTGCCTTTTCTTGGTTTTGCCATTATTTTTTCTTACTTAACTTATCTCTTCTCTTTTTCATTCTATTAAGAATAAATTTACCTCTTAATTTAGAAACTTTTCTTTCTGTACAGTGATTTTTTTTATTGCATTTTTGTAATGTATAAGTTCCATCAGGGTTTTTTTTCACCTGCTTAAAAGTTTCAGTTCCATGACCTTTTTTATTAGTCTTCATTTTTACACGACTAATTTTAGTGTCTTTCATGTTGGAAACATAACTTTTGCTTTTAAAAGTTTCAGTATTATTACCTCCTTCTTTTCCCTTCATTTTCACCACACTTCTTTTGACTACTTTAGAAGAGCCTTCCTTTTTTTTCTTTTTTCTTTTTGGATCTATCATTATCTTATTCCTTTTACGTTTCTAACAAACTGTTTTCCTTTAGCTCCTTCTCTTTTCTTTTTTTTCGCAGTAGCTCTAAGTTTACTTTTCGATAATCTTCTGGCTTTAGCCATAGGCAAACAACGATCAGGATTCTTCTTATTTTTAGAAGTACCACAAGGGCCTTTTATCTTACCGTCTGTACCGATACGAACCCAGTTTTGATCACGCCATTTTTTTAGCTCTCCCATTATTTTTTCTTTTTACCTTTTCCGTAATTAGGATCTTTACAATATTTGCTTGCCGCCATATTCGCATATGCACTTGGGTATTTATCAAAAGTTCTTTTGGCCCAGGAGATTCCTGCTGCACAAATTTTATTTCCTTTAGTTCTACCTTTTTTTGCCATAAATATTTATTTTTAAATATTACAATATTCTGTTGTTGCATCAAAACTTGGACACGCTTTAGCGGCAAAGTCTCGATGAGAATGAATTTTTGCTTCTGGATACATTTTACGTAATACGTGCAATAATTCTAACATAGTTTCTTTTTGTTTTAGTGTCCTGGTATCTTTTGCTTCATACTTACCATCTTCATTTCTTTCAGACTCTACCCCTCCCACATAACAAATTGAAATTGAACTACAGTTCAACCCTTTAGTGTGCGCACCGCACTTATTTATCATTCTTCCAGGTTCAATAGATCCGTCTATTAAAACTAAAAAATGATATCCTATTCCTTTCCATCCTCTTTTTTTATGCCAGCGATCAATAACCTCGGCATTAATAGAGTCATCACCCTCCCTTGTTGCAGAACAATGAATAATGATTTTTTCAACTTTTTTCATATTTTATATATAAAAAAAGACACAGTCGTTCTGTGCCTCTTATGTTTTTAATTAAGATTTTAGAACTTTTACTATTTGTTCTTTCTTTCTTTATTTAATAAGTACCACTTTTGAGCGGTATACCCAACACTTAGTGCGAGCAAAATTATTTTTAAAGCCATATCAATTTGTGAAAAAGATACAACAAGAGACGTTGCGTTTAAAGCGTATAATTTTATATCTGACATATCGAAGTTCATATTACCAAATTGCTATACAGCTATTACGAGACGCAGCATCTGTGCCTGTGGTGTATAATTTTATTATTTGAATTGGCAAATAATTTCCTACTGGAAAGTTTGCAAATGTTACATCGCTTCCAGCTGTTGTTTGAACCTTGACATCAACATAAGATTTTGCTACATCCATGGTTGCGTCATTGCTTCCTACATATAATAAACATCCTTCAGAAGAATCTATTCTTGAAGAACCGTTAGGGCCACCTAAAAATATTGTATATGATTCTGGAGAAGTAAATATATCAGCACTTACCTCTAATATAGTAGAACTGTCTATTGCTACTACTGAAGCTGAAGTGTTATCTGTTGTGTTGTAAACTACATCACCTATGCTTACATTGCTGAAATCTGCACCTACATCTACTAATTTATCTGTTGTAGCGGCTGTAGTTGTTCCAGTTAATTTTGCTAAGTCTGGTGATGGAATTGGTAATGTGTCGCTGGATATTACTTCTTGTGCCAGCCCTGTGTTAACAGTAATTTTTGGGTATGCCATTTTTTTATTTTTGAGGGTTAAAAATCTCGTTTATTTTTTATAAGGAAACATTCTATTAAGTGAATCCCTACGTTTGTTGCAACCACAATCACCTTTAGTAACTGTATCTACAACTCTTTTTATTCCAGTCGCTTTTGTAAATTTTTCTACTGTATCTCCAAATCCTCTGGATCTATTTATTGTCTGTATTTTTGTGTAATTTTTTTTCATTTCTTGCAAGTACATAATTTGTTTGGACAAGACTCTACTTTAAATAAAAGCTTAGATATTAAGGCATTCCATCCACATTGGAATTTACACCACACCTCTTGCATCCATAGACCTAACTTTACTAATAATCTTCCCATTTTATTTTCTTAAAGGATTATACTTTGGATAAACATTTATTTGTTGAACAGAGCTTTTTAGCTCTAACTCAACAACCTTTTTTTTATCCACTGGTTTTTTTACTGCTGGCTTCTTTTTATTAGAAGCATCTTTTTTGACTACTTTCTTTTTTGCCATTTGATTAAAATTTAAATTATCGCTTTGCCTTACCCTTTACTTTTTTAAGTTTAGGGTTTTTCTTTTTAGCCTTAGCGCTTGCTTTTCTTGATGCAGAAGCTAAAATAGCTCCAGCAGCTTTTTTAGAATAACCTCCTTTTCTTGCTATTTTTGCTGCTACTTTTTTAAAACTCATATCTTACTTTAAATGATCGTGCTTTACTATTTTAGCAACGTGTCTATAAGACATTGACTTGTCAGCTCCGTAAGCATGACCATACATTTTTTTAGACATAGCCTTGCTTTCATTTCTACGAGATTTCATAGACTGAGACTTCTTTCCGTTTCTTGAACCTAAAGACTCATCTAACCTATCATTATAACCTTGTTTCATAATTTTTATTTTAAGTTATTAATAACACAAATATACAAAATTTTATAAATTAGTTTCTGGCGTTTCTGTCAAGCCCTTTTCCTCTACTTCTTCTAATATTTTTAGCTTTTTTCTGATTAGCTTTATTTTGTTTTATTCTTTCTTTCTGAGCTTCAGTTTTCTTTTTAATACCTAAAGTTTTACCTACTTTTTCTAAAAATTTACTTTTTTTCTTTTTAGTAGTACCGCCTCCAGTAGTTTCATCCTTAGGCTTCATACCCAACAATTCCCTTGCTCTTGCATCGCGTTCTTTTCTAAACTTATTAAAAGCTTTTCGGTTTTCAGCGCACTCTTTTTCACCAGTACCTGAAAACTGTTTCATCACATGGCCATTATATTTAAACGTACATTTTTTATCAGGCATAATTTTATCTTTTTCTTGGATTATCGTTAATTTTTCTTCTATTCTTTTGCTCTGTTTTAGCTAAACGATTAATTCTACTAATGTATTTTTTTTGTTTTAAAGTAAGCTTAACTTGTTTTACTCCTTTTTTAGTTCTAATTTTATTGTAATTTTCTTTGCCTAATTCTTTTTTCAAAGTATTAACCATAGCCATTCTACTTGTAGAATCTTTTACAATTTTTTTTCTAACTTTTACCCTTTTTAAAGAGTCTTTAACTTTTTTAGTAATTGGATCTGGCATCGTTTAATACATTTTTTTACCCATAGCTTTTTCATTGCCATAGTTTGGATTATTTTTTACTTTACCGCCCATTGTTTTAGCAAATTCTGTTGCTTGAGCTTTACCTACTGCGTTGTAAGGAAATTGTCTTTTTTTAATTTTACCTGTGTCTCCACACTTATAGCTTACTGTTGGCATAGTTGTATATATTATTTTTTCTTTTTTCTTTTATCAATAACTTTAACAGGATAGCTTACGTCAAGATCACTTAATTTTCTTTTACTTCCTCTTGCTTTCATTTCATCATAAGCTTTTAATTGCTGAGGTGTTCTTTTAACCATCTTGTATTTACATTTGGTAACTCCTTTTCTGTTTGTCTTACAAACCTGGGTTCTTACTTTTTTTCTTTTTGGATCTGGCATAACTTATGATTTTAAATATTTATTTTATCTTTACAAATATAAGAATTTAATTCAATGAAATTTAAAGGAGTCTATCCACGGAAAAATACTACCAGGAAACTGCCTGATCATGATTTTCTAAAATACTGGAGAGTTATAAGATATTGGGTAAAGGCTAAATACGGTTTAGGAACTCCTGATTTAGAAATGTTACTGTTTTTGTACAGCGAACAAATTTTTAATAAAAGTCAATTCAAAGAGTATGAAGAAATAATGTCCTGGGATGTAAATCGTTTCAGTAAACTTCTTAAAGAAGAGTGGATTCATGTTTGGAGAAAAAGAAAAGGTAATGAAACGACCTTATATGAATTGACATATAAAGCCAAAAGAATAATAAATACTATTTACAAAAAGTTAAACGGTGAGGAAATTGCAGAATCCGCGTGTGCCAATCCATTATTTAGAAATGACGCATCATATATGGATAAAGTTTATCGTAATATGATTAAAGAAATGAATAAAGAAATTAGAGAACAATAACTACGTCTCTTTCCTGGATAATAGTGTAAGGCTCATCCTTAATCAACATAGTAAATCCAGAATTTTTATCATAATAAATAAGATCCTTCGGTTTAACTACAGAAACATCTGTTCCTTCTTTAACAACATATCCTTTTCTATATCTAAATTCATCAACGTCTGATGCAGATAATAAAAGACCTGAAGAAGTTTTAACCTCTTCCTCAATAGTTTTTATGACAATATATTTTCCAACTGGTTTCATAATTTATTCTTTTACTCGCGCGTGAGTTATTATTGCGTTTGTTGTTAGAATAGTTGTTGCTACACTAACTGAATTTTCAAAAGCAGTCTTAGTTACTTTCAAAGGATCTATAACGCCCATCTTAAAAAAATCTCCTTTTACCTCAGTCTTTACATTGTACTCATCTAATTTTTGAAGAATCCATGAATCACTTGTTGTAGATACATTGTAGTATTCATCAAGATTTAATCCAGCGTTTTGTAATATCTGTCTTAATGGCGCACATAAAGATTCCATTAGAATATCTATAGCTGTACTTTCGTCATCATTAACTGTCTTCTTAGAAATATAACTAAGTTCTTCTCTTGAATAAAATAAAGCAAGTCCTCCACCTTTTACAATACCCTCTTGTAAAGCACTACGAACAGCACACACAGCATCCTCTACTCTGTCATACTTTTCTTTTTGCTCTATGTCAGAATTACCCCCAACATAAATAGCTCCTATTGATCCTGATAAACTTGCAATACGCTCGTTTATAAACTCTTTGTCTGAAACTATTTCTGTGTTTTCTTGTTGTTCCTTAAGATCAGTTATTCTTTTTTCTATCTCTTCAGTCATTTGATTATTTTTAATGATAACCGTTTGACTCTTTCCTGAAATAATTTTATCAGCATGACCAAGATCTTCCATTCTTAATAAACTTAAATCATCTCCAGTTTTTTCTGAAAAGTATTTAGCCCCTACCGACAACGCAATGTCCTGCATAAGCTCGTGTTGTTTATATCCAAATTGTGGTGGTATAATATTACAAAGCTTAAGTCCGTTACGCACTACGTTTGCCGCCAGGGTATTCACAACATTGACTGAGCATGGACCAATGATGAGAAGTTTTTTGTTTTGTTGAATTATTGGTTTTAATACATTTTCTATTTGAAGTATATTACTTATCTCCTGATCACAAACCAAAACTAAAGCATCCTCTAAGATTGCTTCATCGTTTTTTTGATTAGTAATAAATAAATTAGAAGTATATCCTCTATCAACTTTTATTCCATTAGTAACTGTGGCATATGTCTCATGATTTTGAGATCGCTCTACAGTTACAATACCGTTCTTTCCAACTTTATTATAAGCATCAGCAATTATTTTTCCTAAAGACTTATCGTTGTTTGCTGAAATTGTTGCAACATCTAATAGCCTTGCCTTAGTAATTTTTCGTGAGTTCTTTTTTAATTGTTTAAGAATAACTTTACTGAATCTGTTTATTGATTTTACAACCTCAGTTATATTATTTTTTTCTGTTAGAAGTCTTTCACCAGCTTTTATAATAGCCTCTGTTAATACAATTGCTGTAGTCGTTCCATCCCCAGCTGAGTTAGCAGTTCTACGTGCTGCATCTTTTAGCATTTGAACCGCAAGGTTCTCTACAGGATCATCCAAGAAAATAGAGTTAGCTACAGTCACACCGTCTTTTGTTATTGTCATACCTCCGATATGTTCAGGCGATTCTATTAAAACCGTTTTTCCGCGTGGGCCTAACGTACTCTTTACTGCTTTAGAAATTTTTGTAATCCCCTTTATTAATTTATTTCGACCAGGCTGATCGAACTCAAGGTTCTTTGGAATATAATTGCTCATTGTATTAGATTTAATTTAGAACAAATATAGTAAAATATATTTATAATAAACACAAAACTAAACAAATGTCAAATGTCAAGAAATATACTCCACTTACTTTATATATACTTTTACTATTCTTTATATTTTTATTTATTATTATTCTATTTATTTTCGACATTTTCGACATTAAAAGAATAAGTAACTAATAATCAATAAGTTAGTAAAAATAAATCGACATGATAATCGACAGAATAATGTCAATAATTAACAGTAGTGATAAAAAAAAGAGAATCACATTGATCCTCTAATTTAAAAATTAATAAAATGTATCAGCATTTTAAAAATTTAACTGTCTAAAGTTTTTCTTGTTATCCGCAAGCTCCATGCCTTCAGCTATTTGATTAACCTTTCTGTCATTACGTACAGAACGTTTAATAGCACAAGCTTTTGCAATGCCAGACTCAGATTCTGGTCGCGCATTAATTAAGCGTCCATCTTTTACATACAGTCCGTTAATAAAGTCATTCTTATTCATAATAAGCGTTTTAAAAGTTCCCTACAAATATAGTAAAATTTTTTTTTGCGTTCAGACACTTATAGGTTTAGGGCTATAGTAGCTAATACAGTCGTGTTGCGATTACAGAAAGTCGTTTTTTTTTTGATGTCTTTGGATTTTTTCAAGTTTTTTTTTCGGATTTTTTCAGAATTCATTAAGCTCCAGTATCAACCCCAGCTCCAGCTGGTGGTAGAGCTGTAGTATCTCCCAGCTCCAGCTCCAGTTACACGTATTGCTCCAGCTCCAGCACAGATGTCCCCTGCTCCCCCCTTCCACCCCACAAAAAAGGAGAAGGACAGAGCCTTCCCTTAACCCCAGTACGAGTCTCTATAGTACCAAACAAAACATAGTCAACAGCTTTGTTGTAATCCGTTAGTAATTAGAAAGTAAAAGTACCATATACATTTGTAGATAGTAAGTAAAGAGAACTGCTGTCCAGTAAAGCATAGTTATTGACAATTTATTTACATTTTATTTGTCATTTATAGTTGTTATATAAACATAAAGTTGTATATTCGCCATGGGGGGAAACCTCACGTTCATTGACATTCTGACCTAAACTACTGAGAATCAAGCAGTTACGACACGTTATCTAAAGTGTTGCTTTAACTGTGCTTCACGCAGACTGCTGATAATCAATCACTTAACGATTCTGTTAAGATTATCTCTCTATCCATATCTATCAAGCGAAGTAGTTAGCACTAAGGTGTTCATAGGTCTTACATAAAGTAAAAATGATTTCAAGGAGAAAAGATTGGCATCCCTTAATTGAGGATTCTGTAGAGCGACTGACAGCTCTTTAACCATCTGTAGATGGAGTTAATGTGCGAGCCTTGAGAGTGAAATTTACGACACTAATATCGGTATCTGATTGACAGACCAGCGAGAGCAATACTCGTACCGATAACTAACCTTTAAATTTAATTAAAATGTCAAATTCAACAACAGTGAAGTACACAAAAAAAATGTTCAACAATGAGTTTTCTGCTGAAGAAATCAGCCACATGACTCCAGCATCAATCAAAGCTTTTATCGAGCTAAAAAAACTTGGTTGCCCAATAGATATATGGTATCAAAACAAGCGAGATTACCAAGACTACAGAGGATACTTTTGGATAAAAGCAGAGGAGTATAATGCAGAAGAGTGGTTAGATTACTACGATACTGAAATGTACTGGGGCAGCAAGAAACTACAAGAAACACTGGAGAAGCATGGGTTGTACTTCGAGTGGCAGAACTCAGCAGTTGGCTGTGTTTACGATGCATAGTTAACTGATGAGTCCATATAGGACGAAACGCCGAGAGGCGTCTTAACTTTAAAATTCAACTACAATGAGTGAATCAAAAACAGTAATCAAGTATGTACGTATTGACTGTGCTTTAATCAAGACAGCACAGAAGCTTTACGAATTAGAACAAGTAAAAAAGAATGTAATAGCACTAAGCTATTTTGTAACATCTAATCCATTTTAATCATGAGTAAAATAATAGCATTAAACAAGAAACACCAAGCAAAAGTAAACAAAGCAGTTTACTGGCTAATCAAGTATAATACTGCCAATGACATGCGTAATGACGCTGATGGAGATGGTAATGAAAAGATGTATACCAAGTACGATAATCTGTGTCAAAAGACATTTGACAAGTACGAAGAGTACACCAGTGAACTACCAGCAAGAGAGGTAAAACAAATAGAAAAATCAGAATTATATTAATCTTAAATTAAATCACAATGAAAAACACAGTAATTAGTAAAGTAAAAACAGCAATCAAAGATTTTGAAATGTTACAAAGTGGAGAATGGAATCCTGACCATGACTCATGCCAAGCAAGTATTGATAATCTTGACAGTGCTGTATCACAGCTCAAAAAACCACAAATCAAACAATTAATGTCTTCAGTTGAGCTGACAAATGTAGAGTGGCAAGACCAAGTTGATAGCTTGAGTTCTGAAGACTTGGGACTTCTGATGTACAAGCTAATCGAGAAGAACGTAACTCATGATGCTACACAAAGGCACATGATGTATGACGTGCTGTCGGCACTGGAGCAGCACATAGATTAACTGACGAGACTTCAATAGTCGAAACGCTGTGAAGCGTCTTAATCATTAAAAACTACAATTATGAGTAATTTAAACAAAGAACCAAGAACATGTATTATCACTGGAGCAGGAATGTATGAAGGTTACCTTCTTCACAATGACGAAACCATTAAAGATGAATCCAGCTTAGTAGCTTGGTTGAAAGAGAACTACAAATGTGCATACGCTGACTGCTCTGATGAGTTCATACTGGACGATGCACATGAGCAGGAGCTGTACGTGTGGACAGAATGGTATGACGAGTATGATGAAGCAGAAGAGAAAAGAGATGCTGCAACTGACTCAATTACTAACTTCATGTACTTTGCGTATAACTTCCCAGCTGGATGGATACAAAAAGCTTTTGGAGAGGGTACGTCACTGGCTAATCATATAGAGGCTAAATGGAACAACCTCAACAAGAGAAATGGTCATGGTGGAACTGCTAATGTGTTTAACCTGTTCATGGAGCTGTCAGACGGAAATAGAGAGACTTTATGTACATGGGTGGCAGAGAACTATAGCCACAAGCTTTAGCACACGCTGTCAGACTAACTGGAATGGTTGTAAGCAAGGTTCGATTCCTTCTCCAGTATCAATGCAATAATGCAGATATTTAAAACTATAACTTATGAGTAAATACAGTAACTGTTGTGGGGCATCCCCATCGTTTCTTAGTGATTCTTTATGTGGCGATTGCCATGAACATGCAGAGTTCTACACAGAAACCGAAGACCAAGATTAATCTTAAAAACTACAATTATGAAGAAAATTTTAATGTTTGTGATGTGTATGCTTATAGCTACACCCACGTTAACGAGCTGTGGAACTTCAAAGCGATGCAAGACATCTAAGATGAAGAAGAAATGGGCAAAGAAAAATTACTGGAAGTCTAACAAAAAACACAAAAAATCAAAATGGGGAAGATAGATAAATTCAATCAAGTATGGGACGATGTAATGACCATCGCAACCGAAGAAGAAATGAGATTAGTATGCAACATCAATGGCAAGAGCATAGAGTCATTAGAGTCTATTATTTATGTTCGCACAACCTACAGAAGTTACGAGCAGTGGGTAGAAATGGAAGGATGTGAAGAAACAGAATCCATGGATGAGATTGCTGGAGTAGATTTCAGTGAGAGTATTAACCAATTAAACAATCTTATATGAGCATTTGGAATGACGAAACATTCACTTACAAAGTGGATGATATAGAGCTTGATGTATACTATGAGTATGCACACGCTGAACCTCAGACTTATGACTATTGTGGTAGTCCAGCTGAGATAAGCATTACATCTATCACGCACTGTGGAGTATGCATATGGGACATACTTTCACAAAACACAATTGATGATATTGAGCAAGCTATAACAGAGAGCAAAGAGTAAAATCAACGGATCCCTAAACACACCTACCTCACTTCCAAAACGGAGTGGGGTTTTGGTGGTAAAAGGCAATAATGCCATAACTTAAATTTAATACAATGAGCAGTTATCAAGAAACACAAAAAGACAGAGATTTCAACAGAATCACTGAATTAATGGGAGACTATTTAGATTCTCAAAAGAAAGTAAAATCATTACGTAGAGACTTAAATGAAGTCAGAGCTGCAGTCAAAGGAATACTGGACTGGAGTCAAAGAATAGGTAGTGATGAGATTCACGAGCTAAATGAAATAGTGACGTTTATTAATCGAAGTATAATTAAAAACAAATAGACATGGGATACAGTACAGATTTTAGAGGAAGTTTAAATTTTGATAAACCATTGACAAAGGACATGGTTGAAACCTATAAGAAGTTTGCTAATCAACGTCACGAGGATGGCTACCAGCCAAACGGAAAGCCATCAATATGGTTGCAGTGGGAGATTATAGAGCAGAACGGAGAATATCGCTTAGAATGGGATGGTGGAGAGAAATTCTACGAGTACATAAAATGGTTAGAATACATCATTAAATACATCTTTAAAGGATGGGGATTAAAACTGAATGGTCGCATAGATTGGAGAGGAGAAGAGTGGGGCGACACAGGAACTATTGTTGTACAGGACAACAATGTAAAATGGATGTTATCATCAGAATAATTACAGAATAGCATGGTGCTTTGGGAGGTTCGATTCCTCCCTATTCACGACATAAGTCACATAACTTAAATTAAATAAAATGGCAAACAATTGTTGGAATTACGTAACGTTTAATGGAAACGCTGCTGCATTAAAAAAACTAAGAAACAAGTTTAAAGAGTATGATAAAACCAATTACTTTTTAGAGTTTGGAGACTTCGTACTTGACAAGGGTAAGATTGGAGTTACTCAAGAGGAGCTTGAGAAAAAGTATAATGATTTTTACTACTACGGAACACGCTGGTGGGATTTTGACTTAGATGACTATCCATGTGATGACGCAAACACTTTTACAGTTGCTGGAGACAGTGCATGGAGTCCACCAGTAAGGTTAGTTAAACAAATATGTCAACACTACAGCTTAACAGCTGAGATGGAGTATGAAGAGTGTGGAGAGGATTTTGCTGGCATAGCTAAGTTTGACAAACATGGAATAACAGAACATCAAGAAATGACCTATCATGAGTACAGATACCAAGATGACATTCATTCTTGGATGGACAATTTGTACTATAATTTCGAAGATGAAACTGACAGAGAAGAGTTAGAACACGCTATGAAAGAGCATGATTATGCAGAGGAAAGACACATAAAACAATTCATAGATATGGTGTTAGAAACCAATTCTGTTGTTAATTCGTAACAAGCATTTTTTAGGTATGATATCGTATCTTTTTGGGTACGATTTCATATCTTTATTTGTTTTTATTAATTATTTATAATATCTTTACAAACTAAATATAATTAAATCATGAGCGTAGAATTAAGAAAATTTTTTGAATCCCTGAACCCTGACAACCCTGTTAGAATGAATCACGCCATCCACATGGCAACGTGTTTTAATATAATAAATGGACATGATGACGAAGAAAAAGTTATTGAAGTCCAGCACGAAGAAATTGATGAAGATGAATATCCTTTAGGCATTTAACTATGAATAGAGACGAAAGAAACTTAAAGCTTGCAGTATGGTCTGTAATGGGCATAATTTCCATCCTAATTGGATGGCAGCTCTACAGGTTTATAACTTGGTTACTCAACATTTAATCTGAATTGTAGTTGATTCAAACAATAGCCTCCATGTTTACGCATGGGGGTTTTTGTGGTACAAAACATAACCTAATGGCAATAAAAAGACAACATTGGACTACCACCAATACAAACGAGGTAAAAGTTGACACACCAACTTATTACGATGGTAAAAAAAACTATACTGCAATAGATGTGGTAACAAACTTTGATTTGAATTACAATTTAGGTACAGCATGTACTTATATTTTGAGAGCTTATAAAAAACACGAGACTCCTCATGAGGATATTCAAAAAGCTATTGATCACTTGAATTTTGAATTAAACAAATTAAATAATAAATAAATGAAAAAAGATATTTTTGATATTTACGCTACTACAATAGCTAAAAAGTTTCATCTTAGCTTGGATGAGATGTTTACCAAAACAAGACGAAGAGACATTGTGGACGCAAGACAGTTGCTTTACTACTTGTGCATGGAAAGACCAATGAGAGTTTCATACATTAAAAGATTCATGGAAGAAAATGGTCATCAAGTTACACACTCAAATATAATTTACAGCTACAGAAAAGCAAGAGAGCTTGTAGACAGCGACTCTGATTTTAAGCGTATGATTAACGATATTTTAGAACAGTAGTATGTATACATTAGAGCAAATATTTAATCAAGCTTTTAAATCTAACAACAGTGTAAAAAGTGAAATGCCAAAGGGCATTTGTATTATACATAATGGAGTCAAGATTCAAAAATTTGAAGATAGGATAGAAATACTAAACTTAGGTAAAGGTGGTTCTTATTACAAAGTTTGCGACAAGTTTGAGTATGATTTTTTTAAGTATAATGGCTGGTCTACTGGGTGCTTAATTCTTTCCATAGAAAACTGTAAGCACAAGCTTATGTTAATTGAAGAGAGAATAAAAAAAGAAGTTAATACACGTAAAAACGATAAGCATATTCAAAATTTAAAAAACAAAAGAGAAAAAGCACTGCAGAAACATGCAGAGCTGAAATTAAAGTTAAATCAATTATTAATTAAAATCAAATAGAATGAGCAAAGAAAGTTATTTCAAAAAGTTGGTAAGTATCAACGTAAAAAGTAAAGTAGAAAAAAAGGGAAACCTTGATTATTTATCATGGGCTAATGCTTGGGCTTACTTAAAGTTGGAACACGCAGATGCACAAAGAAATGTTTATGAATCTCCTGAAACTGGATTGAACTGGTTTACTGATGGGGTTACTGGATATGTAAAAGTAGGAATTGTAGTTAATGAATTAGAACACATAGATTATCTTCCTATAAAAGATTTTAGAAACAATTCTATAAGAATTGACAAAATCACTACAATGGATGTCAATACAGCTATTCAAAGAGCTACAGCAAAAGCTATTGCAATGCATGGATTAGGATTGAGTTTATATGCTGGAGAGGATTTAATAGAGTCTACTAATGTGGCAGCAAAGCCACCTAAGAAAGAATCTAAGGCAACTTTAATAACTTTAGATATTGGCGATGCTAATTGGGATAAAGTTTTAAAATATGTGGCCTCTAACAAATCTTTAGGGTTGACTAAGATTGCTGCAAATCTTCAAACTAAATACAAGATGAAAGCTATAGTTAAGAAGGAGATATCTAAAGCTATAAATAATGGATAAGGGATCTATATTAGAGGCGTTAAAAGATGATGATAAATACTATGGAGAGTTTGGTAAACAATTTTTATCAAACTCTGACATTGGTAAGCTTTTGAAGAATCCCACCCAGTTTAGAGTAAGTCAAACAATGACAAAGCCGATGCTTGAGGGTAGATATTTTCACACCAAAATATTAGAACCACAGAAATTAAGTGAGTTTAATGTAATTGATGTAGCGTCAAGAAACACTAAAATTTATAAAGAATCAATAAACGAAGGAGAAATACTTTTGCTTAAAAAAGAACAAGAGCATTTAGATTTTCTTTGTACTAAAATGACATCAAATATGGAAATGTTTGATTATATATATGATGATGGAAATGAGTTTGAAGTTCCTGAGATTCAAAAGATAATGAGCTTAGATTGGAAGGGTAAGGCTGATATTATAAACCATAACAAAAGTTTGCTGGTTGACATCAAAACCAGTTCTGATATCGATAAATTTTTGTACAGTGCAAAAACTTATAATTACGATAGTCAAGCTTATATATACCAAAGGCTTTTTGGTAAACCACTTATTTTTTTAGTAATAGATAAATTGACTGCAAGATTAGGAATCTTTGAATGCTCTGATGCTTTTTTAAGAGGTGGAGCTGACAAAGTAGAAAGAGCTGTAGAGGTTTATCAAAAATATTTTAGCGATGAAGCGACTGAAGATATACATTCGTACATACATAGGCAGACTTTATAGTTTGTTTAAGTTAACACCAAGAAAAACTGTTATGTGGGTAGAAGTTCCACTGTCCTGTAACAGCGTAGAACATAAAAATGAAATTATGATGACTACACTAAACCTAATGGAACGAAACATTAAAATAAATTAATTATGAGTAATTATGAAATTAAGCCAGGGACTTTTTCTCTATTTAAAAATGAAAACAGAACTGATGACAACAATCAGCCACATTACAATGGTAATGGTAAAGACATGAATGGAAATGAATTCCAAGTGTCTGCGTGGGTTACAACGTCTAAAGGTGGTAAAACTTATTTTTCGTGTAAGATGCAAGAGCCATACAAAAAAGACAATACTGCTCAATTAGAAAATGCAACAAAGACACATTTAGAGCCTGATTTACCATTTTAATCAATTAACAAGACAAGAGGTAAGAGGGCTTTGCCCTCTTTCTTTTGCTCTTATCAATGACAAATGTCATAAAAAATAGGTTCAGTAGAACCATATAAAAAAAAATTCAATCAACTATTATTCATCTATACTTCTTTATATATTATTGACATTATCGACATTAATTAATGTAATTAGTTAATAAACAAAGAGTTAGATAAATTAAAAACGACATAAAAACGACATAAAATGGACATTACTATTTTTAAAGATATAAAACAAACGTCACAACCATTCTACAGAAACATTAATTTAGTATTATCAAGGATTCAAGAAGGGGCTTCAAAAGACATAGTAAAAAAGATTCGCTCTGAAAAGGACAAAGACAATAGAAACATTTTAAAACAAAAATTACCAGCTATTTGCTTTAGTGGTAAATTTTCAAAAAGAAACGATAACTCAATAAAAGAACACAGTGGTTTTATTTGTTTAGATTTTGATGGATATAAATCTAATAGAGATTTATTACAGGAAAAAGAACGACTATCAAAAGATAAATATGTTTACTCAGTATTTATATCTCCCAGTGGTAATGGTTTAAAAGTTTTGGTAAAAATTCCACCAATAACTGAAGACCATAAAAATTACTTTCTAAGCCTTCAAAATTATTTTGACAGCGATTACTTTGACAAGTCGTGTAAAAATGTCTCACGTGTGTGCTATGAATCATATGATCCCTTAATTTATATAAATGCACAGTCAAGTTTATGGGATAAAATAATTGAACAACAGTACACAGAAGTTCATAGGCATAACGATATTCCAACAATACCTGTAACCGATGAAAACAAAATTGTAGAGATTCTTGTGAAGTGGTGGACTAAAAAGTTTCCCATGAATGAAGGGGAGAGAAATAATAACGCTTATGTTTTAGCTGCAGCGTTTAATGATTTTGGTGTATATCAGTCTTTAGCTGAATCACAGCTAATGAATTACGAAACTAAAAATTTTAACAGAGCTGAGATTAAAAGAACAATTCAAAGTGCATACGCTCAAAAACATAATTTTGGTACTAAATATTACGAAGACGAAGACAAGGTAAATAACCTTAGAATGAAATTAAAGCGTGGTGTAGCAAAAAAAGATATCAGGGTTGAGCTTGAGAACTCTGATATAGAGTCTACCACGATTGAAAATGTTTTATCAAGATTAGACCAAGAAAATGCTAACAATCAATTTTGGACTAAAAACGACAAAGGTGTTATAAAAATAGTTCACATACTTTTTAAGCAATTTTTAGAAGAAAATGGTTTCTTTAAATTTAATCCTGAAGGCAGTAAAAATTATGTGTTTGTAAAGGTCACAAACAATTTAATTGACCACACCTCAGAAAAAGAAATCAAAGATTTTATTTTAAATTATTTACTGGAGGTAGATGATTTATCTGTTTATAATTACTTTGCTGAACACACACGTTATTTCAGGGAAGAGTTTTTAACTTTATTAAACTCTATTGATGTTTATTTTATTGAAGACAACAAAGACACAGCATATTTGTACTATAAAAATGGAGCTGTAAAAGTAAAACATAATAAAATTACTAAAATTGATTACTTAGATTTAGGTGGTTATGTTTGGAAAGACCATGTTATAGATAGAAATTTTCAGTTATGTGATGGAGAAGGATGTGACTATCAGCAGTTCATATCAAACATTTGTGGTCAGGATGAAAGCAGAACAAAATCGATGAAATCAACAATAGGGTATTTGCTACATGCTTGGAAAAACTTAAGCTACTGTCCAGCCGCTATTTTAAATGATGAGGTAATATCAGACAACCCTGAAGGCGGTACTGGAAAAGGATTGTTTATGAGTGCTTTAGGGCATATGAAAAAGTTAGTTGTAATTGATGGTAAATCATTTAATTTTGAAAAGAGCTTTGCATACCAACTTGTTTCTGCAGACACTCAAATTCTGTGCTTTGATGACGTTAAAAAACATTTTGATTTTGAAAGATTATTTAGCGTGGTAACAGAAGGTCTTACGCTTGAAAAGAAAAATAAGGATGCAATCAAAATACCATTTAGCAAATCCCCAAAAGTAGCAATAACTACAAACTACGCTATTAAAGGAAAGGGTTCTTCATTTGAAAGAAGAAAATGGGAGCTGGAGTTAGCTCAACACTATACAAAGGATTTGACTCCACTAAAAGAGTTTGGTAAACTTATGTTTGGAGAGTGGGATGATGATGAATGGTGTCAGTTTGATAATTATATGATAGGATGTTTACAACAATACATGATGCATGGATTAATAAAATCTAAATTTGTAAATCTTAAAATAAGACAGTTGTCTGCAGAAACCTGCCATGAGTTTTTAGAATGGTGTGGTGTTATTGGAACTAATAATACTAATCAAAAATTAAAGAAAAACTACAAGGTTTATAAAAACGATTTGTATTTGGATTTTGTAGAAGACAACCCTGACTTTGCGCCTAAATCAAAAATGACTGTATCAAGAACAAAATTTTATAAATGGTTAGTGGCCTATTCTTTATACAAATATGATTGTAAGCCTGAAGCTGATAGAGATGAACATGGAAGATGGATTCGTTTTAGAAGCAAACATGAATTAGAGACTAACGGAAATTTTGATTTTTAATATGGAATTTAGAGACTATCAAAAAAAAATAATTAACAAGGCTAAACCTCTGTTGTTAAAAGATAAATTTGTTTATCTTGCGATGGAGGTAAGAACTGGTAAAACTCTCACGAGCTTGGGTGTAAGTGCGCTTTTGCCAGTCTCTAACCTTTTATTTATTACTAAGAAAAAAGCCATAAGCAGTATACAAGATGACTATAAACTTCTTAATCCTTCTTACAGCATTACTGTTATCAATTACGAATCACTACACAAAATAGACCAGAAAGGATGGGATATGGTGGTCTGTGACGAAGCCCATGGCATGGGAGCGTTTCCAAAAAGAAACAAACGATCCACGCAAGTACGTTCTTTGATCTTAGAAAACAATCCTTTTGTAATATTCTTATCTGGAACACCAACACCTGAATCATTTAGTCAAATGTACCATCAAGTATCAGTAGTTCGTAAACATCCATTTAGTGATTATGTAAACTTTTATAAGTTTTCTAAACAATACGTAAATGTTAAGCAAAGAAAAATCAATTCTCTTTACATAAACGATTATTCAGATGGCCTACAATCAATCATTGATAAAATGAAACCACATACTATTTCTTATACTCAAAAAGAAGCTGGGTTTAAAGTTAACACCAAAGAACATATTTTAGAAGTAGAGATGAGTCCGATGACATATCAACTAACAAGTAAATTAAAAAAACATTTAGTTATTGAAGGAAGTGAAGACGTGATATTAGCTGATACTCCAGTAAAACTTATGATGAAGCTTCATCAAATGTATTCAGGAACTGTAAAATTTGAATCAGGAAACTCTATGATTATTGATTTAAGTAAAGCAGAGTTTATACACGATAACTTTGCTGATGCTAAAATCGGTATATTTTATAAATTTAAAGAAGAGTTGAATGCATTAAAAGAGGTTTACGGAGATGTGTTGTGTACTGATTTAGAAACATTTAACGAAACAAATAAAACCATAGCTTTGCAAATAGTTAGTGGCAGAGAAGGAATCTCTCTCCGAAAGGCTGAATGCCTGGTGTATTATAATATTGATTTTTCAGCTACCAGTTACTGGCAGTCCAGGGATCGTATGACAACCAAAGAAAGGTTAGAGAGTGATGTGTATTGGGTATTTTCTCGCGGAGGAATTGAAGCTGACATATACAAGGCAGTTACAAAGAAAAAAGATTATACCTTAAGACATTTTAAAAGAGATTTATTGTCCCTATGAAGTTTATAAAATTTTTTTTAATTTGGTATAGTCAACAAATGGCAATACCTTTTTGGGTGATTGGACACGTACATTTACACTTTGCCACATGGCATGACCTATATGAATACGCTTTGTCTATATTTTTACACGTTATGGTTGCGGTTGGATTTTGGATTGATTGGAAACAAAACGGAAAAAAATGACAGAACAACAGATACAGAACAAAAGAATAAAGGAACTTGAATCAGAGGGTTATTATGTTATAAAATTAAAACTCACCAACAAAAATGGCATACCTGATTTAATAGCGCTGCCCCCTGGATGCGATGTTTTGTTCTCTGAAATTAAAAAACCGAAAGGAGTGTTGTCAGAATTGCAAAAGTTTAGAATAAAAGAATTAGAAAAGCATGGGTTTAAAACCGAGATTTATAAAGGTTGAAGATGAGAGTGTTGGAAGATATGATGTTGAAGATGATTTTATCGACTCATTGTCTGAGCTTGATGATATACTTTTGAAAATAAAAATATCAGACTACATAGACAATAATTTACCAGAATATCCAGACAATAAATTTACAACATACGTGGTTGGAGGTTTTGTGATGCACAATGATGAGTCAATTTATTTTGCCATAGAAATTTTAAAAACCACTGGAAGCTTACTCACTTTAACTGACTTTCAGTTAATTGATGTTAATGAATATCTTGATCTAATTAATTTAAATTTATATATAAAATGAATAAAAGCATAGCCAATATAATATTAATTATAAACGAAGAGCTGGGAATTAACTTAATAGAAAACCCTAAAAAAAGACAGAGAATTTATGTGTTCGGAAGAGCTGTGTTATATAAAATTCTACGAAAACATTTAAATATGACACTAAGTGATATTGCAAAAGTTTTCAACAAAAACCACGCAACAGTATTACATAGCTTAAAACAACTACCTTTCTTGTTAAAATTTGACAAAAACCTGGCCAGTAAGCATAATAATGTTATGTATATGTGGCTTGGAAATGTTGATAACTCTGTTGAAGTTTCAGACCAAGAGTTAAAAACAAGGATAAGATACCTTATAAATCAAAATAAAATGTTAAATTTGGAAGTAGATGAGCTAAACACAAAGCTTTCTAACTACACAGGTAAATATCACAAATACTTAGAATTGAGTCAAGAGTGGGGCTTTAGAGTTGGAGATAGGTTTGACGAGTTTAAGAAAAAAGTAAATACTTTATTAAATGGAATGTAAATATACGTTTGAGGATTTAGATAAAATCATGAATTTCACTTCATGGTCTCAAAAAAAGAAGGTTGACACTTTGCTTTTTATAGACTGCTCACTTTACACAAACATGGGTACAGAGTCTACTCAGACAGAAAGAAATATTACGAAGTCTAAGTCTAAAAAGTTATACAAAGCTATATCTAAAATTGATCCATCAGTAGGGCGTCTTATATTAAAATCTATAGATTAATGGCGAATCCAGTTTCAGAGAATGATACTAATGCTATAAATCATATTACCTATGTAGCTGATAGCATGCATTCTTTGACTAATGATTTATATGAAGATTTAATGGACAGAGACCATGATCTTGCTAAAGAAAAAGCGAAATACATAATTACACTTATGAATGACTTAATAAAATCTTTGTCTGATGAAATTTAAAGACAAAGAAAAAAAAATTATAATTGTTGAAATATTAAGATTAAAAAAACTTCCCCAGTCACCAAAAGTTTTATTAAAAATAAAAAAGTTACAACAAAAATTATGAATAAAGGAATCGCTACAGAATTACAAAACTTTTGCGAAACAATTGCAGAACGATACTCTAATGTAAAAAGAGTAGGAAATGTAAACAATGAAAGTTTTACTGTAGAAGAAATAATACCCACATCAGACCATAGTGCTTGCGTTAATTTTTCTAAAACAGGAGGTAAAGTTGCAGTTGCTTTTTTCTATTACATAAATAAAGGAAGATCAAAAGGATGGAAATACTTTTTTCCTACAGACTCACACGTAAATGGATTTCAAGCGTTTTTATATTATAAACTGGAAGCGGAACGGAGAAATTATTCTAAGAATTTTTAGCCTTACACTTAGCCCAGTGTATTTCAGCGCACTTCTCGTAGTCTTCAATATCTTCAAAGTACTTTCTAACACTGTCATAAACATCATCTTCCATAGGAATAACAGGAATTGAAGGGTTAAACATCACGTATACATCCTCTCTATGCTCAAGCATTTGAGTATAAGTTTCCTTACCTGTCAAAAGCTTGTAACTATCTATCATGCATTGGTGTTCGTTAAATGCCATATTTATTTATACATTTGATCAAGGAGTTCTTTTCTTAAACGTTTTTGTTCTGCTTTAGCTTCTTTCTGTAATTTAAGATAATCCTCCAGTGGACCGTCTTCTTCAGTGTCTGGATATAGTTCTGGGTAATATCTTTTTAATTCTGCTTTTGTTAATTTAAGACCTTTACCTTTATTTCCTCCCTTTTGCTGGTATTCAGAAAAATTAAAAAGTTTTAAGATAAACTCACCTGCAGATTTTGAGTCGCCAATTTCAGAAAAGTTTTTCATAAACTTTCTTAATTGTGGCGCTGGGATACCTGTAATGGCAATTGCTTCTGCCATAAATTTATTCATAGCTTCTTCTCTCTTTTCACCTTTTGCTTTTTGCGCACGCATGTATAAATCTGCCAGCTGTGATGTTTGTCCTAAGATTGGAATTGTTGATGGAGTTTTTGCCCAAGGCTTGCCTAATGCAACATCTTTAAGAGTCTCTGCTACTTTTCCTATAATAAACAAAGCATTTAAATTACCTAAAAGAGCGGCTATTCCTAACTCTTTTTTGTCCTCATCATTCATACCTCTTAAAAGTCCTGGCAATCCAGCAGACACCCACTGAAATACAACTGGCATCACCACATGATACACTGCTAAACTTCTTGCGGATTTACCTAAACTTCTCCAGTAATCTAATTCTCCATTATCTTTTATAACCCCTTTACCCTGCTTACCACCACTCTTAACAATTCTATACATGTTTCTTGCTGCAATAATTTCTCTACGGAAATATTGTTTTGGAGTTGTCAAGAACATGTTAAAGGCTCTTATAAGCGCTCCTTTAGTTTGAAAGTAATCTTTATCTTGTAAATCAGATGACTGCTGTGTTCTTAATGTGTCAGCTTCAAACTTTTTTATTGCATGATCAATAACCTCTTGTTCTGATGCTTCAGGGTTTTTCTTTTTAAATTCATTTTTATAGTATAAGTAATTTGGAACACCACCAACAAGTATAGCGCCTTTATCCCCTGTCATTGTGGTCCACATTAAAATTTTACTAATCTTGTCTTGTTTTGCGTTTGTCAATCCAAAACGCTCTAATAAACCACCGTTCATTTTTTCAAACTTTTCATCAGCATATGTTTCTACAGCTCTTTTAATTGTTTGTCCATACCTGTCTTGTAGGACAATTGAGTTGTCTAAAACTTCGTTTACTAATTTTTTTGCTTGAGTCGTACTCATGGCGGCATTTTTAACCCAATTTAAATAACCAATGTCATTTCCATACGTGATGAAAGATGTCATTTGTTTTAGTATAAGTGTTGGGTTTAAACCTAAACGAGATAATAAAAATGTATTATTAAAAGTATTTATTATTTGTATTTGTCTTTGTGATTGTATTCCCTTGTTTGCTATTTTTTTTATAGAATCATCAATGTATGTGTAAATAGTAGAACCAAATTTTTCTTTAATGGTTTCTTTTATCATTGGTGATGAAAATATTTTATTAATATCTCTTATAGCTACACCATATGCAGCAAAATACTCCATATCCTTAGTGTAATTAAGCAATGCGTCTATACCATCTACTTTTTCAATTGGGTTGGTATTTTGAACCCTTACTTTAGTACTGGCAGAGCCAACGTTTGTAATCCATGATTGACTGTCGGCTAATAAATCTAAGGCCTCCATGTCGTTTTCGTTTTGACGATACACACGACCAGCATAGTTTTGATTCCAAGGCATATCAGTCCTGTAAATCTTCTTGTAAGTATTATTGTAGTGGTCATAAGAAGTTGGGTAATAATCTTTTATCATCCACTCAGATAGGTCTTTTAATCTGTCATCTAATTTATCGCTTATCTCTTGCTCTATTCTGCTCTTAAATTCATTATCAAACACTATATTTCCCCTTCTTGTGGGATTAAAAGTGTTTATCATACTCCCCTCTAAAGAAGGATCTTGCATCTGTGAGTAATAATAAAGCAATTGGTTTTGACTTAAGTTTACTGTGTTTTGATCAATCTCCTTTTGTATTGAATTAATTAAAGCTGTTCGTTCTCCTTTCTTTAGAGTTTTATTTTCTTGAGCTTCTTTTAACTGTCCTTGTAGTAAATCATCTTTGACCTTACTACGAACAATAGATTCAGTCATTTGAGAGTTTTTTCTGTTTATTTTAACCCATTTCTCACCAAATAATTCTGTCATTTTATTAGAAAGACTTAATTGCTGTCCAATCATTCTTGACTTATAAACTCTTGAAGAAGAACGTATTTTTTTCTGAGTCAGCTCTTGAGTTGCACCTTCAAATATTTCCCCTGGTTGTGTAGATATTCTATCTATCAAGCCTGTCATATCTTCCGCACTTCCAAATAACCCTTGTTCAATTTTAGTAGCTAAACTATTTAGTGAACCTTTGAATCTTTTTATAACACCTTCTACTTTCAAGCCACCTGATTCTTTAGCATCAAGTGAAATATCTTTTTTAATTTTTTGAAACTCTTCGTTTACCATAAACTCAGTAATTTCATTCTCAGGTATACCTTGGTCAATAAGTGATTGTTTTGCATCAATATCTATACCTGTCATATCCTTGTATACAGCTCTCTCATTCTCTCTGTATTGTATAGCGTCTTGTAGTAGTTCGTACTCAAAATTAGCTTTCCCAGACTCTTCTATTTGTTTTAAGCTATTGATTACTGAGCTTAACTGAGTTGTTTTATTAGAGTCATTCATGTCTTGAGTAAAAGATGTATTTATCTGCATAGCTAATGTAATTTCAGCCATCTGCTGTAAATCACTTTTACTAAATGTAGATTTAGTCTTACGACTTTTTTTATCTTTTTCGTCTACCACCTCTTCTGTAGAAACTTCATTATATAATTTTAAAAGTTTTTCATTGGCTTCCATTATTTGATCGCCAGTTGACTTAGGGTTCACTACTAATTTATTGATACGATTTAACTTTTTACGAGTTTCATTATCAATTTTTACACCTTTAAATCTACCACTTTGAATAGTGGTATATCCTTTATCGAGCATCTTAAATAAAACACTCTCAAGTCTTTTGTTTGTTTTTGTAGTAACTATTTTAAAAACCTCATCTTTTACTGATTCAAAGTTTGTAGCGTTTACTCTATTCACCTTATCAATTAAATCAGTTATTTCTTTTTTAGTATATAAATCTCTTGGCAGTACAGTTCTTATGTAATTTCTTAAAGCTCTCTGAACACCTTTAAGATTTTTTTCAGTAAACTTTATGTTTTTTATCCTTCTGTTTATTGCTGCAATACGTTTAGGATTAGCCTTTAATGGATCAGGAAGCAGTATGTTTAACATATCACGCTCCATAGCAAGCTGTTGAGATGTCTGTCTTTTACCTTTTACTCCTACGCTTTTGTATCCAGGTAGCGACATAAAATAATCTAAAACCTTTAAATTAATTTGTTCGTCAGTCAATGGAACTTGTTTTGTCTTTCTGTTTTTTGCAACCCTGTCTTTAATTAAATTATTCTTTTCAACTAATTTTTTATAGTAAGTATCAACATCTTTCATTAATTTAAGACCAGCCAGAAACCCACCTTTTATGTCATTAAAACTTGTAGGGTATTCTCTAAACATGTAAGAATCAAAAGCTTCGCTTTCTAAAACTTTGAATGCAGCATTAATTTCTTTCGCACTATAAGCACTTGCTGTTTTACCATCAACCTTTCTTTTTCTTCTCTTTAAATAATCTTTTATAGCTGCATCTTCAAAACCACCCTCCTGTCGTCCAGCTATTATAATTTTAAGCAAATCGTTTTCATTATCCATTGCCTGTTGACGTCCTTTTCGTGTAGGATTTTTTACAATACGTTTATTAGGACCAATGACATATACGCCACCGCCGCCTCCATAAACGCCTTGTTTAGCTCTTTTTGCCACATATCCTGGACCAATTCTGTTGAACTGACGTTGTATATCAGATACCATAGCTTGAGCGCTATAGAACCCACTTGCTGGCATTCCAGTTTGATCTTTTACTTGCTGTTCAGTAGACTGTTCCCTGCCTTGTCTTTTCTCAGTTTTTGATTCAGTAGAACTTTCTACTTTAGAATCTAACTCATAAAATGATCCATATTCTGTTGGACTAACAGCTGGAGTTTTATAAATTTTATTACTATCTCTCATCAAGTAATCCCTTGCAGCAGGTCTGTTTTTAGGTAAGTGCAGTGTAGGAGGTTTTTTGTTAATCTGTCTTATATGTGCAGGGTAACTTGGATGAGTGCCTGGATAATATTCAACTTTACCATCCACTTCAATCACTCCATAAATATCTCCAGTATTTAATCCTTTGGTGATTTGTTCTGCGGCTAATGACGCAACTAAGTCTACTAAACTATTTGCTGTTCTACTTGTCTTACCGCCCACCAAAGTTTTAGATGAATCACCTCCTAAAATTTTAGTTAACTTAGAGTTCTTCTTTTTTAAATCTCCAAGTCTTTTATCCATACCTATCTCTGCAATTATTCTTTCCATTACAGTTCCACGAGCTTCAAAAGTGGCATTCTTTTTATCTCCAAAAAAATCTCTTAACTGTGAAACCATTTGTTTTGATGTTCCAGTTAAATCTATATTACCACCTCCGAAATCGCTTATAACTTTTTTAACAGAAGTTCTTACAACTGATTTAGGTAAAATATTTTGATTAAGTAAAACATCAATTATCCCAAGACTTGAATTAACTCCAGCGGCACTACTAATCAATTTTTTATCTGTCCCTTTCGTCAAAGTAAGATATCCTTTTCCGCCATTAGCATCAACACTTCTATTAATCATGTCTGCCAATTTAGTTGCTGTCGTTTTATCTCCAGCAGCCCATACATCTCCAAACTTAGTCACAAAAAACAAACCTCCTTGTCCTTCAAATATTTTTTCACCATTAAAAGATATTTCACCAACCACCATGTCATCAGGTGAAGTAATTGCAGTTTTATTTCCTCTAAATTTTTCAAGGTTTTTTGGCTCAGTAATTCTTCCATCTTTTATATACTGTGATATTTTTTCGTTTTCGGTATATTTAATATCAAAGCCTCCTACCCTTTGTTCTCTAAATGCATTTGCAGGATTGGTAATGTTTTCACCGCCCTGCATTTCATTTATTTTATTTAAAACATCTACATCACCTTCTGTTATTTCAGTACCAGTTCTAACTTTTTTAGAAAATGCATTCATAAAATCTATAACTGACTCGTCTGTTTTACCAAAACCACCAGGAATTGTAACGCCTAATTTAGCCGCCATTGATCTTATAAATTCTATAACTTTATTCTTCCCTGGCTTCTTTAATGTTTTATATTCAGTGGCCATCAAAGAGAATAACTCTGCTAACTTCTCTTCATTTTTAATATTTTCATCATAATTTTTAGCAAAATTATCTATTCTTTTAGCTAACAATGATTCAGCTGGTAAGGTTTTTCTTACAGAGGTTATTAGTTTTAAAGCTGCTTGTTGAGCTTGAACATCGCCCCCTGATATTTTATCTAAAAATACCGCATGAAAAACTTCGTGAGCTACTGTGTTTCCTTTAGCCTTAGTTAAATTAATATGTACAACTTTACTGTTTGGATTGTAATACCCACGACTACCCTTGGTTGCGTACTTTTCGTATTCTGCTTGAGTGTCGTGTAAAACTATCTTCACTTCAGGTGCTATTTTAGCAATTGCTCGTGCAGCTTTTTTAGCTTTATTTACTACAGCTGCTGCTAAAGTTGTATTCTCTATTTCTGTATCTCCCTCTACTTGTTTTCTATTTATAGATAAATTATCTGAAGAGGTTTCAACGTCATCTAAAACTTCATCACCAAAGAAATCATCAATGTCATTTTGATCATCTTTACTTACTTTCTCTTCGGTCTTCTTCTTGTCTTGAGCTTTGTCTTCGGTTTCGCTCTGTTGGGTAGACTGGCTGTTGGGTACGCTTTGTCCCACCTCTTCGCTACTTCTGGAAGATTCTTGTGCATCCAGGCTCGTTGTGCTTTGCTTTTGTAAGGCATCTTGTTCGGCTTTAATTTGTTCAACTGTAGGGTTTTGCACCCCCTTATCTTGTAAAGATTTTGTGGCATCTTCTTCTGTAACTAAAACAGAATCTTGAATTCCTTCAGTCTCATTTCTTAAATTGGTATTTGCTTGAGCTTGATTAGTTCCAAGCTGTCCAATTTCGTTTTTTATTTCTTCAACTCTGGCTTCTTTGGTTTTATAAGAATTTAAATTCTTATTTAATTTTTCCATTTCAGCTTCTAATTGCTGCTGCTCAAAAATCAATAATAATCCTTTTTTTCTTGAGTTAACATCTAAGTCGCTTGGTAAAGTATTAGCAGCTCCACTTAATGTGTTAAAATCTAATAAATCCTGTGCTGCTTTTTCAGCTGTTATTGTACCATTAGCAACTGCTAAATCTAATTGTGCTTGATAAGCTTCTACAGTTATTTCATCATTTCTTATCATGTCAAACATATCAACAAGATCATCAGAAAGCAAGTCTTCTGTTTTGTTTTTAGCTGCCGCAATTACTGCCCCTGGAACACCCATTACAAAACCACCTACAGCTTCAGCAGCTGCAGCATGCCCAACAGTTCCCCAAAACTCTTTAGTCCATAATTCAGGCTGTTCAAACATGTCTTTATTATTCATGTTGTTCCACACGTCTTTGTAGCCCATCTCAGCTATTTGCTGAAGACCACCTGTTTCTGCTTCTGCCAAAGCAGCTTTAGTAACTCGACCAGTAAAAGTTGTAGCAGCTTTTACAGCTTTGTTTGAAAAAATGCCACGAGCAATATTGCTTTGAATAACATCATTCATCTTGTTTTTGAACATTTGCGCGGTAGCTCCTTTAGGTAAAGCATTAGTTACCTTGTTCATTAAACCAGTCATTATAGCTTTGTTTGACGCTATATTTCTAAAACCATAACGTTCTAAAAGACCTACTGTAATAGATGTTGGAATAATTATATTTTTTCTTTCTGACTCAGTAACATACTTAAAATCAGGATCATTATTCATTTCAACATTCATTGCTTCAGCTTGCAACATGGCAAATGAAATTGTTTGGGCAATTCCTCCTTTTGTTGTTAGACCTAACCCTCTTGCAACTAAATTTCTTTTTGCCGCTCCCACTCCAACAGCTGGAGCTATCTTTCCTCTTGAAGCAAAAGAAACTAATACAGATGGAAGAGACTTAGCAAGACCAGAAAGTCCAGTATAAACAATATTACTATTAGATTGTTTAGCGTATTTTTCATCTGAGATATCATCTGCAGATAATATTTCGTTAAAGTATTTTTTTATTAAATCTTTTTGTGGATTTTTATTTTCTTTTACCTCTTGATCTAACACCAATCTTTTTAATCGCTCACCTCTTGTTTTATCATAAGCATAATCAGGAAGGTCAATGTATTGTCCATTTAAAAACTTATTTAATCCTGACTGATTTTTATTAAAGTATTGTCCATTTAAAGTTGGCTTACTTAAATCAAAACCATCAGCTTCAAGTCGTTCCATTATTTCTTTAGGAAACGTGTTAATTGACAATTCACCTTCTACTTCTTCATCATCAAACCCTTGCTCTTGCAAACCTTCTAACCACTTTGTGTAAACAGCATCGTCTTCTATATTTTCAGGTACTGGATACCCAAGATCTTTTGCAATATCAATATAACGATCTTTTTTTTCTTCAGCAGTCATTCCAAAGTCTTCGTCAATAAACTGAGCTACTTTATAAAACCCATCAACACCAGCACCCCACACACTTGCAAGGACTTCACTCACTCCAGGCCCAACAAAATCATTTACTAAACCACCAAAAAATGTACTATCGTCTGATTCTTTCATTGATATATAATTACCAACAGAAGAATTTACTTGACTTTGAAATTGTGTGTAACTACTATAGTCTTTTTGAAGTTTGTTTTGAAATTGTTTTAATCTTTTCCCTGCCAATAAAGTTTGTTGGTATTTAAGCTTCCATTCAGGAGTGTTCTGTACATCCTTGCCTTGAGACATTAATGCTTCCATTTCTGCTTCATGAATAGCTTTTCTGTCTTGATAAACTTTATAATCCTCATTTAAAGATTTAGCTGAATTTCTTACAGCTTGAATGTCTTCTTTAGTTGCTTCAGCACTAAAATATTTTTTTCTGTTTTTATCATACGAAGCATCCAGACTTTCCATTCTCTGGTCAGTTCTTCTGTTTTCTTTTAAAAACTTTCTTAATTCTTTTGCAGGACCTGACTCGCCACCAAAAATATCTCCAAAAATAGGATCAAGATTAATGTTTATGCTTTTAGTTGGATCATCTTTGGATGTAACTTTCATACCGTCTAATCCACTCATAAAACCACCGCCTTGTTCAAAGTCAAAACCATAGTCTTCAAAATGATATTTCATTCTATTGACTACCTCACTTTCCTCTCTGTCAATTAAATCAGCTGTTACAAAAGCCAAAGATTTATCAAACTGAGAGTCGCTGGAATTATATGTAATTGGGTTTGCATTTATTTCCTTACCCTGCTCGCGAGGATCGTATGCAGGGAACTCAGTAACTGTAGTGTCTTCTTCCTGTACATCTACTACAGTATTATCACCTAAAGGTTTTTCAATCGTGGACGTATCCAAAGAAGTATCTACGACCTCTGGAGTTTCGGTAGTAGAGTCCGTAATAACCTCTGGAGTATTTGAAGGAGAAATGTCGTTTGGATTTTTTTTTTCAACACCAGGGAAATACTCTAAATTAAATTTTTCTGCATCTAAATCTGTTAATTTTTCAGATTTTAAATAAGAATATAGCTCTGTGTTTTTAGCAGTACCTGCTGCATACTCAGTTTTAAACTCTTCTGCAGATAAATCTGTTAATCCTTCTTCCTTTAAGTAATTATATAACTCTGTAAACTTATCCATTAATTAAACTTTTTTCGGTTTTTACCAGTACCCTTTAGGTTTCTTGTTGTAAGTCTTGCATTTTCTTCGTCTAAAACTTTTTGTGCTGCTGTATGCATGATTTCGTTTAACTCAGATGGTGTTGCTCCCCCAGACATCATAGTTCCTACCTCTGGATATATTGGAGGGAGTGTTTGTTGTTTTCCAGCTCTATCAAAATAAGAAACTTCAATAACGTACTTATCCGTTGCAGTATCTTTTTTAAACACAACTTTAGCACCACCTTTTATTTCACTTGGAAGGTAGTCATTCATAACTTGACTTAAAACATCATTAACTTCAACACTATCGTCCCCACCAAGCCAGTCAATAGCATCAAGTGTTCGTCCTACTTTCTTTTCGATAAGCTGTGTACCAGTAGCTGGTGTTGGCGTACCGTCTTCTACAATAACTCCAATGTTAGCAGTATTTTGTTTGATAGATGGAAGAGGAGCTAAAGCTCTGTATTTCTCTCCAGTTATATTCTTTAAAACTCTTCTCTTAACTGCTTTTTTCTCTTCATCTGTAATTCCATCAGTTAAATCAACAATTTTAGCTGCAAGTTTTTGTTCGTAGTCTGGATTAACACCAGTTTCGTTGCCATTAACATCAGTTAATGTTGGTTTAATACCCTCTGCCTCTAACTGTTGTTTTGCCTTACTTTCAGCTGCTGCTGCAACCATTTCTGTATCAGTCATGTCTCTATCTGCACCTCTAAAGCCACCCCCTGGTTCTTGTTCATATAATATTTTTGCATCTTTATATGAGTTATTATATTCATCTGTTTGAGGTGTAATATATCTATACACTTCTTTAACAACATCCTCAGTAGGCCTTGGAATTCCATTTTCATCTACTCTTCTTATTACTTCTGGTGTTCCATCAGCTAAAGTAATAGTAATTGTCTCATCATTACGAGTTATACTATCAATCAATTTATTTGGATCACCACCAGCCATTCCTTTATTTAAAGCTACTATTCTATCTTGTGCTGTTGAGTTAAATGCTGATTCATCATCAGACACAAGAGCATTTGCATCATCCATGAAACCAACTAAAGTTCTATCTTTTTCATCTTGTTTTATTTGTGTAGGATTTGGTTGTGGTGGTGCTTGTGCTGATTTAGATGCTTCTGCAACTTTCTCTATATGACTAACTTGTGATTCAACAGCAATATCAGCAAGCCTACGAGCATCTTTGTACTGAGATTCAGTCATTTCAGGTACTGGTTGTCCTGAACTCATATCTACTTTAATCATATAATCAGTAGATATCCCTGGATGTTGTTCTTTAAATTGACTTTCTGTTTCTGCAAAGAAAAATCTTCCAGAGTTTGTTAAAACCTGTGCCGCATTCATATTATTTTTATCTCCAGGCGCTCCAATCATAGCATCTAACTGCGTAGATTTCCACATGTTATATGTTATTTTTTGACCTCTTTCATCTGTACCAAAGTCTCCAAGGTTTCTGAAGTCTTCTGTACTCAACTGTCTTCCACCACCTGTAAGTCTTTTATACTCATCTCCAGCCAAAGTTACCTGTATAATGTCTGCTATTTGAGCAGTTTGAGCAGTTGCTAAATCATCAACATCAATCCTGTCTTGTTGATACTTCATGAAATTTACTATCTGGTTAGGATTTTGATAGTCTTGTTTTCTGGTTTCATAATCAGGCATTACATCATATAAACCTGTTTTTTCATTTTTACCCATCGTTACTAACTGCATTTTACCGTTAGTAGGGTTAGACCATAATTTTTTATTTTTTAAATTACCTAAAGCTTCAACAGATAAGTTTGTAAAAATCTCTAATTCTGATGCTGTTGCACCACCATCTTTTGCAGCTTGAAGTCTTTCCCTTGCTTCAACAGCCCAATCATCCCAACCTTTTACAGCTGTGCTTAAACTTGCGTATCCATTTTTTTGCTGCTGCATAAACAACATATTATCCTGGACACTTGATAACCCACGCTTCATTAAGTTGTTTTGTGTTTGTATTTCTTTTATAGACATTGCAGAAGCATTTATTAATAATGATGCTGCATCTTGAGTTCCTGTTTCTGGAACTTTACTAAGCTGTTCTATAGCGTCTTGAGTAGACTTTTCAATAGCTGCTTTACGAGAAGCTCTGTCGGCTTGTATAAGATTAAGTCCAGTAACAAGGTCTTTTTGAACCTTGTTGTAATCTACCTGAGTACTATCTACACTTCTCTGAGCATAGATTGAATATTTATTTGCACCTGATGGTCTTGAAGTATCTTCTGCCATATTTGTTAGTTTAGATATTGAAGGAATGCATTCATGTCAAAATTAGCTCTACCTTTTCTATTTATTTGATCTTTTGAATAATTTTGAGTAATAGCATCTAAAATTTCAGCTCTTCCCCTTGGAACAGAAGTTGTTGAGGCAAACAATGATGCTTTCGCTGGATCTCCTAAAGCAGTTAATCTGTCAAATTCAGCTTGATTGAAATTAGGGTTTGCCGCAGTTTTATTCATAATGTCTGGATTTCCAGAAGCCATAACTTGATCGGCTAATTTATTGGCACGATTATCCATAGCTGACTTAGGAAATAAGGGTATAGCTGCCGCAGCTCCTTGTACCGCACTACCAACTGACGCAACACCTTGTTGCATTGCCGCAGCTCTGGCTTCATCTGCATCTCTTGCGATTTGTTGTTGATCAGCTGCAGCTCCCACCTTCATGTCTTTTAAGTCTTGATTAATATCAGACTGTTCTTGAACTTGCATTTTTTCTAACTCAAACATTTCTTTACCCATTCCAATTCGAGTGTTTTCATTAGCCTCTGTTGCTGCCGCTCCAACTCTACCAATTCCAGCGGCTAAGTTACGATTGTCCCCCTCTTGTAAAGCTTGAATTCCTTGTTGTTGAACTTGTAAGTTTTGCTCATATTCTTTCCCATAAGCATCTAAAGGAACATTTAGTTTTTGAAAAAACTCAACCTCAGCTTTACGCTCTGCTTCCTTCATTAATTTTTTACTTGCAGCTTGAGCTTTTTCACCTTGTCTTCTTGCTTTTGCAGCTTGGGAAAAACTCATTCCTGCTGATGTTGCGCTTACTAATACTCCTGTCGCTGCTATTGCTGTTGCTGCTGCCATATTATATTTTTTTTATTATTTCATGAGACACTTTTGTATCTACATGGTAACCTAATTTTTTATGTGTTTCTATTAAATGTTTGTTTCTTCCTATGCTAAATATATATTTTTTACCATTTGCCTTTATATATTCTTCACATGTAAGAATTAAAAACTCTATCGCATCTTGCCTGTCTTCATCTCTGTATGATGGGTTAGATACAATCCACTCTAACAAAACCCCTTCAGAATTAGTAAAATACATAAAACCTGCGACAATTGGTGTGTTGTTTTTTTCTACCATAAAACCACCTTTACCATTGTCTGGTAAAAAATCTTTGGGTGGGGTTTGCCAATTTGGCCATGTATCCCACCAAGAAACTAATGTATCCCAATCCTCGCTTTCAAGTCTTCGTATGTCTAATTCCATTAAATATGATTTAGAAACAAAGATAGTAAATTTCTATGGAAAACTTTTCATCACACTACTACCGACAGAAAACAGTTCTACAGGATCTGTTGAGTCATTTTCAAGTTTAAATTCTAAGTAGTACCCTCTTGCGCCATGAGACTCAGCAACTGCATTTTTAATAAACATAATAAACTGAC
>JAAHTG010000502.1_pt1 | contig 33987 bp, 41 predicted proteins | sample 6116081 | NCBI WGS metagenome assembly JAAHTG01 (sample SAMN13939989, study PRJNA603662) | sponge metagenome | isolation source: marine sponge | host: Mycale hentscheli | place: New Zealand | collected 2005 | reverse complement strand
TAGGTGGAGTAGCAATTGTTCATGTAGGTGGAAATACTGAAACTGAAATGAATGAGAAAAAAGATAGAGTTGACGATGCTTTACATGCAACAAAAGCTGCAATTGAGGAAGGAATATTACCTGGAGGTGGAGTTGCTTTATTAGGAGCTTCAATTAAAGTTGAATCATCAGGTAATAAAGATTTTGAATTTGGTGTTAATATAGTTAAAAAAGCATGTAAACAGCTATTTTTACAAATTTTAACTAATGCTGGTTATACTGAAGGAAAAGCAAAAGAAATATCATTAGAAGTTGAAGATTTAGATTGGGTAGGATATAATATTAAAACTTTTGAAACTACTAATTTAAAAGAAGCAGGTATTATAGATCCATTTAAGGTAACTAGAAATGCATTACAAAATGCGTCTTCAATAGCAGGAACAATATTATTAACAGAAGCAACAATAGTTGATAAACCATCTGAAAACAACACCCAAGAAATGGATCCAGCAGCTATGATGGGTGGAATGATGTAATATGAAAACAAAAGTTGTAGAAAGAAATGAATTAATAGCTACTAGGGTTATAGGTAAAGGAGACACCTGGACCCTAGTAGATGATTCAAAAAAAGTAGTTTATAAATCTCTAACAGATACTTTGGAAGCCTACTTAGGAGTCACTAACTTTAAAGGTGAATATAGATTAGACCCTTTAGGAAGTAAATTATATGCTATAAAGACATCTGAAGAAGAAATAAAACCTGAACCAATTAAAAAATATAATATATATGGTGATGAATACTAAAGAACATTCACTTTTAGTAGAAAAATATCGGTCTAAAAACCTTAATGAATATGTAGGTAACGATCATATTAAAACACAAATTCAAAAATATTTAGATCAAGATGACATTCAAAATTTTATATTTTACGGCCCCGCTGGTACAGGCAAAACTACTCTTGCAAAACTCATTGTTAATAACCTGGACTGCGATTACTTATACATTAACGCTTCTGATGAACGTGGGATCGAAACTATTAGGGATAAAGTCACCAACTTCTCAAGTACTGCTTCGTTTCGACAGATCAAAGTTGTCATACTCGATGAGGCAGATTTCCTCACAATTCAAGCGCAAGCGTCTTTAAGAAATGTAATAGAAACATTTTCAAGAACTACACGTTTTATTATGACATGTAATTTTATAGAAAGGATAATAGATCCGTTACAATCAAGATGCCAAGTACTAAAAATAGTACCACCAAGTAAAAAAGAAATAGCTAAGCATATAAGTACAATATTAAATAAGGAAGAAACAAAATTTGATTTAAAAGTCTTAGCTACAATTATCAACAAACATCATCCGGATATACGAAAGATGCTAAACACAATTCAGTTATCTACTAAGGATAATGAGTTGATAGTAGATGAATCTATACTAGTGTCTTCAAACTATATAAAACAAGTTATAACAGAATTAAAAAACCCAAAAACGGATTTTAAAAAACTAAGACAAATAATAGCAGACTCAGGAGTTAAGGATTTTGAAGAGCTATATAGATCACTATTTGATGATGCTAGTGAATATGCCAAGGGTAGAGAAGGCAGTGTAGCCATAATATTAAATGAACATCAATATCATTCAAATTTTCGTATCGATAAAGAGATCAATATAAGTTCAGCATTAGCAAAAATAATTGAAATAAAGAAACCACAAGTTATATGAGTACATTCCTAAAATATAATGATTTAGAATCAAAAAAAGTATTTAATACTGATGATAAAATGATGTATGAACACGCCTGGGAATGGAGAAAAAGGGAAGGTGAACGTAATTTAGGTGAAGGTGATGCTTTATGGAGAACTGGGTTAGCTTATATAACATGGAAAGATCCTGAAATTAAAGAAGGTATTTTAGGATGTTTTAGAAAAGTTAAAGGTGGACACCATTTCAAAAAAGACTTTTACCAACCTATGAGGGCAACAGGTAGACATGGTGAGGATGATGTTTCAAGAGATCAAGTAACAATGGCATTTGCTTCATTAGCAGTAAACGGAGATACGGAGGAGCTTCATGAAATAGCTTCGAAAACTCCTTGGAGATTATCTCGAAGGATGAGTATGACTATTGATTTTTACTTTTGGGTTAAATCTTTAACCAAAACTAAATATAAAAAATTATATGCTAATCTGCACTTATTAACTCAATTATTATTCACTCCAATAGCCTTGGGATTAAATTTTATTATTGGTAAATCTTTAGGATTTAAGTCTATAGGTAATAATGAATACACATCTCGTTACCATTATGATAAAAGAGATAAATGGAATAAATTTCAAAAATCATTATTTAAAGCCTATTACATGGGATATGCCTTTCATTTAGCTTGTTGGCAATTATACACTCTACCAGTTTCAAATAAGAACCCATTGAAATGGTTATTTTGTAAACTAATGTTAACCCATTGTGAACAACAAAACTTTTTATGTAGACTATTATTAAATGATTTAACAGTGACTCAAGAAGATGTTGATAATTATATTCCAAAAGAAGGATTTAGATGGCAAATGAGATATGATGGTTCATGTCCTAGTTATCATAATGAAAAATCACAAGAATGGAAAGACAAGTATTTAAAACATAATCAATTAGACAAAGATTGCTTAATAACAATGTATAATAAAATAAAAAATAAACAATGAACAGCCCAACACAACAACAAGCACCAAATATAGATTTTGCTGCTACAACATCAATAGAAGGATTTGACGGAGGTAAATTATTCGGTCAAGCCTTTGTATTAAGAAAAGTATCAAAATTTGTAGTAGGAGGAAATGAAGATGCTATCTTACCTATACCAGTATTTTATGATATGGAAACAAAGAAAATTATAACTGATTCATTACCTAAAGAACTAAGAGAAGAATATAAAGATATTTCTATTTAATGGAGATATTAATCATTAAAAATAAAGAATATGAAATTTTAGAAGAAAAACCAACTTCTGAATATAGGAAAACTTATCGTCTTAGAGATTTGAATGACGATAAGTTATATTCTTTACTCATTGAAGATTATAGGGAAGCTAATTTTATAGTAGATGGAAAACTTACTTCTACAATTAATAAAATAGGAACCAGCCCTCTTTATTCAATAAAACACCCAGAAAATATTGGGTTTAAGACTATAAAATCCAAAAAGAAACTCCCTAAAATCTTTAAAATTTTTAATTCATCTGGGAATGTTAGCAGAAAAAGACATTTTTTAAAAACTATTACTTGGAGAATAATTGGAACTTTAGATACTGTTTTATTATCTTTTATAATAACAGGGAGTATAAAAACAGGATTTACAATAGGTTCTATTGAATTATTTACAAAGATGGTTTTATATTTTTTTCATGAAAGAATTTGGTATAAATTTTCAAGGTATGGAATTAAAAAATAAAACAAAAAATATATTTGATTGGTTAAACGAGATAACTCTCTATAAATCATCAACTGAGGAATTTACGGATAAAGACTGGGATAATTTTAATTCATATATGGTACACAGATTCATAAGTATGAACTTATATTACGTTGAACTTGCTAATTATGCACAGTCTTTAATGCCTCATAACAAAAAAGAAATATACAATTTCTATAAAGAGATGATTCCAAAAGGTAAAAGTTATTTTAAATATATTAAATCAAAATCAAAAAACCATAATAAGGAATTAATAGAAATACTCTCTAATTACTTTAAGATTGGAACCTCAGAAATTCCTACTTATATTAATATCCTCGGAAATGAAAAAATAAAAGAGATATTAAGAGAAACAGGCATTGAAGAAAAAGAAGCTAAAAAATTATTAAAATAAAATTATGGCAAACCATTTAAAAAGTTGGATTACAGTTAAAGCTAATGAAGATACCTTAAAATTTGTGGACTCTTTAATAGATAAAACTGAAAAAAAATATGAAAATGATGACCACGGTGTGACAGCATTTGCTAAAGCATTTTATAAAGATGTTGATTGTGGAGATGGTGGAGGTGTAATGTACGATTGGGCAACTGATAATATAGGTCCTAAATGGACTTATTTAGAAGATGTTGAGGGTGAAGCAGAATTCTCAACTACATCAGCTTGGTACCCACCAAAAGACTTTTTTATTCATTTATATAAATTATGTGCTGAATTAGATAAAAATGTAGAAATTGAAGTACTATATGAGGATGAAACATATGACCCAATAGGTGCTATGGTTGTTAAAAAAGATAAAGATGGCACTCCTTGTATATGGGAAGAAGAAGATTATATAGAAAACCCAACTGATGATATGGATTGGGGTGATGAAAGTTATGATGAAAAGCTAATGGAGTTTTATGATGAAGTTTATGAAACTAAACAAGAACTTTTAAAAGAATGTCACTCATTAGTACTTACTGATGGTGAACCAATTTAATAATAAATAAAGTTATGGCAAAATTAAGAAAAATGGTTACTTACACTGATTATAGATGGGAGATAACCGAGGATTTAACTCCTGAACAAATTAAAAAATGGAAATCTGAAGATGAAGATCTTCAAGAAGAAGTATTAGATGAAGTTGAATTTGACTTATCACATGATAAAGTTTTAGAAGATCATGATTGGCCTGAATTAATAGAAGATGAAGATGACAAATAAAGAAATAATTAAAATTTTTGAAAAAGAATATCCTGAATTATCTAAAGAATTTAAGGACATCCAAGATGAAATGTATAAAATGTTTGCAGCTAAACATATGGACTATGGATTGCAAAACATTTCATTAGGGGGAGATTTGACTAAAGATAATGATAAAAAATTTTCATTAACAGGATTAGCAATTAGATTAACAGATAAGATATCAAGACTAAGAAATTTACTAACTAATGGTAGAAATTTTGTTAAGGGTGAAGGAATGGAAGACACGTTTATAGATGTAGCTAATTATGGTATAATTGGTTTGCTAGTAGGACGTGATAAATGGAAAAAATAAAATGTCTAAAGTACCATCTATAATAAAAGAAATAAAGAGTTATGAACCTATAAAGGTTAATTATGCTTATCAAAAGAATATTTCATATTCACAATATTCAATGTGGAAGAAATGTCCTAAACAATGGGCATTACAATATAGGGATGGTCATAAAGTTTATACTCCTAGCATTCATACTGTATTTGGAAAAGCACTACATGAAGCATTCCAACATTATATTCAAGTGATGTATGATAAAAGTGGGGCCGCGGCAGATAGAGAAGATATTTTAGAACTATTAAAAGACAAACTTAGAGAACACTACCAGGATGAATATAAGAAAAATAAAAATCAACATTTTTCAGATCCAGGTGAATTAAGTGAATTTTATGATGATGGAGTTGAAATTTTAAACTATTTAAAAAAGAATAGGGGTAAATATTTTTCAAAAAGGGGTTGGCATTTAGTAGGAATTGAAACTCCTATAACAATACCCCCAATTTCATCAAACCCTAATGTTTTATTTATAGGATATTTAGATATTGTAATGTACAATGAAACATTAAATAAATTTAAAATTATAGATATCAAAACATCAACAAAAGGATGGAAGTTAGATTATGTTAAAAAAGATGAAGATAAACAATTTCAACTTATATTATACAAAAAATTCTTTGCTGAACAATTTAATGTACCTGTAGATAATATTGATATTGAATTTTTTATTACAAGAAGAAAAGTATATGAAGGTGGGGATTATCCACAAAAAAGATTCCAACTATATGAACCACCATCAGGAAAAATAAAAAGATCTAGAGCAACAAATGCAATACATGATTTTATAAAAGATTGTTTTAAAGAAAGTAGTTATACTGATAAGGTAATGCTACCCAATCCAAGTAAATGGAATTGTACTTTTTGTGCTTTTAAAGAAGATAAAAAGTTATGTGGCTTAGGCGGCGATCTTTAATAATATTGATATATTTATATAAAATAATTATTAACCAAATAAACTGAAATGGCAGAAAAAAAAGATATGACTCTTACTAGTGTTAAAATTAAGAGTGATTTATTTGAAAATTTTAAAATAGAATGTGTTAAAAGAAAATTCTCATTCCAAAAATTATCAGATAGAGCAATTCATCTTTATTTAACAGATGAAGAATTTAGAAAAAAAATAAATAACCACACCAATCTAGAATTATAATAATATGAATAAAAGTTTTAAATATCTTCCTCAAAATGAGAGAAAGAAAATCCTATTAATTTGTGATGATATAAGAGTACACTCAGGAGTAGCTACAGTAGCTAAAGAAATGGTACTTAATACAGCTCAACATTTTAATTGGGTTCAAATAGCAGGAGCAATTAAACATCCAGATCAAGGTAAAAAATTTGATTTAAGTGATGATACCAATAAAGAAACAGGATTAGAAGATTCAAATATTGTTTTATATCCTACTGATGGTTATGGTAATCCAGATTTAGTTAGACAAATGATAAAAATGGAAAAACCAGATGCTATTTTTATTATCACAGATCCAAGATATTTTGAATGGTTATTTAATATGGAAAGTGAAATTAGAAAAGAACTTCCAATTGTATATTTAAACATTTGGGATGATTATCCCGCTCCATTATATAATAAAGCATTTTATGAATCATGTGATGCTTTGTTAGCAATATCAAAACAAACCAAAAATATAAATGAAATTGTTTTAGGAGATAAAGCTAAAGATAAAATTATCAAATATATTCCTCATGGGTTGAATTCAAAGTACTATTTCCCAATAGATAAAAATTCAAATGAAGTTCAAAATTTTAAAAAGAATGTATTTGGGGATCAAGATGTAGATTTTATTATGTTTTTCAATTCTAGAAATATTAGAAGAAAACAAATTCCTGACACAATGTTAGCATTTAGATTATTTTTAGACTCATTACCTAAAGAAAAAGCAGATAAATGTAAATTTATATTACATACTGAAATAGTACATAGTGCTGGAACTGATTTAAGAGCAATTAATGAATTATTATTTGAAAAAGATTATCCAAATGCTATTTCATTCTCAACTAATAAATTAAGCACAGCAGATCTAAATTTATTATATAATTTAGCAGATGTTCAAGTTTTATTAACTTCAAATGAAGGATGGGGGTTAACATTAACTGAAGCTATGCTAACAGGAACACCTATTATAGCAAATGTAACAGGAGGGATGCAAGATCAAATGAGATTTGAAGATGAAAATGGAAATTGGTTCACACCATCACCAGATCTACCATCTAATCATACCGGAAAATATAAAAAACATGGAGAATGGGCATTTCCAGTATATCCAACAAATAGGTCATTACAAGGATCACCTCAAACCCCTTACATTTGGGATGATAGATGCACAGCTGAAGACGCTTGTGATAGAATTAAAGAAGTTTATAATTTAGGTCATGATAAAAGAGTTGAAGCAGGAATGAAGGGTAGAGAATGGGCCTTAAGTGATGAAGCAGGTTTTACTTCTGAAAAAATGAGTAATAGAATTATAGAAGCAATTGATGAATTATTTGACACTTGGAAACCAAGAGAAAAATTTGAATTGATTAACACTAATACAAATATTAAGAAAACACAAACACATAAATTAGTTTATTAAAATGAATAAAGAAACAGTAGTAATAAGTTGCCCAATTGACACCTACTCAGGGTATGGAGCAAGAGGTAGAGATGTAGCTAAAGCATTTATTGAATTAGAAAAATATGATGTTAAAATTTTACCTCAAAGATGGGGTAATACACCTTGGGGATTCATAGAGGATCACTCAGAATGGTCATTCCTAAATAATCATTTATTTCATCCACAACCTAATCAACAATATCCCCAACCTGATATTTGGGTACAAATTTCAATTCCAAATGAATTTATTAAACAAGGTAAATATAATATAGGAATAACAGCTGGTATTGAATCAACAGTAGCTCCTGCGGATTGGGTTGAAGGATGTAATAGAATGGATTTAATATTAGGTTCATCTAAACATACTATAGATGTATTGAAAAATTCAAAATTTCAAAAACATGATCAAAAAACAAATCAAGTTATAGGTAATATAGAATTAAATACTAAAACTGATATATTATTTGAAGGATTAGACCTAAATACCTATAAACCAGTTAAATCTAATTTAGACTTAACTAATATTAGAGAGTCATTTTGTTATTTATTTGTAGGACATTGGATACAGGGAGATTTTGGACATGATAGAAAAAATGTAGGTTTACTTATTAAATCCTTTTGTGAAACATTTAAAAATAAACCACAACAACCTGCTTTAATTTTAAAGACAAGTCATGGAACTGTTTCATATATGGACAGGGAAAAATTATTACAAAAAATTCAAACCATAAAAGAAACAGTTAAAGGTAAATTACCTAATATTTACCTACTACATGGTGATTTCACAAACTCTGAAATGAATGAATTGTATAACCATAGTAAAGTAAAAGCAATGATTAGTTTAACTAAAGGAGAAGGATTTGGAAGACCATTACTTGAATTTACTCAAACTAAAAAACCAGTTATAACAACAGGATGGTCAGGTCATATAGATTTCTTAAAACCTGATATGAGTATTTTATTACCTGGAACTTTAAATGATGTTCATAAAAGTGCTCAAAATAAATGGCTAATACAAGGATCAAAATGGTTTGATGTTGATACTATGACATTAGGTAAAATATTAAAAGACACTCATAAAAAATATAAATCATTTTTAATTAATTCTAAACGTCAAGCTACATATTCAAAAGATAATTTTAGTTTTAATAAAATGGTAGAAAAACTTAGTAATATTATAAGTGAAAATATTCCTGAATTTCCAAAACATGTAGAATTAAAATTACCAAAATTAAACAAAGTAGGAGAAGATAAAACAAAATTACCAAAACTTAAATTACCAAAATTAAATAAAATATGAACACAGATAATTTAACTATATGTCCACGATGTGGAAGTGACGCCTGTTATACTAGTGAGGTGAATGATAAAATTACTAATTATTCATGTTTTGGATGTGGTTTTCAAAGTAATTCATTAATGAAAAAAGATGAAGACTTCTTAAATGAACAATTAGAAATTCTACCTGAATTATATAAAGATCTTTTATTTGAAGATAAAAATGGTCAAGGATGGCTTCCACAAACTATAAATTTACCCCAAAAAGGAATGATTTTTGCTAATGGAGCAACTACAAAAAATTGGAAGTGGGCAGCTGTAAAAGCTGTAAAGGTCAAAGAAGAAGAAAAGAAAAAATATCCTATGCCTAATAAAAAGGATGAATTTTATGAGTATAGAATGGATATGACTACTATGGAAATGTTTGAAGAAAAAGACTTTATGGACGCTTTAAGCTATGTTGGAATCCTTCCATCATAGTTATAACCATGATACCTAATATATTCCATTTTATATTTGGATTAAGTAATGATTTTGGTGGCAAACCATTTAATTTAACACATTATTTATCAATTAAATCAGCTATTCAAACAAACAAACCAGATAAGGTATATTTTTATTATAAACATTTACCTCAAACTGAATGGTTTGAGAAAATTCAAAACCAAATTGAATTAATTAAAGTAGATCCACCAACAGAAATATTTGGTAATCCTTTATATCACATAGCCCACCAGGCTGATATAATTAGATTAGAAGTATTAAGAGAAAAAGGTGGAATTTATATGGATATTGATACAATATGTGTTAAACCCTTTACTCCATTATTAAATAATAAATTTGTTATAGGAGAACAAATATCACCAAATGGTCAAAATATCCAAGGTTTATGTAACGCTGTTGTACTATCAAAACCTAATAGCACATTTATAAATACTTGGTTTAATTCTTATAAACATTTTAGAGCTAAGCCTTTAAGTAATGATATTAATGCAAGTGGGGGAATGAATTATTCTTATTGGGACGAACATTCAGTATATGTTCCTAAGTTTTTATCAAACCAACTATCAAAAGAATTACATATAGAAAATTATAAAAGTTTCCATTATCCTATTTGGGATAATAAAGGTATTAAAATGTTATTTGAAGAAGATCATAATATGGAGAGTGCTTATTGCCACCATCTATGGGAATCTACTTCTTGGGAATATTTAAATAATCTAACTGAAGAAGAAATTAAAACAAAAGATACTACTTATAATAAAATAGCAAGACGTTTTTTATGATTCCAAAAATAATACATCAAATTTGGTTTTCTCCTGATGGAAAATACCCTGAAAAATATGATTTTTGTCAAGAATCATGGTCCAAAATAAACCCAAACTATCAATATATTTTATGGGATGAAAAAAGTTCCCAACATCTTATTGAAAAAGAATTCCCAGATTTTATAAACACTTACAACCAGGTAAAGGATGTGATGGTGAAAACAGATTTGTTAAGAATTTTAATAGGTTATCATTATGGTGGAGTATATGCTGATTTAGATGTTGAATGTTTGAGACCTATAGATGAATGGGTTTTAGATTTTGATAAAATTAATATACCTTTAGAACCAAAAGAACATAATCCTTTTATGTTAGGGTGTGCTACATTTTGTTTAAAAGAAAAAAATGAAAAATTATTAAAATTATTAGAGTTTGGATTAGAAAAATTTGAAATTGAAAAACAATGGAAAATAGGATATAATATGGAAGCTTTTGGTCCAAAAAATTGGACCCAATTTCAAAAGAAACATCCTGAATATTATAATATAATAGATACTAAATTAATGTTTCCTATTCCTGATACTAGTATATCATCTAAATTAGATGAACTTTATAAAGACATTATTAAAAAGAAAAATTTTAGAGACGCTTATTGTGTTCATTATTGGGACCATTTACATTGGCCTAGACCTAGTATATTAGATAAGTATTATAATGATTTAAAATCATGATTTTTAATATAATAGCTACTTTTAGAAATAATGAAAGTTATTTGTTAAATTTTCTCCTTCCTTTATTAAAAACTCTAGAAAAAGATTATAATTTTTATTATTATTTTTATGAAAATGATTCTGAAGATAACACTAGAGATCTTCTTAAAGATTTTATGAAAGGTAAAAATGGTGAATTTAAATATGAAGATTTTAATTCTAAAAAACATCCAAGAAATTTAGATAAAACTCGAATACAAAATATAGTTAACGCCCGAAACCAATATTTAAATTTAAGACCTTATAAAGGAGAATGGTCAATAATGATAGACTCTGATGTTACTTTTTCTTTAAGTATTATAGATCAATTTTTAAAAATTAAAAAACCAAAAGATTTAGTAGCATTGGGATGTAATGGTAAAGATTCAAATAAATGTAAAACCAATCCCAATGATAATCATTTTTATGACACTTTAGGTTTAATAGATAAAAAGAATTTTTTAGGCTTAGATTTTTTATGGAAATATGGATTCCAGTCTTGCCCCTTTGAAGATGAAGATGATAGAAAAAAATGGTTTAATGGAGAATTAGTTAAAGTAAATAGTGGATATGGTGGGGTTTGTTTTTTTAAAACTAAAATTTTAAACAAACCTGAATTAAAATATGAATTGAAAACTATAAAAGAAGGAACATATGCTCCTGATAAAGTATTAGCATGTGAACATTGGGACTTTAATGAAAAACTTAGAAAATTTGGTAATATTTATATATGTCCAACTATAATTGTTAAAAACACAGAGTAATAAGTGAAAATTAATATATGTTCCATATTTAGAAATAATGAAAGTTATTTGTTAAATTTTCTCCTTCCTTTATTAAAAACTCTAGAAAAAGATTATAATTTTTATTATTATTTTTATGAAAATGATTCTGAAGATAACACTAGAGATCTTCTTAAAGATTTTATGAAAGATAGAAATGGAAAATTTAAATATGAGACTAATGGAAACAAATTTTTTCAAAGGGGTATTAATACTTTATTTAAAAGAGTAAATAATATATCTGATTGTAGAAATAAATTATTGAATCTAAGACCTTATAAAGGAGAATGGACAATAATAATAGACTCAGATGTTTATTTTAATAAAAATATTATAAAAAATTTCTTAAATATAAATAAACCAAAAGACTTAATAGTATTAGGATGTAATGGTAAAAGTGAACTAAAATGTAATCAACATAATAAATGTAACATATATTATGATACTTTAGCTTTAATACATAAAAATGGAGATTTATTTCATAATTATAATGATCAACAAAAAATCCAATGCTGTCCTTTTATAGACTCCATAGATAGAAAAAAATGGTTTAATAAAGAGTTAGTTGAAGTAAACAGTGCTTTTGGAGGGTTATCTTTTTATAAAACAGATATTATTAATAAACCTGAATTAAAATATGAATTAAAACAAACTATACCTTTTTATAAAAATAATAAATCTTTATATTGTGAGCATTGGGACTTTAATGAAAAACTTAGAAAATTTGGTAATATTTATATAACATCACAGATAATAGTAAAAAATATTGAAAAATGAGAATTTCACATAAACATAAATACATGTTTTTTTCAAAACCAAAATCAGCATCTACAACTATTCGAGAAATCCTAAACGATCATTGCGATTTTAAACACTCAGAACATAAAGAAATAAAAAATCTAATAAATCCTGAAAATCCATTTTACTCACACATTCCACCGTTTGAAGCAGAAATTCAATTTCAAAATAAAAACTGGGATATTAGTGAGTATTCTTTATTTACAACAGTAAGAAATCCTTTTTCACGTATAGTATCAGCATATAAGCATATGACTAGAAAAAATATGAAATGGAATGAAAAAAATTGGTCATTTGAAAGATTTGTAAAAAGTTTAATATTAAAAAATAATATTAAAAATTATAAAGATGCTAAATGGTTATATTACTCAATACATGATCATTTCTATTTTATTAAGGATTTAAAGAAGAGTACAAATTTAACAACTTTTAAAATTGAAGATGGAATGACACCTATATTGAATTATTTAAAATTATTAAACATACCAATCACATCAGAATTCACTCTAATAAAAAACCAACATAACTATAATGGGAAAACATATAAAGATTTTTACACTGATGAATTATATGAAATTGTGAAAGAATATTACAAAGAAGAAATCAAACATTTTAATTATAAATTTTAAATAATGAAAAAATCATATAGCGTATACGGAGAAAGAAACTCAGGCACTAATTTTTTAGTGAAGTTAATAAATACCAACCTAATAATAGATCCAAAACACCATGGAAAAAAACATTCATTAGTTAAAGAATATAATGAATCAGATGATCACTTAAATTTTTGTATTGTAAGAAATTTAAATGATTGGCTACATTCTACTTATAAAAATCCGTATCATATCTGGAATAGACATACTTGGATAAAAAATGAATGGATAAGTGTATATGATTTTTCAAATCAAAAAATTAAAAATAACCCTGATGATCTTTGCCCTTATGATATAAATTTAGGAGGAAAATTCAATTTAGTTGAAGTTAGATATTTAAAATATAATTCATATAAAAATATAACAAATAAAATTTTGGTTAATTTAGATTTTTTACAACACTCTAATGAAAATAAAGAACAATTTTTAAATTTTGTATCTGAAGAATATAACCTAAAAACAAAAACATTTAACTCTGTTGAAGAATATAAAGGAGGTCAAGGAGAAAGATTCTTTAGAACAAAAGAATTTTATAAATTTAAATATCCTCAAATAGATTTTTCTAAATTAAAAGATTATAATAAAGAAATAGAAGAAGAAATTAATAATTTAACTTTCCAATAATGAGAAATCTAATATTCTCCTCAGTAGGAGACAACACTAATTTTGATAATATTTGGTTAGATAAAGATCGTAAATATGATGTTTTTGTTATATATTATGGTGATGAAGAAAAAAACTTCAAAAAATATTCAAAAAAAGTAGATTATATAGAAAAGAGAAAAGGTGATAAATGGCAAAATTTCCATTATTTGTATAATACACAATATGATAAAATACAAGAGTATAATAGAATATTCTTTTTAGATGATGATATTATTATATCAACTAAAGATATAAATGAAATGTTTAAATTATCTTTAGAGTGTGATTTATGGATATGCCAACCTTCATTTGCTATAGGAAGTGAATTAGGATGGGATATAAATGCTACAAATTCAAAATATTTTTTAAGATATACTAACTTTGTAGAAAATAATAGTTGTTTAATGACTAAAGATGTTATTAATAAATTTATGAAAATGTATGATCCTAAATTGATAAGTTTTGGAGTTGATTACATTTATATGTCTGTTCATGATGTTCATAATCCAAAAAATATTAAAAAATTTGCTATAATAGATAACATTCAGTGTATAAATCCACCAGGAAAATTAAAAGCTGAAAAGAAAATCAAATCAAAAACAGTAAAATCATTCCAAACCCAACATAAAAAAACATCAGAAAGGTATTGGCCTAATAATGATGTAACTAATTCAAAAACAAATTCTCGTGAATTTTCAAAAATTACAAACCACGAAAATAGGAAAAAAATATTTTTGGATTATTGTAAAAAAAATAATATTCAACCTTTTAGACCTAAAATTACTGATGCTGTAGATAATTTTATTCAACATATAGAACATGCTAAAAGTAATTATTCTCCCTTTATTGATATAGAATTTAATAAAACTATTAAATTTGAAAAAAATGAAAATGATAAAATAGCATTTTTATTTCTAACAAGAAATAACTTAAAACAACCTAAATTATGGTATGATTATTTAATAGAAGGATCCAACAGATGTAATATATATGCCCATTCAAAAGAAAGAGATAAACTAAATCAACAATTTTTAATAGATGCTCAAATATCAGAATATGTTCATACTGAATGGGGTAATAGTAATCTACTAACTGCAACAAATGCTTTAATTAAAAATGCATTAAAAGATCCAACAAATAAATACTTCATTCTAGTATCAGAAAGTTGTATTCCATTATATCAATTTGAAATTATTTATGATGTATTAATTAATAAATTAAAAAAATCAATGTTATATACATTTGATACACCTAATATTAACAACACAAAAGATAGACAAAGAGATAATGCAATGTTGCAACTCACAAACCCAGAAAAATTAAATCTTACATGGGAAACTATTACAAAAAATTCACAATGGATGATTTTAAATAGAAATCATGCTAAAATAGTAGATAAATACAACCATGAGAATATGTGGAAAGATTTTAATGTAGCTGATGAATGGTATTATTATAATGTTATAAATTATTATGATTCTAATCTAAAAAAAAATATTATTGAAACAATTAAACCAACTTTTTTTTCATATTTTGGATTAGATACTAAAGAAAAAACAAAAAATCTAACAATTGATGATATTAAAAAAATCAAATCAAAATCAGCAGCACATCCTACAGAATATAATAATATTAAAAAAATCTTAAAACTAAGAGAGGAACATTTAAGTCTTTTTTTAAGAAAAATAACACCTAACTTAAAAGTCAAATACGAAGATTTAAAAACTAACATTAAAGTTGAAACAATAGTAAACCAACAACTTAAAAAAGAAGAAATAAATAAAAAAAATCAATCACCAACTTCAACTTTTATTGATATAGAATTTAATAAAACTATTAAATTTGAAAAAAATGAAAATGATAAAATAGCATTTTTATTTCTAACAAGAAATAACTTAAAACAACCTAAATTATGGTATGATTATTTAATAGAAGGATCCAACAGATGTAATATATATGCCCATTCAAAAGAAAGAGATAAACTAAATCAACAATTTTTAATAGATGCTCAAATATCAGAACATGTCCAAACAGACTGGGGTAATAGTAATCTAGTGACTGCTACTAACCTCTTAATTAAAAATGCATTAAAAGATCCAACAAATAAATACTTTATCCTAGTATCAGAAAGTTGTATTCCAACTTATAATTTTAATACTCATTACTCTTTGTTATTTACAATTTCAGATTTAAAAAATAAATCTTGGTTATACACTAAAATAACTCCCAAGGATGAAACATCTCAAAAAAGAGAAATGAGAAATAAATGTTGGGCCCAAATATCTAAAAATGGTAACCCAACAAAAGAATTAGGAATAACAAGAAATAATATGATGAGTAATTTACAATGGGTAATTTTAAATAGGGATCATGCTGAAATAATAAATAAATATGATCATTTACATTTATGGAAAAATTTTAGGATTGCTGATGAGTGGTACCATTATAATATTTTAAGACATTATGATCCTAACATAGAAGAAAACACAATCCAGGATACACCACCAACTTCTTTCATGTATATAAAGGGAACACCACATCCAAGTGAAATAAATACTTTAAAAGAATTTAATGATTTAAAATCATTAATACCATCTTTATTTATAAGAAAAGTCTCACCTAATTTAAATATAGAATATAAAGATATAACTCCTCCATAGAAGATTAAAAACTAGTTTGTCTTCTATAAATAATTTTCATATATTCATGTTATATGAAAATAAGTTATGCAATCACAGTCTGTAATGAATTAAAGGAGATTCAAAGGCTAATAGGCTTTTTACTAGAAAATAAACACCAAGAAGATGAAATAGTAGTTTTATTTGATTCTAATAATGGTACTAAAGAAGTAAATGAATTTTTAAACCATTATGGAGAACATTTCCCACATTTAAAATATTTCACATATCCCTTTAATGGTCATTTTGCTAATATGAAAAACACCCTAACTGAAAGATGTAATGGGGATTATATATATCAAATTGATGCTGATGAACTCCCAACTAAATTTACATTAAATAACATATCTAATATATTGAAAATGAATGAACAGATAGATGTTCTTTTAGTTCCACGAATAAACACTGTAGAAGGTCTTACCCAAGAACATATTCATAAATGGGGTTGGAGAGTTAATAATAAAGGGTGGGTTAATTTTCCAGATTATCAATGGAGAATTTATAAGAATAATGGTAAAATAAAATGGAAAAATAAAGTACATGAGGTATTAGAAGGTTATGAAATTATGTCTCAATTACCACCTGAAGATGAATATTGTTTACTTCATGATAAAACAATAGATAAACAAGTTAAACAGAATAATTTATATAATAAGTTATAAATGAAAAAGGTATTAGTATTAACATCTACATTAGGTGATATGGATTTACTAACAGATCCAACATACACTTTTGATTCATGTGATTATATAGCAATTGTAGACAAAAAACATAATACTAATGTTTGGCAACAATTTGACTATTATAATTTTTCATCAATAGACCAACACACTAATAGAAGAAATGCTAAAGTTTATAAAGCATTATCAACAATTTTATTTCCAAATTATGACTATATAGTATGGCATGATGCTAATTTTGAAATAATGATAGATCCTATTGATATTATTAAAGAATATGGAGATCATGATTTTTATACATTACAACACCCTATTAGAGATTGTAGTTATGAAGAGATGAGAATTATCCAATCTTCTAATAGGGATAATCCAAATATTATTGAAAATCAATTTAACTACTACAACTCTCAAGGATTTCCAAAAAATTATGGTTTATATGCAATGGGTAATACTATAAGAAAAGTTAATTGGAAGATCACAACATTGGAATTAAAATGGTGGGAACATATAATAAAATATAGCTCAAGAGATCAATGCAGTTTTATGTATTGTTTATGGCATATGCAAAAAACAAAAGTTAATATTGATATTCAAATATTAAATGGTAGATTAGAGAATAATAAATATTTTAGAAATAAAGGAACAAGATTAAAATAAATTTAAAAATAAATAAAAATGAAAAAAATTAATTATTTTGATTTAGGTATGTTTGATGGGAAAGAAATAGACATGTTCATTACAAAAGTTGGTTCTGATTATGATTACAGTGTATTAGGATTTGAGGGCAATCCTTAATGACAGCAAAAAAAAAAAGGAAGGGGTAAGAGGTAAAGAAAGGAAACTAGGGTTAATTATGCTATCACAGACAAAGCTAACTCAAATCAAAAATTAAAATTATATATGGAACCTACAGGACATGGTAATTCTATATTTTCAACAAAAAATAATATTGATATAAATAATTGTGTAGAAGTTAATTCCATTTCTTTTGTTAACTGGGTTAAAGAAAACATACCAGATTATAAAAACTGTTATAATATACTTAGATTTAATATAGAGGGTGCTGAATTATTTTTAATTAATGATATTATTGAAAATGATTTTAATAAACATATTAATTTATACTTAGGCTCAGTTCCTGGAGAAGATATACTAAAGGTATCAGAACTACAGCCTTACTATAATGATTACATCCAAACCCTAAAAAACAATAAAATAGACATATTACCATATTGTAATGGACTTAATAATATATCAATCAAATCTATCTTAAAACAACAATTATGAAAAATACAACTCCCACTATTGAATATATTAAAAATGATTCATATGAAGAATATGTTAAAAATCAAACAGAATGTAACAAGCAAAAACAAACCACAGTATGGGTATTAGAGAATAACATTAAAAAACTAAAAGAATATTTCAATAAACTTGAATTGAACCCCCTAAATATTTTATGTCACGGGGTTAGAAATGGCACTGAACTACAATACTTTAGTAATACTTTTGAAGGTGTAGGGGTATTAGGAACAGAAATCTCAGACACTGCAACAAATTGGCCTAATGTAGTTGAATGGGATTTCCATGATGTAAAGGATGAATGGGTTGGACAGTTTGATATAATTTACACTAATAGTTGGGATCATGCTTATGACTTAGAACTAGCCACAGATACTTGGATGAAACAATTAAATCCAAATGGAAGATTAATTTTAGAGTGGGGTGATTTTTCACATGCAAAACCTTTTAGTAAAATTGATTGTTGTGGGTGTTCTCTAGAAGATTTAATTAATTTTTTAAATATAAAATATGAGGTAGAAGCATCATTCCCAGTAAATAATAGACCACCAGACAATTTATTCTTTGTAATTATTAAAAATAAAAAAACAATATAACATGATAGACTTAGAACAAAAAATAAACCAATTATATCAAACCCCATCTGATATTAATGAGCATCTTCCAACTATAATAAAATATGGTCAAGAATGTGATCATATAACAGAAATGGGAGTTAGAAACATTTTGTCAACTTGGGGTTGGCTAGCATCAGCACCCAAGAATGGGTTAATATGCTATGATCTCTTACATCCTAATAAATGGGGAGGTAATCTTAATGAAGTAGAAGATACAGCAAAATCATACGGACTTAAATTTAATTTTATAGAAGCTGATGTGTTGGAGATTGATATTGAAGAAACTGATTTATTATTCATAGATACTTGGCATCATTATAATCAATTAAAAGCAGAATTAAAACGACATTCTGATAAAGCAAGAAAGTATATATGTTTTCATGACACAACTTCATTTGGACATCGAAGTGAGCCAACAACATCTGAAAATCGATTTAAAGGAGATTTAGATTGGAGTAAAGGTTTATGGGACGCTGTCACTGAATTCTTAAATGAAAACTCAGAAACTTGGAAACTAAAGGAAAGATTTGTAAATAATAACGGCTTTGCTATAATTGAAAGAATAAAATAAAATATATGATAAGAATATTTCAACGACATTGTAATTTTTCTCCACTTATAGAAAACAAACCAAGACCAGATTGGTTTGATAGAGAGAGGATATTTGATTCTTTTATCAAAACTTTAGATAATAGAGTAGATTACACGGCATTTCATGACTCAGGAAGAGGGAAGATAGAAGATCACTTTTTGAATAATAAAGAAGTAAAAAAAATATCAATGGAGGGTGGTAGTGATGCTAAATCACTTTTAAACATATTTAATTATATAAATGAACAGAATTATGATGATGATGATATTATATATTTTGTGGAAGATGATTATTTACATAGAAAGGGATGGATAGATATACTACTAGAAGGATTTGAATATATTGGGGCTGACTATTTCACATTATATGATCATCCTGATAAATATTATCTACCTATGTATGAAAGTTTACAATCAAAAATAATAAGTACCCCTTCAACACATTGGAGAACTACACCATCAACTTGTAACACTTATGCTGGCAAATGGAAAACTTTTAAAAAACATTGGAAAGACCACCACATACATTGGTGTTTACCTGAGAACACTCATGATGGTTATGACCACACTAAATTCATAAAATTATGGGAAGCAGGTTCTAATTTAATATCTTGTATTCCTGGGTATTCAACCCATGTAGAAAATAATATGTTATCACCAATAATTAAATGGGAAACAATATGAAATTAATATCAGTAATAATACCTACATATAAGAACCCAGAAATGTTAGATTTATGCTTAAAATCAGCAATTGAGGGACAAACAGAAAAAAACCAAATTATAATAGTAGTGGATGGTTTCTATAACCTAAATAAACATGTTTTAGAAAAATGGAAAGATAATATAGATATTTTAAACTTAGAAGAAAATGTAGGTCTATGTAAGGGAACTAATTTAGGTGTTTATAATGCTACACATGAAGATATTTTAATAGTCAATGATGATAATATATTCCCAAAAAATTGGGATAAAAAGTTAAAATATTGGAAACTTAGGAATAACCAAATGATTGTTCCTAATCAAATGGAACCAAACCCCTCAATGTTTTCCCAATTTCATATCTATAATTTAGGCTCTTTAAATGAATTTAATTTGAATGAATTCCAGTTATATGAAGATTCAATATCTAAAGAAAAAATGGATACTACAGGATCAACATTGCCTATATATATGAAAAAGAATGATTTTATTAGAATTGGAGGATGGGATGAAAATTATGAATTAGGTATGGTAGCAGATTGGGACTTCTTTCTTAAGTGTAATCTATCAGGTATAGGGTCATTGAGAATATATAACTGCCATTTTTACTATTTTGCCTCAATATCAACTAATGGTGAAAAAAGACAAAAAACGGAAAAAAAAGGACATGAATATGCAAAATATAAATGGGGAAGTTATATTAAACACAACCCAGAAAATAATTTAAAATACATTTGATTTCCCAAGTAATTTTTGTTATATTATAATAAATAAAAGTTATGGAAAAATATAAATACTACAACACATCAGACCCAACAGAGGAGGCCATTGGGGTAATAAAAGCAAAAAATCTAAAACAAGCATATTTAAAAGCTGCAAAAAAGAAACAATTATCAGTTCCTATCTTTATTAAAATATTTAATGTTAAAGAACTAACAAATGAATGAAAGTTTAAAAAAATCATTATTAAAAATTGGGGGGCAGCATTTACAAATTAAAGAAAATCCTAAATCAAAAGAAAAAAAACGTAAAAAAACTTTTATTGAAATTGTTGATAATATAAAAATATTACATCAAAGAGCAGATGATTTACATAGAGAATTTGGTATTGACACTACATACTATGAAGATAATCATTATAAAATAATTGAACAATTAATAGTTGAACATTATGGTTATACAGCAGCTGAGGCAGTATTTTGGTGGATTTATGATGCTGTTGACCCAAGAGAAGAGGACTATCATATTGAGGAAGAAATAAGTGGTAAAAAACATATAGTAAGATCTACTACCCAATTATATAATACTTTAAAAAAATTAAAATTATTTAAACCTAAAGAAGACCAATAATATGTATACAGTAATTGATGAAATTGAAATAATGAATTGTATTAAATGTAATTTAAAAATACCACCAAAAAGATTAGAAATCTTACCAGGTACTAAAACTTGTGTTAACTGTTCAACAGCCTCACCTAAAAGAGGAGTCCCAGTTATGAGAGGTTCTGGTGATCATACATGGGTTGATTTAGAAATAATGACACAAGATCAATATGAGAAATTTGATAAACTAGATAAAGCATCAAAAAAGAAAACAACAAAGGAATAAATGCCAGCTGCTAAACCCATAAGTAAAGAAATGTGTTTAGCTGCTATGAATAAAACAAAATCAGTAAAAGCAGCAGCTAGGTATTTAAATTGTTCTTATCATCATCTTAAAAGGTATATGAAATTATACAAAGATGAAGAAACAGGTCTAACTTTATTTGATAAACATAAAAATCCCCACGGTAAGGGTATCCCTAAATTTTTATCTTCAAAAGGAAAAGAACCTGCTTTACTAGATATAATTGAAGGTAGAATTGACGCATCCTCATTTTCACCTGAAAAAATTAAATATAGACTAATAGCTGAGGGATATTTAGAAGAAGAATGCAGTAAATGTGGTTTTAAAGAAAGAAGAGTAACAGATTATAAAGTTCCCCTTATATTAAATTTTAAAGACAAAAATAAAAAGAATTATAATAAGGAAAATATTCATTTCTTATGTTATAATTGTTATTTCCTTTATATTGATAATGTATTCACTGAAAAAGATATTAAGCAGTTAGAAGATCATGTTCCATTAAATAAAACAACAGAGGCTATTAATTTTGAATTGGATGATTATCATATGCAACGTTTAAAAGAATTAGGATTAGATGGTGATAAAAAAGATGATGATGATCCTTATAATCTTGTAAGTTATAAATAAGACTAAATTTGGCTTTTATCCATTTTTTAATTATATTTATAATTGATGAGTAAGAAAAGAAAAATACCTCTTCTTAAGAAAAAAAAGCATGATAAAATTGTTAAAGATTTTGATAAAACAAAGCAAAATCACATAGAAAAATTAGCAACTAAAATGCTTAAGAAAGATGAAATTTTTCAAAAGTTGAAAGAGAAGAAGATTAATAATAAATTTTTAGATCTATTTTAGTTATGCCTAGAGAATTTGAAGTTAAAAATGCTGAGGAATTTGAGACAATGCTTAAAAATGGAGATTTTAGAATCTCAGAAGCTTTAGTTTCAACAATATTAAAAAACCTAAAAGGTAAAAAAAGACACCACCATGCCCTAAGTATAATATCTCTAGATGAAGATGCGGTATATGATGTGACTATTGATAGAAATGATTTTCATCATACTTTAACAGAAAGTTTAAATAGATATGAAGAGGAAGAAAGATATGAAGATTGCGTCAAAATAAAAGAAGCTATATATTATTTAAATAAAAAGAATGCTAAGTAAAGGATTTAATGAAATTTTAAATGATTTATCAGATGATGATTTTAAATTTTTAATGGAATCTGATCCTTACTTTATTACGGATTTTTGTTATATGCTATCTTTAGAATTACAGCTCAACAAAGAATCAAAAAAATAATATTTCAACCCTAATCCATAATATTTATATAAAAAATATCCATGAGTCTATTAAACAAAATAAAAAGTGAATTTAAAGTTGATAAAAAAGAAATTACTTTATCAAGTTATCTAAAACAATGTTCCTCAGATCCTTCCTTATATTCACTATCCTCTGAAAGAATTTTAAAAGCAATAGGCGAGCCAAAAATAATAGACACTAAAAATGATCCTAGACTTAGTAGAATACATGGAAACAAAAAAATTAAGGTCTACCCATCATTTAAAGATTTTTATGGGATGGAGAGTACAATTGATAATATTGTTTCATTCTTTAAACATGCGGCCCAAGGACTAGAAGAATCAAAACAAATATTATACCTAATGGGACCTGTAGGCTCAGCTAAATCATCACTTGCTGAATGTTTAAAAAAATTAATTCAAGAAGAACCAATTTATGTTTTAAAATGTGGAGATGAAATATCACCAGTTTTAGAATCACCATTAGGGTTATTTTGTGACCATAAAAATGAGTTAGAAGAAGAATATGGAATTCCTTCAAGATATGTTCCTAATTGTATGTCACCATGGGCAGTTAAAAGATTAAAAGAAGTAGGTGGAGATATAACAAAATTTAAAGTAGTAACTTTACATCCATCAATACTAGATCAAAAAGGTGTTTCTAAAACAGAACCAGGAGATGAAAATAATCAAGATATTTCAACTCTAGTAGGTAAAGTAGACATTAGAAAATTAGGTGACCATTCACAAAGTGATTCAGATGCATATTCATACTCAGGAGGTTTATGTTTAGGAAATCAAGGAATAATGGAGTTTGTTGAGATGTTTAAAGCACCAATTAAAGTATTACACCCATTATTAACAGCAACCCAAGAAAAAAATTATAAAGGTACTGAACCAATTGGTGCAATTCCATTTAATGGTATTATATTAGCTCATTCAAATGAAAGTGAATGGGAGAAATTTTCAAATGATAAGAAAAATGAAGCATTTCTAGATAGGGTTTATATGATTAGAGTACCATATTGTCTAAAGGTAGATGAAGAAATTAAAATATATGAAAAATTAATTAATGGTAGTTCATTATCAAAAGCACCATGTTCACCTAAAACATTAGATATATTATCTCAATTTACAGTAATGAGTCGTTTAGTAGAACCTCAAAATAGTAAATTAGTTTCAAAAATGAGAGTATATAATGGAGAAAATTTAAAAGAATTAGACCCGAATGCTAAATCAATTTTAGAATATAGAGAAACAGCTGGTGTGACTGAGGGAATGGAAGGTATCTCAACAAGATTTGCTTTTAAAATATTATCAAAAGTATTTAATTATGACCAAACTGAAATATCAGCAAACCCAGTTCATCTATTATATGTCTTAGAACAAGAAATCATCAAGCAACAATTTCCAAAAGACAAAGAAGACAAATATTTAGATATTATTAAGTCTGTATTGGCAGTTAAGTATGCTGAATTTATTGGAGATGAAATACAAAAAGCATATATTGATTCATACCACGAATATGGTCAAAATATATTTGATAAATACGTTTTACATGCTGATTGTTGGATGAATGATACCGATTTTAGAGACCCAGATACAGGTGAAATTTATGATAGACAATCTTTAAATGAAGAATTAGAAAAGATTGAAAAATCAGCAGGAATAGCTAATCCAAAAGATTTTAGGAATGAAGTAGTTAATTTCTTCTTAAGACATAAAGCTAATAATAATGGTGAAGCTCCAAAATGGACATCATATAAGAAAATAAAAAGTGTAATTGAAAAAAGATTATTTTCAAATACTGAAGAATTACTTCCTGTAATTTCATTTGGTACTAAATCAAGTAAAGAAGATAATAAAAAGCATCAAGATTTTGTTAAAAGAATGAAAGAAAGAGGCTATACTAAAAAACAAGTAGAACTTGTAATTAGTTGGTGGTTAAGACATCGTTCTCGTCAATAATTTTCATTATTGTATTACATAAAATATGGGTCATATAGTTGATAGAAGAAAGAATTTTAAAGGAAAATCTACTGGAAATAAGAGAAAATTCATAAAAAGAGTTGAGGACAAAATAAGAAAAGCCTTACCTAAAACAATCTCTAAAAATGGTATTGAAGATATAGCCACTGGTGATGGTAAAATTAAAGTTCCAATCAAAGGAATCAAAGAACCAAAATTTAGGTACGATAATACTACAGGGGATAAAAATCACATCAACCCTGGGAATGATCAATTTCAAAAAGGAGATAAAGTAAAAAAACCTCAACAAAATGGAGGACAAGGTGGAGGGGGAAGACAAGGCAGTAAAGAAGGCTTAGGTGAAGATGAATTTTATGTTGAGTTAGATAGAGAAGAGTTTTTAAAATATTTTTTTGAGGATTTAGAATTACCTGATTTATTACAAAAAGAAGTAGAAGAATTAGTTGAAGAAAAATTAAAAAGAAAGGGCCACACTAAGGACTCAACCCCATCAAGACTTAACATCCCAACATCAGTTAAAAATTCACTAGCGAGAAAAATAGGCATAAAATCAGTTTACATTAAAAAAATCAAAGAGTTAGAAGAACAAATCAAAAACACAACTGACAAAGACTTAATTTTAGAGTTAGAAGAACAAATTAAAAAATTAAAAATTCAACAAAATTCAATCCCATTTTTAGATGATGTTGATCTAAGGTATAATAATTTTGAAATAGAAGCAGAACCATCTACAAAAGCAGTAATGTTTTGTATTATGGATGTATCAGCTTCAATGGGAGAACATGAAAAAGGTATAGCTAAAAAATTCTTTATTTTACTCTATATGTTTTTACATAAAAAATATGAAAAAATAGATTTAGTGTTTATAAGACATCATGTTGAAGCTAAAGAAGTAGATGAGGATGAATTTTTCAATTCTAGAGAAACAGGGGGTACAATTGTAGCAAGTGCTTTAGACCTAACTAATAAAATAATAAATGAAAGATATTCAACTTTAAATTGGAACATATATGTGACCCAAGCATCAGATGGTGATGTTTGGGACTATACAGATGCTACAGAATCTTGTAATATAGTTAAAGAAAAATTATTACCAAAGGCAAGATATTTTGCTTATTTAGAAATAAGTAGATGGGCAAATCAAAGTAAATTACATTCATATTACCAAAAAATAGCAGATAATACACCTAATTTTGCAGCCCAAAAGGTTATGGATGAAAGTGAAATTTGGCCTGTATTTCAAAAATTATTTTCTAAAAAATCTAAAAATGTCTAAATTAAAATCTAAGGAATATTATAGGGATTTATTTGATAAATCTGAATGGACATTTGAAGCTTTAGAAGAAGCTGATCGTTTATGTGAAATAATAGCCAAAGAAGAATTAAATATAGACATTTATACAAATCAATATGAAGTAGTAACATCAGAACAATTATTAGATGCTATGTCATTAATAGGTTTACCTATTTCATACCCTCATTGGTCATTCGGTAAAAATTTCTCCCAACAACAATCAGCATATAAAAGGGGACAAATGGGACTAAGTTATGAAATGATAATTAATTCCAATCCATGTATATCATATAATATGGAAGACAATACTACATGTTTAATGTTATTAGTTATTGCTCATGCAGGTATGGGACATAATCATTTCTTTAAAAACAATTATATGTTCCAACAATGGACAAATGCTGATACCATTGTTGATTATATGAAATTTGCTAGGGATTATATTTTAAAATGTGAGGAAATATATGGTCCTGAGACTGTGGAAGAAGTATTAGACGCTTGTCATGCTATTCAAGATTATGGAGTTGACAAATATAAAAAACCTTCAAAAATATCTCCAGAAAAAGAAAGAAAAAGATTTCTAGAAGCTTTAGAATTTGAAAGAAAAGATTATAATCCTTTATGGGAAACTATTCCTAATTATAAATCAAAAAAGAAAAAAAGAAGAAAATCAAAACAAATTCCCAACCAACCTGAAGAAAATATTTTATATTTTATAGAAAAGCATTCACCATCATTACCAGCTTGGAAAAGGGAAATAGTTAGAATATGTAGAAAGGTATCTCAATATTTTTACCCTCAAGCTCAAACTAAAATGATTAATGAGGGATTTGCAACATTTTCACATTATTATATAGTTAATAGTTTATATGATAAAGGATATTTGAGTGAAGGTTTTATGTTGGAGTTTATTAAACATCACACAGGAGTAATAACCCAACCCCCATATAATAGTGACTATTACTCAGGAATTAATCCTTACACTATGGGATTCAATATCTTTATGGATATTAAAAGAATATGTGAAAACCCAACAGAAGAAGATAAAAAATGGTTTCCCGAATTAATAGGTAAGGATTGGAGAGAAGAAATAATCTATGCTGCAGCTAACTATAGAGATGATTCATTTGTATCTCAATATTTGTCTCCTAAAGTAATTAGAGATATGAGGCTATTTGAAGTGACAGATATTGAAAAAGAAAAAGAATATAGTATATCATCTATACATGATGAAGAAGGATACAAAAGTATTATAGAAACTTTATCAAACCAATACAATAGGGAAAGATACCTACCAGATATTCAAGTAACAGAATTTGATAAGGATGGGGATAGAAGTTTAATTCTAACTCATAATAAAAGAAATAACTTAAGATTAGATGAAGTTGAGGCTGATGATGTTGTTTATAATATAGCCCAACTTTGGAACTATCCTGTTTATTTAATTAGTGAAGATGAAAATGGATATGTAGATGAAATATCTCATTATGGTATGATGTAATTTTATTTCCTACCCCATATTTATATCATATACATACTTATGTCAACTTTTACATTTCATAACCCATCAGGATCAGCATATTTTGCCTTAGAGGCCATTCCTAGAAAAACAGATGGATTTTATCCAACTTCTTCAAATCAAATATACTATTTTTCAGGGTCATCCTTTACAGAGGTAACAAGTTCAGTGGCCAACCCATTTGTATTAAATGATTTTAAAATTGGGGTAGTAATACCTCCAGGTACTTCATCTTTTGTTTGGGGTCCAAGTGGAAGTGTAGAAATTCCTGCATCTCAATCTCAAATGATAGGAACAGGAATGTTTGACATGACTATTGGAGATGATGCTTTTACTTATAAAGAATTATATAATTGGACTAATTCTGTTCCAAAAATCACCCCTGGTGGTGGTGGTGGCGGTGGAGGTCTTGCTACTACAAGTAATGCATTTAGTATGGATTTTGATGGGGTTAATGACTATATTGAAGTAAACCAAGTTAATTTCCCTCCTAGTTTGTTAGATGATTTTTCAGTTTCTTTTTGGGTGAATATGGCTCCTGTTTCTGCGGGCACATACACAAGAAGACATCCTGTAAGTGTATCAACTTCAGTTACTGCTATGGACCAGACAGTTCATGTAAGAGCTTGGAATACCCAATATAGAGTAAGGCAAGTAGGAAGTGTTACTCCAACGGGTGGAGTAGGCACAACAGATTTAAGTGATAATAATTGGCATCATATAGCTTACACTTATGAATATGATTCAAGTACTACTTACTATACTACAAAAATATATGTTGATGGAAACACAACACCGGAAGTTTCAGCATCAATGAAAACAACAGGGGGATATGCAACAAAAGGTTTACATACTATTGGTGTTTTATCAAATTATGCAAATCCATATAGTATAGTTGCAGGCACATATTTTCCAGGTAAGATAGATGAAGTAGCTTTATTTACCTCATCCCTAGATGCACCAACAATAGAATCAATATACAGTGCAAGCTTACCACTAGGATCAAACGTAACAGCAGATTTAAGTACATTATCAACACCACCAGTAGCATGGTATAGAATGGGAGATTAAAACATACTATGGCAACAAAATTTATAACACCAAGTTGGCGAATGCCAAAAAATAGTAACCAAAGCAAGGCTAGTAATTATAGTATTGATTTTGATGGGACTTCACAATATATAGACCTAAATCCGGGATATACCTTTTCAGGCTCTTTTGGGATTTCAGCTTGGTTTAAAAATGATATATTAGGAAACAAAGGAATGCTTTTAGGTCAAGGTGTTAATGATAATAACAGCTTCATATGGGCATATAATACTACAAGATTTTATATTCCTTTTAGTGGTTCAACTGCTACGTTTAATAATGATGGAAATAACCCAATTCCCACAAGTGGAAATGGCTGGGCTCATGTAGCAATGTGGAGAGATGATAGTAATACTGTTCATTGTTATCTTAATGGTCAAGATTTTGGGACTTTAAATAAAGTTAACACTACTCAAACAAATCCTTTCACATTTGATAGAATAGGAGCAGCAGCAACATCTTTTTGGGATGGTGATATAGGGCAATTATCAGCATTTGATTATGCTTTAACTACAGAATCAGTATCAGCTTTATACAATGGTGGAATCCCATCTAACCCACTTGCAGTAACAACACCACCAATCGCATACTACAATTTAGGTCAAGGTAGTGCATATGCATCTGGAAGTGCAGGTATAGTAGAACCTAATTTAGCAGCAGCTACAGGTTCAACTGTGTTTGAATTTGATACGAGTGATATAGAGTTTAATAATGTTATAAATTTAGGTACAACTTGGACTATATCATTTTGGATTAAAACTACGTCATCTTTACTTTCTAATCAAACTATTTTAGCAGCTGGAAGTGGTAATGGCTTTACAATGTTATTGCTAAGAAATAATAGACTAATGCTTTATAGAGGCGCTGGAGCAGACTATAATTATTTTTTAGCAAATGGGCAGTTTAACGATGGAGAATGGCATAATATAACTTTAGTAAGAAACGGGACAAAAGATATAATACCATATCTTGATGGCAACATAGGTAGTTATTATTTTGCAGCTGGAAGTGGTAATCTTGATACTAATATGAAATTTATTGGTGACGATGGAGGTACTTGGGGTACAGCAACTCCGTTTAATGGTGAGTTATCTAACATTCAATTTTGGAATACTAATCTAGAAACTGAAGATTTAACTACTCTTTACAACAACGGTACTCCTTTACAATCAAACATACCACAATCAGGTAGTTTAAAAGCTTGGTATAAATTAGGATTGGATACTAGCAATTGGGGTGGAACTGATTGGGTTATAGGTGAAGCTCAAGCTAATTATTCTAGTGCTTTAGATTTTAACGGTAGTGGCTATATAGCTATATCTCCTAATACTTTTGACGCCACTAATGGATTAACAATGTCTTGTTGGGTAAGATATGATAGGTCGACTGTTACTGGCACTAATTGGTTATGCAGCAGCGGTGGTACTGGAGGTGTTAATAGTCAATTTAATACAAGGTTGCAAGGTGGTATATATGGAGGTTCTTGGTTTAATTATTTTAATGGTGGTTCTACTTACACTGGTATAGGCGGTTTAGGGGATGGCCAGTGGCATCATATAGCACAAACAATAAATTATTCAACTGGTGATGTTATGTTTTACAAAGACGGCGTTCCAAGTTCAACAGTACTAACTTGGGGTAGCGCATATGCAGTAGCAACATTATCTCAAATAAGCACATCATTTTTTCCATTTGATGGAGATATTTCAAATTTCGCTATATTTAGCAGTGCTCTTTCTACTCCAAATATTGTAACATTATATAACAATGGTACTCCGGAAGTCACACCTTCTTTTTCACCTACAAGCTGGTGGAAGTTAGATAATACTACAACAGGTATTCAAGATAGTGCTGGTAGCAACAACGGAACTAACAACGGGGCTACTATTACAAATATTCAAGTTTCAACACTAAATGGTATTAGCTCAGGTATGGACACAACAAACCTAGTACCATCAAATCTAATAAAAAGTATTCCATATAGTGGTTATAGTATGTTATTTGATGCAGGTGATGGTGATCATATAACGACTAATGGTCCTATTATAACAAGTGGAGGACTAAGTTTTTCTTGTTGGTTTAAAACAAGTGATACAACAAATAATCAAGTAATATGGAATGGAATTGATTCTACAACAGCTAAAAGTTTTGTTAGAATAACAGGTACAGCTTTAAGAGTAAAAATTATAGATGGATCAGGAGGGAATAATAATATAGATAATACAGTTACAACAGCAGATGGCAAGTGGCATCATATTGCTTTTACATCAGATGGTTTAACTACTACGAATGGTGTTATTGTTTATTTAGATGGTGCACCTTTAGGTACTACTGGAACTTTATCTAATGCTGGTTTTGCATCTACCACAAAAAATCAAATAGGTAGTTATGCTCCTAATACTTGGAATTTTGATGGTAATTTATCCAACCCAGCTTTTTTTAATAGAGTTTTATCCCAAGATGAAATTTTAAGAGTATATAATGGAGGTTCCCCTGGAGATTTATCTAACCTAGGTCCTACTAGCTGGTGGAGTTTAGGAGCAGATAGTTATTTTAATGGGTCAGATTGGATATGTCCTGATATAGGTGCTAATACTAATAATGGAACTAGCCAAAATATGGGAGCAGAGAATTTAGTAGGTGATGGCCCTGACTCTTTAGCAAATGGTACTTCAACAAACCTAGACTTAGCATCTGATTTAATAGGTGAAGCACCTGGAAGTACAGGAAACGCAATATCAGTAAACATGAACTCACTAGCAAGAACAGGATCAACACCTTAAATAAGATATGGCAACAAAATTTATAACACCAAGTTGGCGAATGCCAAAAAATAGTAACCAAAGCAAGGCTAGTAATTATAGTATTGATTTTGACGGGAGTAGTTATATTTCTCTTCCTTCTTCTCTAGATTTAGGAACTAACTCTACTATATCTTTATGGTTTAAAAGTGACTCTGGAAACGCTAACCATACTATAATAGGGGAAGATTCTTATCAATTCGATTATTTACTTCAAATAGCATCTGCAAGTGATGAGGCAGCTATTCGTATTGGAAGTGTTTATAAAATATTTACAGTTACAGAAATAAATGATGGTAATTGGAATCATTGGTGTATTGTTAGAAATGGTGATAGTGTAGAGTTATTTATAAACAATTCATCTAAAGGTACTCAAACTGGTTATGGGACTGGAACTAATACAAAGTTTGAAAAAATAGGGGCTGAAGGAGATAACCAATTTCCTATAACTGGAAAAATAGCCCAATTATCAGCGTTTGATTATGCTTTAACTACAGAATCAGTATCAGCTTTATACAACAATGGAATCCCAGCTAACCCACTTGCAGTAACAAAACCACCAATCGCATACTACAATTTAGGTCAAGGTAGTGCATATGCATCTGGAAGTGCAGGTATAGTAGAACCTAATTTAGCAGCAGCTACAGGTTCAACTGTGTTTGATTTTGACGATAATACTGTTATCCCAGCACAAGTTATTGAAACTTCTTTTAACCCAGATGGATATACAAAATTAACATTTTCAATTTGGGCTTATGCTGAAACTTACTATAATAGAGGTACATTATTTACAACTTTTGAGGATACAGCTAATAAATATTCTGATTCTAACTTTAGAATAAGCCCAAGTAGAAATAGATTTAATGTATCTATTAATGGAGATTTTATTTGTGCTCTTAATATTGGAAGTGCTTTTCAAAGTATTACCCCAAATGGTGTTTGGAATTCCATAACTCTTGTGTATGATGGAACCTTTACAGATGCAGATATTGCTATTCAAAATGCAGGTAGACTAAAATTTTATACAAATGGAGTTTATAAAGCTTTTGACACTTTTACTAATGATGTGCCAAGTTCAATCATATCTAATAGTTTAGGATCGCGTATAGGGGCAGCAAATCCAACTTTAAGTAATGGTTCATCAAGAAGTGCGTTTTTAGGTAAATTAAGTAATCTTCAAATATGGAATGAAAGTTTAACTCTTTCTGAAGTTATAGATGTTTACAACAACGGTACTCCTTTACAGTCAAACATACCACAATCAGGTAGTTTAAAAGCTTGGTATAAATTAGGATTGGATACTAGTAATTGGGATGGAACTGATTGGGTTATAGGTGAAGCTCAAGCTAATTATACTAGTGCTTTAGATTTTGATGGTTTAAACGATTATATTGATTGTGGCACTATTTCAAGTTTTGATGATGGTGATATTAGTTTTTCTTTATGGTGTAAGTTAACTACAACAGGTACGTATCAATATATATTAAGTAGTACGAATACAAGTAGTGTTGCTGGTATAAATATAGCTGTGCACCCAACTACCAAAAATTTATTTTTTGAAAGGTCACAAGATGTTGCTAATACACAGAACTCAACAGGTTATTCTGTTCCTGGTTTTGATTTTGGAAGTTGGCATCACTTGTGTGGAACTTATAGCGCTACAAGCGGAGAATTAAAAGCTTATGTAAATGGTATTTTAAAAAGCACTACTACAGATATTGCCGATACAAGAAGTGCAAGTACTGCTTTAAAAATTGGTGGACTTTCAGCGAATTCTTTGTATCCATCAAATGGTAAAATTAGCAATGTATCAATTTATAGTTCAGAACTATCAGCAGCACAAGTAACAACTCTTTATAACAGCGGAACACCTGAAACAGCTATATCTTTTTCTCCTGTATCTTGGTGGAAGCTAGATAATCTAACTACAGGTATACAAGATAGTGCTGGTAGCAACAACGGAACTAACAACGGGGCTACTATTACAAATA
>JAAHTG010000470.1_pt2 | contig 34019 bp, 43 predicted proteins | sample 6116081 | NCBI WGS metagenome assembly JAAHTG01 (sample SAMN13939989, study PRJNA603662) | sponge metagenome | isolation source: marine sponge | host: Mycale hentscheli | place: New Zealand | collected 2005 | reverse complement strand
ATCTTGGCATTGATGATGGAACCCTCACGGATATTGGCCTCAACAAAAACGGCGGTATCACCGACAATCTTATCAACGTCCAGCTCTCCGATCTGAGCCGTGTTGATGGTGGCGTTTTTGATTAAGGCCCCATCCATCACCACTCTGTTTTCCTCGGCATCAATGGCAAAGGCCAAACTGTCACAGCCTGGTGCGCCCACGGCAAAAATATCCACTCGCCAAAGCGCCGCAATTACACCATCTTCATTGATGATGCTGAAACCACCGGCATAACCATCGTTATCAACGACCACGGTGTATTCCAACCTGATGTCGCCCATTTCGTTTTCAATGGCTTTCATCCGGGTTTCAATGGCTCCTTTGGTGTCATCCAGATCCAGTTCAACGGTTTGAACACGACTGGCCAGCTTTTGACCTTCATCAATAATGACGGTCATTTCATCCCGGATCGCTGCGGAAGCATCGTCCATATCAACACGGAGCGTAGTGATACGTGATGCCAGTACCTCATCCTCGCTGGCACGGACTGTGCTTTCTTCCTGAATGGCTGCACTGTTTTCACCTACCTCTGCCGCCAGTGTGGTGATTTGTTTGGCTAACGCTTCATCTTCAGTGGCTCTGACCTCACTTTCAGTCTGGATCGCTGCGGCATTGTCGTCTATTCGGACAGTCTGGGTATCAATTCGTTTTGCTAAAACTTCATCTTCGGATGCTCTGACCTCTGATTCAGTTTGAATGGCGGCTTTGTTGCCATCCACTTCAACCTGCATCGTTGTGATGCGTGATGCTAACGCTTCATCTTCGGTGGCTCTGACTTCACTTTCAGTTTTGATGGCTGCGGTGTTGTCGCCTACTTCAGCCGCTAACAGGGTTATTTGCGATGCCAGTGCTTCATCTTCGGTGGCTCTGACCTCACTTTCAGTCTGGATCGCTGCGGCATTGTCGTCTATTCGAGCGGTTTGAGTGTCGATCCGTTTAGCCAGTACCTCATCTTCAGATGCCCGGACTTCACTCTCGCTCTGGATAGCAGCAGTATTTCCATCCACTTCAGCTGTGAGCGTTGTTATTTGTTTTGCAAGAGCTTCGTCCTCTGTGGCTCTGGTTTCAGATTCAGTCTGAATTGCAGCTGAATTATCATCAACTTCGGCTTTTAACGTAGTGATGCTTCTGGCTAACGCTTCATCTTCAGTCGCTCGTGTTTCACTCTCAGTGACAATGGCAGCAGCGTTATCACCGATGCGAGAGACATTGGTATCTATGCGTTTATGGAGTGATTCATCTTCAGTTTCACGTTCCGTTATTTCAGTATTGAGTCCTGCTTCCAACTCTGAAATATCGAGATCAATCTTTTTAATGCTGTCCTGCACACCATCCATATCAATCTCGATGTCCTTGATTGAATCCTCCATATCACCAACATCCTTTTCGATGTCAGGAATTTTACCAATCGGATCAGAGAGATTGTCGTTTAGATGACTGTCGTTTATTTTGCCTTCCAGATCGCCCAGTACCCAGTCAGGATCATGAGCAGCAGCAGCCGGTGTGCCTTGTGTCTGGTTCCAAGGTCCGACGATGGTGTGACTGCCAACCTGTTTAACAATCCTCGCCCAGTAGTACCAAGTGCTTGTGTCACTGCCGACAACATCTGAAAAAATGAAACCCTGACTGGTGCCGACAAGGAAGGCATCACCGATGTCATCAACCGCTGATTTATGCACCTCAATTCGGTAGTAGTAATCAATTTGCGTATTGTCCCAGAGGATCCTAATGGCGGTCATTCCGCCTCTGGCCTCTAGGTTTTTCAGTGGCTCCGGTGGTGATAAATCCGGTGGTTCAGTGTCGCCGCCACCACTACCTCCTCCTCCGCCTGGTGTGTATCCTCCACCGGGATTTTTTTCAACAACGTGCAGGTTTTCAAGGTCCTTCAGTGTCAGCCATTTTTCATCGCTGGCACCATGCTGGCCAGTACCTTGTCGTACCACCTGTGTCAGTTGCTGCATCCACTGGGACTGTTGCAGATCGCCCGTATTCGGTGCGTCAATCAGTCCCGGTAAATTATGGCGATTACTCAAGCTCATGCGGTGCCTCGGCTACACAGATTTGCCTGACTGTATCTGTGCCTTCAACCTCTATTTGCAAGCTGCGGGACTGATAGCCACTGGGCAACCGGAAACCACGGTTACCCAGCACGGTATGGCTGTAGAGTGTTTCCTCATTCACTTTTAGCTTGAAAATCAGGTTGTTGTAACTGTCGGCCTCAATCCTCGCCGCCGTGAAGCAGGCCGGTATTGGCAGTATGTGCCGTTTGCTGCGCCATATATAAGTCAGTGGGTTGCCTTCATCCCAGAGACAGATGGATTGTTGCTTTGGATCCCAGACCAGCAGGCTATCCAGCAGTCCATCGTGATGAGCCGCTAAAAAATGTTGATCAGTGAAACGGATACCCATTTCCGGCGAGCTGGGATCCATGATCATAGTGCCTTTGGTGCCATCCAGTTTTTCAAACGTGATGAGCAGAAAGCCTTCATTCACTGCACTGAGCATGGATTTAGGATTCAGTTTTTGCCACTGTCGCTGCGTGATTAATCCTTCCGTTATCACACGACTGCCGCCACCGCTTACCAATACAATGCCATCCGGACTGGCATAACAGCAGCCGAAACTGCCGGATACAATGCTGCGTTTGCTGAGACAACCTTGTTCCAGATGCAGTTCAATCGTACTCATGTTGGCCGGATTGAAACCGGCGACTAGGTATGGATTTTTGGCAGTCACTGCAACGATCTGGTTATCCGACTGGCCCATGCCTATTACCGGATGCGGCAGTGGATAGCGAGCAAAGACATTCCATGCGTGTGGCAGATACGGTTCACTGATGCACACATCATTTTCATTGGCACCAAACATAATGCCGTTACTCAGGACTCCCAGTGAGTGCATGGTGTCTGGCGGTGCATCGTAGTTTTCTGATACCAGCAGATCGCCGGGTATCTCGGCATCGGGTATCAGGTCATCAAATTCGACCTGATCAACGCCCAGTGTCGTCACCAGCGCAAACTGCGTCATGCCGCCCGAGTAAATACGTCGATACAGTCGTTTGGATCCCCACGGGAACGGGCCGCTTGGTGGTGTCGCTATATTGGTGACTCTTACGCCATAGCCAGCAGGTGATGACGGGACAGTGATAATCTTGCTGGGATCGCTCGGTGGGCCTTCCATTTCCAGTGAACCAAGTTGCTGGACGTAGGTGACAACATAATCACGATCCACTTCGGTTGCCGCATCATCGTCTTCCGGAAAATCCTCTTCATCTTCAATCGGTGGTGGTGGATCAATATCGCCATCACCATCATCAAACGGTGTTGGCACTGGCTGGAAAATCATTGAAACATTAGGGCCATACTCCGGTTGCTGTACGCCAAGGCGATAGTTTCCAGCAGGTAACGGGCCTTCACTGCCAGTGGCAATGCTGTTGTCGGTGTAACGTGGATAGTCTTCACCGGTCCAATACGTCAGGTGTTGAGAGTTACCGGCCACCGGTCCCGGCACACAGTCAATGTGCCTGTCCCAGCTGAACATCCAGCCTGATTCCGGATCGCCTGGTACGGGCGCAAACCGGTATAAACTCAACTGATCTCTGGGTTTACGGCTATCACGGTAATGCAGAGGCTGACGCAAACACTCGATGGATCCACGTTCCAGTCGTGTATTCCATGCCCTTGTTGCATTATTTTCCTGCAACAGCATCGGATCAACGAGCGGCATTTCGCCCAAAAACCGATTAAAAACGAGTTTCATGGTGTGTTCAAACGCTCTCTGATGATGCGTATGTCCGTGTCCAGTTCGGTTTTCAGGTCTTTGATTTTGGTGTTGATGCTGGCTTTCAGCTCTTTGCTGTCCTGCCAGTAGATCTCCGTCTTAACTCTGGCTGACAGTCGTCGTTCAACCGATATGCCCCAGCCGATGACACTGCCGAAAATGGCAATAACCGCTACGAGTGCCGTCACTGCATCAGACTTCATTTTCATACAAAATGCTCTCTGTAGGCTGATTCGTACTGCTCTGGCGTAGCTGCACCATAGTCTGTATTCCATCGGTATTTTGCGTATTCAGCCATGCCTTTGATGTCATCCTGATCCGGCAGTTTTTCCGGAAAACGCATAAAAAAAAGCCGCCCCAAGGCGGCTGATAGCTCGAAGTTGAAGATGAGTTGTTCCGGGGGGCCTTGGGGAATTTTGATGCCTTTGCGGTCTGCGTAGTAGATCAGGTCATTATAGGTTCGTGGTTCGATTTGCAGTAACGACAATGCAGGGCCTCGTACCTGCCGGCTGTAGCAAAATCCGCCAGATTCATGCGCTGCAATCATGCACAGCAGACGCAGTGCCGCTTCTGAACATGGTAGCCCGTAGTCGCCCAGTGCTTTGGCAATGGTTAAACGGCATTGTCGGCCTTCTGTTGTCATTTGATTAACTCAATTTTGTATGGCTACCTTTTATTAGCCATACCTTTAATAGTGCGTAGTGACTACCTGTATAATTATGTAATTTTATTTTTTTGTCATGACTCCTACGTAATCTAAAAGTTGAATTTGAGGATGTAGGAATAATGATCGTATGGGCGCTGCTTGTTGGCGATATTGACATATTAAACAATGGGATTCTTGAAATTGTCGTTTCAAGTCCATATGTAAACACTTGAATTAACATTTCCCAAGTTCCATCAAACTCAAAGTCTGTGTACTTTGATAAATCAACCTCATAATTGTTTAGCGTTGGAGGTTCGCTCTGAGAGGTACTATCACTCCTGTCTATGATTTTTATTATTTTGGTTTCTAATTCACTGTGACTGTGTGTTGCTGGCGGAAATGTAGTTGGCTTGCCTGTAACTTGCGACCATGCATGTTCATGGCTGGAAGGCGGGAAAGTGCTTGGCTTGCTGGTGACTGAATCCCAACTATGGGAGTGACTGGAAGGCGCAAAAGTGGTTGGTTTGCTTGTCACCTCTGACCATGTTGGCCAGCGTGTTGCCTGACTCGGCTTACTCGTTACGTCATTCCATGCTGGCACCCAAGAGGTTGATCGGGCTCCAACATCAGCAGCACTGGGCTTATAAGCGGTGTCGTAGGCTCTGCGCCATGTTGTCCAGCTATCTTCAGACCGATACTTCGACCGGGTGTATGTATCAGAGCTGTTGTATTTACGATACACCTGTACCGTTCCGGCTGCATTTAGGACCAGCAGTGATCCAGCCTGTGCTACCGGATAGTTTTTCCCGGTGGTGTTGGAATTGGCCGTCTGATGGTAAACGCCAGCATGTGAAGCACCAAACAAGGTGTTAAGGTCAGTCGTGCCAAGGCTCTGGCTGTTGGTTACGGACCGAGAGTGCGTGTGACTCAGTTTTGCATACGCAGAGTCGTGATTGTGACTCAGTTTTGCGTATACAGAGTCGTGGTTATGCTCTTTTAGTGCGTAGGTGTCGTGGGTATGTGTGCTTGGTGGAAAGGTTGATGGTTTGCTGGTTACGTCTGACCACGTAGGCACCCAACTGCTTGATCGGGCTCCGACATCAGCTGCACTTGGCTTTTTATGGGTTGTATAAACTTCACACCAACTTTTCCAACTCAGTGAAGAGTCGTGCATTTTCCGGAAAAATAACCGGTTATCTGCTGAATCATAGTTAGCCACTAACTGCGCTTTACGATTTGATGCGTTACCCCATTGCAGCACATTGTTGTAGGTCATTGCTGTATTCGAGCCAGCACTTGATGTGACTGATATTGATATAACGCCAGTGCCTAAATCATTAAGATCACCGCCACCTTTGCCTCTTGATATTAAGTTTCCATCCAGTGTGCCTCCAGCCAAAGGTAAATAAGCGTGAGTGTGAGTTGACGGTGGGAAAGTGCTTGGTTTATCTGTTACCTCATCATATTTAGGCAACCACGTTGACGATCTGGCTCCAATGTCAGCAGCACTTGGCTTATTACTGGCATGGTAAAACCGGGTGATAGGTACATCCTCTAAATCAGACGGTGCTGTAGCTGTGTGGGAATCATAAACAACAGATGCGCTCTGTACGGCCAACACATTAATACTGAAGGGCTTGTTGTAAGGTGATGACTTTACCCAGACTTCAAAATCAGTTTTATCGTTCGTCCTACGATAATAAAAACTTACCTCGCCCTGTATGGCTGTAGCTGTCGAAAGCTGAGTAACGACCACTCTTACTGTACTGCTCCTGACAAATGCCTCAACCATGTACGTGCCACGGGAAGGACTACCGTAATCACCCGTACCAGATAATATAAAGGACACCCCGGCATCACCACGTTCTCCGCCTGTAGAGCAAACAACCAGCCTTGCGTAATTACTGCGATCAATACCACCGGATAGTCTTGTTCCTGCGCCGACATCACCGGCTGACAATGTGACATCAGCAGACAATGGTTTGTTGTTAACTGTGCGAGTAGTGACTACGTAGTCGTGAGTGTGGCTTGATGGCGGGAATGTACTTGGCTTACTGGTTACAGATTCCCAACTATGGCTATGACTGGCAGGAGGAAATGTATCAGGTTTACTTGTCACCTCTGACCATGTTGGCCAGCGTGTTGCCTGACTCGGTTTGCTCGTTACATCATTCCATGCTGGCACCCAACTGCTTGCTCTGGCCCCAACATCACCCGCTGACAATGAAACATCATCAGACAATGGTTTGCCGTTAACTGTGCGAGTAGTGACTACATAATCAGAGTGAGTGTGAGTTGATGGCGGGAAAGTTGTTGGTTTACTGTCAACATCCGACCATGTTGGTTTATAGCCTTTATGAAATAAACGCTGACCTTCAATCGTTAATGCTTTCGGATCATCCAGTGGGATTAGTAAGGCGTTTGATATATACGTGCCATCACGCTGGCACTTGGCGATACGGAAATAGCCTTGTGACGCATTGATGTACCAGTCACCATCGCTATCGGTGCTGTTATAAACAGTACGATCACGCTGGAATTGATTTTTTTTGAATATGTTTTCCTGCTCTGGATCCGCTGCACCAACATCACTGGCCGTTAAAACAACATCACCGATCTGGCCATTCACTGCCCAAACCGTGTCCGAAGTATCAATCAGGAACCACTCGCTGGCGATTGGGTCCCAAATCAGCTGATCGCCTTTATTAGCCTGTTTTGCAATGTTGTTTAATTCATCACTGGCAAGCGATACCGCTGATACATCGTTGTTTACTACTCGATACCAAGGCACCTGAGACTCTTTAGGCTCTGGCGGTAATCCATCGGCTAAATCCCACTGGCCTGCAAAATACATGCCGTTAGTTAGTGTACTAGCAAACCGCTCTGCCACTTTTGCCCAATGCAAACTGGAAAACTCATCACCGGATACCGGTTTATCCTCGTCCTCTGTCGCCCACTTCCGGGCTAAATCTCTAGCCAGTTCGCTAGCATTCTGGGCTTCACTGGCCGCTGTCGCATGGCCGGATGATTTAGTCTCGCTATCTTTTGCTGCTGACTGGCTTGCTGATGCCGCTGTTTCGCTGGCCTTGGCATTTGTTTCGCTGGTCTTGGCGGCTGATTGAGATCCAGACGCTGCACTGGCACTGCCAGCACTGGCCGTTTCGCTTGCTTTTGAATTGGTTTCGCTGATTTTACTGGCGGTCTGGCTTGCCATTGCTGCGGTTTGCGAATCCGCTGAATCGCTGGCACTTAATGCACTGTTGTCTGCCGATCCGGCTGACTCTGATGCACTGCTGGCTGATGCTGTTGCACTCCCAGAGCTGGCTGTCTCACTGGCTTTTGCAGCATCCTGACTGCCTTTGGCAGCAGTAGCACTACCGGCTGACGCTGTTTCGCTGGTCTTTGATGCAGCTTGTGATGCAGCCGATGCAGTTTCGGATTCAGCCGATGCTGTTTCACTTATTTTGGCAGCACTCGCACTTTTGGCCGATGCTGTTTCGCTGGTTTTACTGGCATCCTGACTTAATTTAGCCTGATCCTGTGAGTCAGCCGAGGCTCGTTCGCTGGCCAATGATGCTGCTGCACTGGTTGCACTTTTTTCGGCTTGAGCCTGAGACTCGCCGGCACTGCTGGACGAATCAGAAGCACTTTTTGAACTATCTGCGGCACTACTGGCACTGGCTGTTTCAGAGGTCTTTGAATTGGTTTCAGATGTTTTTGCTGCTCCGGCACTGGCATCACTGGCCTGTCGTGATTGTTCCGATTCACTTGCACTGCCAGCACTGGCCGTTTCGCTAACCAGTGATTTATCGGCACTGGCTTCGCTGGCTTCGCTGGCAGAAACCGAGAGATTGGCATGGTTTTCGGATTCAGCCGCTGAATCCTCTGCTTCATCACGGTAAACCTCTGACTGGTCGTGCAGTACCTGTGTTTCGCTGTGAAGGCCGATGACCTGATCGTGCAGATCAACCACTTTATCTTTGTGCTGGCCTGCGGTTAAACGATGCTGATCCGCCATATCCTCAGATTTAGCGGCAGCTGTCGCACTGTTTTCACTGTCATCCGCACTGTCATCGGCTCTTTTTGCGGAATCCAGTGCTATCTGTTCCGCATTAATGGCACGATCACGAGCGGCTTCACTGCCTGCCCTGGCCACTTCACCACGGTCAGCGTTATCACTCGCCTGATCATTGAGATCAGAGGTTTTATCGTGCAGGTTACTGGTCAGATCATGCAACTGTTCAGTTTTATTGTGCAGATCATCCGTTTGATCATGCAGGAGTGTGGTTTTATCGTGCAGGTCTTTTGATTCATCACGATAATCCGCTGACTGGCTTTCACTCGCTGCGGCTGCAATAGCGGATTTATCCGATGATATTTCAGCATCAATGGCACGATCTCTGGCGGCTTCTGAGTCGTCACGAATGGTTTCCAGGATTATGATTTGATCCGGAGGAACAACAGATACCTGCGCTTCAACTTGCAGTACCTCCTGCGGAGGCATATCAATCGTGACCTGATTATCTGTCACATCAAACACAATTTGCTGCGGCAGATTGACATCAACCGTGACTGTTTGACTACTCATCAGCGATCACCGTGGCTAACGTCCGGTAGTATTTCGATAGAGGATTTCACGAGAGTGCGAGTACTGCCTGAAAACTGGACCTGTATATCAATTTCATAAGTTGTTGGGATCAGGTCTTTGGTCATGGTGGCGGGATAAAGCAGGTAAACACGGCCTGCGGCTGAATCATCGGTATCATCAGCCTCTGCCGTTATTTGCAGTACCTGCCGGTTGCCACTGTCGTCAAATTCAGGCGTATCAGGCAATTCAGAGGATAATTTGAGCGTACTGGTAAACAGCCAGCCACTGATGTTGATCGGATCGCCCGTGTCTTTTACCCGGACAATCACTTCCAGTACATGATCATCGCCCCGATAAAATCCGGCTAACTGGGTCATAACCAGCTCCTTCGGGCGATGGTTTCAGCACCATCCGAGTAATCACGCAAGGTATTGTGCTTGGCCTGACTGATGGCTTCACCGTATTCCAGCTGGCAGTACTGCACTCGTTGCGGATCCGACCACGGTTTTTTGCCCATCGCCAACAGTCTGGCGAGTGTACCTTGTATCAGTGCATGGTCGTATTCCAGCAACTCATCACAAAAGGTTTCGCCTTTTCGGCTCGGTTGCAGGATCACCTGACCGGTGATTGCTATGGGTTGTACTTCTTCGCTGGCCGGCACAAATCGCACTCTGCGGTCGGACAGTTGCAGGTAGTAGCGAGGATCGCCGGTAGACTCTCGCCAGTTGGGCATTTCTGTGGTGAGCCAGTCGGTGCTTTTGGGTAGAAGGTTGCGGTTCTGGTAGATCAGCTCATGGATGGCAATCACTTCGGTGTCGTCCGGTACGTCCAGTTCATATAAATAGGTCGATGGTGCGCTTTCATTGAAAGGAAGCAGTGTTATTGCCGGGAGCTGATAACGCCAGAGATAGGTTTCTTTGCAGAAGTGGCGCAATGTCGCCTGTAGTTGTTTGCGGATAATGCCGTGGTGGCAATTCGGTGCTTCCAGATGTATTTCCGGCACCAGTTCGTCAAGATCCGCCATGTTATGCCTCGACTTCTGCGTTCAGTGGCGACACTTCCTTGTCGGACTGGATCTTGATTTGCAGCATGGCGTAGAACTGGTTGCGATGATCTGCCGCTCGCTGCTGGTTCATGCTGTTTTCTGAGTCTCTGCTGAACATCAGGTACAGCACCCATTCCATAACGACCGGCACGTATTTTGCTGACAGTGGAAACTCGTCTTCATCATCGGTGACAATGTTGGGCATCACCGCATAGGACAGTTGCAGATCAGTACCGGCGATGGCTGGCGGGTTGCACCAGAAGATTTTCGGACTGCGCTCGTCGTACATGACCTCTGTCACCTTCTTTGTCGGTTCTTGCAGTTGCCACTTGGGTACTAACCGATCCAGATCCGAGCGCATGATCAGCTCCACCGGCAGGAACGGTTTGTCGTTCTCCATTAGGTAGCAGGTATCCAGCAACCGCATGGCATTGTCCGGCAGTACCTGCTGAGTACCTTCCTTCAATGACACTGTACCAACTTCGGTGCTGACATCCGGGCGCACCAGTGCCACCATTCTGCAACCATTGTTGACGGCTGAGAGCATGGCCGGTTTGGGATACGTGGTTTTAAGAGTGTCATTCAGAATAAAGGACAGTGGTTCGGTTAAATCAGAGACTTTCATCAGAAACTACTCAGTTTGGCTCCGGCCTTGGGCAATCCCTGCTGCAAAGTGCGGACAGCGATATTGAATCTCGGTACATGACGCAACAGCTTTTCTTCATTTTCACCGACTTCCACCTGCGTGATAATGGCATCTTCCAGCAGTGGTAAAAACTTGCGCTTGATCTTCACCCACTCGCCTCGCTTCACAAGACAGGAGTCGCCATTCAAAGCCATAAACACATCGGCTTTTTCCAGAGCCGTGGATCCGGATGCAATGCGTAACCAGATACGCTCAGATTCATCCTTTTTTTCCGGTTCAAACTTTGGATTCGCAATACCCATTATTGGTACAGGATTTTGAGCATTTGCTTCATCTACAGCATCAGGATTGGCTATATGCTGTCGTTGTTCCGGTGTCATTTCCTGTATTTGTGATGCCTGTTGAGTAATGATTTCGTCAACAAGGTCAGCGTCTGCCAGTCCATCGTGTGGCGTTAGGCCCCAGCGCAATGCAGTAATGTTCAGGTCTTCCCTGGTCATTTTTTCCAGCTTTACACGGCTATACACCGTTATCGTTTTTGCTTTTTTAAAAGGCATAGGAAATCCTTCCGGCCTGACTGGCCGGAGGTATAAAAGTGTTAAAAAGGAATCAGGCCGACACGGCGACTTCTGCCCGGATCATCCACGCATCATTGAGGATGACGGCGGTTTGCCATGCCTTCCAGCCAACATGCCCCCGTTGCGCCAGAGGATCACTGTCTGATGGTTTGGGATTGACCACCATTGGCCGAACCGAGTTTTTGCCTTTCAACGGCACAATGCCGTAGGCATCGGATCCGACATAGAGGATCGGATAGACATCGGCTTTACCTTCACCAATCACCTTGGCTGTATCACCACCCACACTACCACCGGCACCTTCCCACGCTTCAAAGATGGTGCTGGACAGGTAACGCATATCCTCGACCTTGCCAATCTCAGATTCATACGGCGGTATCTGGCCATAGTCTTCTACGGGGACAAAGCCTTTGAGATCACGAATGTCGTTTTCAATATCCGGATGCACTAAGCCGACAAACGCCGCATTGACGTTTTGTGTGGCGTAGCTGGGTGTTGACCGGACAATCCGGGTGATTTTGCGAGTGTCCTGACGTTTAAGCTGGCGCATGATTCTGCGTTGCAGATCCAGAGACAATGGCTCACTGACTTCACTGCGCTGTGTCGCACCACCGGAATAGAACACGTTGGTGCCACCACGAATGGCATAAAACCGCACCACCTCCAACATTTGAGCGGCCTGTTCACCGAGAATATCGGTGGATTCCCGCAATACCGGATCTTCGTGAGTATCCAGCACCTTGTCGGTTATCTGGATCCTGTCACCGTACTGCTGAAGTTGTGCCGGTATATCAGTGGTTTTGAGCTTTCTTGCGCTGGGAGTTACACCTTCCGTGAGCGGATTCGGTGTAATGGGAAAGCGTTCGAATCGACGGAATGAGATAGTGTCTGAATGTTTGCGGGGTAATGGTCTGGGTTGACCAAATTTCTCCAGTACAAGGTATGGAATTGCTCGCTTTAAAAGTCGCTTACTGGCGTAAACGGCGGTTCTTGGCGAAATGTCGCCATAGTCGGTGCTGGCCATCACTGTTACCTATTGTGGTATCAGTCAATGCTGTCGTCCGGAAAATAGTCCCAGGCACCGTCATAGTCGTCTTTATCCGGTACACCGGCACGACCATCGGATCTGGGAGTCGCTGGCCTGCTTGGCACAGCTAACGCATCATCTAAACGACGATCACTGACCTTTCCATTCGTTTTCGGAGCCCTCGCTGCTTTATAATCGCTGACCAGTGACACAATATCCGAGGCCGAACCTCGCTCATAAGTGTTCTGGTAAGCCGATTTAAGCAACGGACTTTCCGTTGAATTGATAAAGTTCACGATGTCGTCCCTCTTGTTTGACAGTAACTCTTCGTAGTCCGGATGCACTGACATGATTTCAGTTTTGAAACGGTCAGATTGCTCCTTCTGTAACCTCTGCTGTTCTGAGGTTTCTACATTTTCCCTGAGTTGCTGCACCTGTCGGGTTTGGTTTTGCAGGAGTTCCGCCTGCACCGGATTGTCTTCAGCAAAGTCGTCCCAGTCTTCTTTTGTCCAGTTATCCGGCAGGATCAGATCCGCTTCCGGTGGTATTTCCGGTTCCGGCTCTGGCTGCTCTCGCTGAGAAATCTGGGTTTTCAGTTGTTCAATGTGTTCCTCAAATTTAACGAATCGGCCTTCTGCCGAACTCAGTTTGTGTTTGAGTTTTTCAAGTTCTGAATTGTCTGCTTCCGGTTCAGCCGGTTCAGCTGGCGTAGCTTCAGGATCAGGCGTTTCAGGATCAGGCGTTTCAGTTTCAGCAGGTTCTGACGCTGGTTCGCCACTGTCGAGAGCATCATCTTCTGCGGTTTCATCCCAGAGCTGATCAAATGCCTGATCATCATCCTGTGTGGGTGTGTCTTCTTTTTCATTCATAATGATCCGGGCCTGTTGGTATCCGGTTATTCGGTTTCAGTATCTACTTTGTTCAATAACTCAATCATTCCACGGCAGTTTGACCAGTGCATAATTGCTAAATCCGGATCGCTGGTCCTTGCTGCACGCTCTTTTTCTAACTCATACACGGCGGTCATCCATTTAATCATGGCTATGTAGCAAGGATTACCGTGAAACTCATATAACTGATCCAGTGTCTCATCAGCTCTGTTGTGATAATCAAGCATTCAATGCTCCCATGCGTTCAACGGCTTGGCGAACTAAGTTCGGAGCCATCTTTTCAATGCCTTCCAGCAACTTCATGCCTTGCATCAGCTGCTGTTGGAGTTGTTCTATTTGCTGCCTGAGTTCTTCCCGTTCATTAAACTCGGACTCAGACAGGATAATTTCGGTGTCGGTCAAATCTCTGACTTTAAACATTTCTTCCAGTAGACGACGATCATCTATGAAACGGTCAAACTTGGGATTCGCCAATATCGGCATCAGCTGATCGAGGTTACTGGCCTTCAGCTCTTTCGCCATCAGTGAGGAGGAGCCTCTGGCCACCACTTCATAGTCGCCTTTGATGTTGGGATCGTCACTAAATTGCATGTTCCAGAGATAAAAACCTCTGATCACCGGGCGAGTGATGCCCAGATCAAAGTTGATGATCTGGTCTTTGACATCTAAGTTGGCACTGCCCATCAACATAGATAGCCCGGTTGCAGTTCGGCCTGCGCCGCCAGTTTGACCGCCTTGCATGTAGCTGGGCAGTGTGTTTTCGTGAATCTGTTGTTCGAAATTCTGTTTCAGTGTCAGAAACTCCTGCAAACGACTGCTGACTTCTACGGCTCTCAGTGCCGGATAACGACCATCGCCTCTTCTGTACCAAATTCTTCCGGGATACGTTTCTCTGGTTCTTTCGCCTGGATGCAGTGCATCGGTGTTCACTTCGTATTGCGGTCCGACTGTGCTGGCCATGTTGTCCATCATGGCTCTGACAACACCGTTTAATGCTGACTGGTCATCCCGCATTATCGCCGGTACGCCCTCACCCCAGAGGCTGGACTCGTCTTTGTCGAAATAGTAGAGGTGGAAAGGATGATCCATGCCTTCAATCGGTGCGGCACCCATCCGGACAACAAAGTGACCGATAATCCAGACCGTTACCCAGACCGTTTCCAGTGGATCCGGCTCCATGCCGATGTCTCGCAGCTGGGCATCGTTGAGAATGCCCCAGTACTCGAGCACTTCATAACGCCTGTTGCTTCTAGGCTCTGAAGAATCATTGTCGGCTGATTCGTTATCCAGTTCGGTTTCCCAATTCTGAATATTGCAGTCGCCGTCCGGATATTCACGCAAGTAGGCCGCTATCAGGTCAGCATCGAATCCCGGTCGATTCAGAAGATCCACCACCTGTGATTTAAGCATGACGTGTCGCTGGAAACTGAACTCCAAATCCTCTATGCATTTGGCTGAAGGATCCGGATACCATGCCCAGACCGGGACAAACTCAATGAACGGAAACAGTTTTGGCTGTAGATCGGAAATCCATTGCCCGTTTTGATACGACCAGTGTGGACGCATCTTTTTCTGTGCCAGTGGTGCCTTTAATATGCCAGTGCCGTAGATATGGCCACTGTTTAATACTTTTTTGCAGGTCAGCTTGTACTTTACTTCCAGCAGTTGATCATGGACGACATTGCACATCCGCTCACAGCTGGCCTTGGCTACAGCAACGCTGATCAGGCGTAATTCATCCGGATCCAGCTCCGGCTCATAGCCACCTTGCTGTAATGTCTGCGCCACCTGTTCCGGAGGTTCGCCGGTTTGTTGCGCCATCTGCGCTACTTGTTCCTGAAACAGTTGCGCCTGACGTTCCTGTATCATTTGCTGGGCGATGGGTGTCATCACCACATCCGGTTCCGGCGTGTTTTTCAGTGACCAGTTTCGGTCTTTTCCGGCAGGAAACAGCATATCCATCATGCGGGAATTGAATGCCTGCACCTTTCTCCGGGTCATCCGGCAATACAGTTTGCAACGTGTGGGATTTTCCTTCAGTTTTGCCCATTCGCTCGCTTCATAGCGGCCTTTATATTGCCGCAAGTCCTGCATAAACCGTTCTTCCGGTGTCGTGCGCTGACCAGCCACTTCATCAAATTTGTTACGCAGCCAGAGTCCCAGCGATGTCATCTTATCCAGCATGTCAGGCGGATATTGCTCTAGGACATCCAGTGGTACGTCAGTAGCCTGCAACGGAGGCAGGTCGGTAGCCACCGGCATCGCCTGCTGACTGGGCATAGGTGTCACCCTCGGAGGATTTAATGTAATTCAGGTCTTCGTAGACATTACCGGCTGCAAGACAGAGGTATTGCAGTGCATCGTGAGGATGCGAATAGCGGTTCTTGTTCGGTTTATCACGGTATCGTTCATCACCAGCGACTTGCACACGTTCGTATTTATAACCACCACAAAAGCCTTTTCTCAGCACCTTGCAGGAGCGGGACATCAGAAAACCGGGCTGGCCATCGACCATTCGGGTCAGGAAATCACGGACAGATTGCAGTCGTGGTTCAATCTTGTTGGTGGGTGCAGGAAAGGTCGGGATACCGACATCGTTCAACACTTGCAGACAACTCTGCTGATCGGTCTGTGATTCTGCGGTGCCAGCCGGATCGCCACAACTGTTGCCTACTGGCAAACCCGGTAATCTGGCGGTAAGGAATGGTTTCACAACAACATTGGCAAACTGTCTGAGGCCCATCCGTTCGGCCACCATTTCAGCCAGTATCACTAACCGGCCTCTGGGCGTTACCTGGGCAACAATGCAGGCGGGTGTTAGGCCAAAATCCCAACCAAGTATCAATGGGCATTGCGGATACGGTTCCATAGCATCTTCGGCAATGTGTACTTCGTCCCTGTACTCCGGATAAACCGGCCTGCCATCCATAATCGTGCCATATTTGCCTTCGACATAAACCCGAATCCACTGCTTTGACTTGCCGCCTAACTGGTTGATCCAGTAACCGTAACCGGCTGACAGATGTTGTATATTCTCCGCCTTGGGGTTCGGAATCCAGTCGTTGTTGTCGTCCTGAAGCAGTGCTGGCGGTTGCTGGAAAAATTCCCAGTTGGCCGGACGTTCTTCTTCGGCTAACCGGTAATACCAGTGGTCATCATCCGGTGGGTTGGTATCCATAATGACACCATACCTGGTTGGTCCACCTTGTCGTTTCGGTGGATACCGGCCAACACGGCCAGTGGCGGCATCAATGATGGCCTTCGGTATTTCTCGAACTTCGTTTAACCATGCCATTGTCAGCTCAAGTGACAGTAGCTTTTTAACGTCTTTCTCACGATCCAGTGCGATAAACAGCACTTCCATATCAACCAGAGTGCCGTCAGGCAGTTGGTACTCCATGTGTGCCTTAATCGGCTTTTCGTACACAATCGGACAGACAGGCAACGGTATCCAGTCTTTCCACGTCTTCATCGTGGTCGATTTCAGCTCGGGATAGGTGTTGCGGATAATGGCAAAACGGGTTTTTCGTATGCCTTCCTGGTTGGGTGCCTGATGCAATGCCCAGTAGAGCAGGTCTTCGACGCAGGCCACTGATTTACCAGAGCCGATAGGCCCCATCATGCACCGAACAATTGCTTTGGATTGATGGAATTTTGCAGCCGTGGGAGAGGCAACATAGTTAATGTTTACGGTAGGCATTGTCTTTCAGCATCCACTGGGTATTCCAGGTCGCTTCAGGATCGGTGATTAATCGTTGCCAGTAGTCGATGGTCTGATCGGCTCGTTTGGCGATAATCCGGCTCCGGCTTAACTCCCGGTGCAGTTTCAGTAACCGAATCTGACTGTGTACCAGCTTTTTATAGGTGTCGCTGGTTTTAAAACGACTCTGGTAAATCCGGTGCAAGCTGTTACCTTCCCTTAATTCACGGCCTATTTCCGGTGTTGTCGGTGCGTATCTGCACATTTCTTCGTCAATGACGGGCATAGATTTCGTCCTGTAGTCGGATACCTATATTGTGCATTTGCGGGACCGCCATCGAGTTGCCAATGGCTTTGTATCTGGGAGTGACTGGACAGTGTTCTGCGGTCTTGCCTTTGTACGGTATTTTTGTCCAGTCATCGGGCATACCTTGCAGGCGTTCGCATTCAATCGGCGTTAGACGACGAACTACGTATTGCTGGCACAGGAAGTTGGTGTTTTTCATGCCCGGTTGTGCCTGTAAGCTGCCAGCCGTCTGGCCATCACCGCCCATCAAGCGCACTTCTTCACGCTGGTTCTGCTGGAAACAGACAGCATGTTGATCGCCAGATGTAAGCGTGTTCATTGGTGAATCTGGCTGACCAATGCCAAGTCCATTGCCTTTGCCGTCACGCTTATCCGCTCGTTTACCGGAATGTCGGGTCGCCTGGTCGTGAATGGGAATAACAGGACTGACGATAAGATCCGTTGCATCTTTCCAGTCACGCTGTTTTAAACTGCTGGCCTTGTTTCCGGATCCATACTTGCCGTGAGCTTGCAAATCATACGGCACGGGTAATACATGACCTTGCAGCATGGATTTATGATTCAGTTTTGAGCATCCACATTCGGAGTCGATGGTGCCGATGGTGTTGGGTAGGTGTTCGAAGATGATGTGATTGGCGCAGGCTCCGTCTGTTCCGGGAAAGCCACCTGCTGAAGTGCGAGCCTCAAGAGGTCCGGCAATGTCTTGCCTCTGCGTTCTGCTCTTTTCAAAATTCCTTGGCAAGCTCTCTGGCTCAAATAATACCGGTTGTCTACTGGTCCAGTCTCCAAAATCTGCCAGAGCAAAGACTCTACGACGACGTTGTGGTACTCCGGTGTACTGAGCGTCAAGTACTCGCCATTCGATGAGGCTTTCCGGCCCATACGCTGCACCGCTGGTTTGCCAGCCTTTGTCCGGCGTTGGCTGGCTGCATCCAGTAAACAACTGCAAAACCTCTGAAAAATCTCTGCCTTTGTTGGAGCTGAAAGTGCCTGGTACGTTTTCCCAGAGTGCAAACCGGCACTGGCAGTGCTGTCGGGCGAGTCGAATAATCCTAACTGCTGCCCGGAATAATCCACTGCGCTCGCCATCTAAACCTTTTCTGAGTCCCGCCACCGAAAGGTCCTGGCATGGACTGCCAAAAACAACGAGATCAATTCTGCCAAGCTGGCAAAGTCTTTCTTCATTTATATGGCTAACATCACCCAGATTTGGGATGTCCGGATAGCGATGAGCCAGCAGCTCACAACAGAAAGGTTCAATTTCTGCAAAAGCGACTGGCTCATAATTCAGAGAATGGAAGGCGAGTGTCGTGGCTTCGATGCCCGAAAACAGAGAGAGATAGCGGATAGGCTCAACGGCCATAGCCTCTTATAGTCCCAACCGGAGAGAATGTCTTATTAACCGCTTCGTACTCACGGCATGGTCCGCACCGATCCCAGTGGGTATGCTGATGTTTTACACCGCAATCCGGACACACTCGGTCAATCAATTCTGGTTCCGGTTTTTTTACCTGGTCGTTACTGTCCATTTTTACCTCTGATGTTACTGACACCTTTGACAGCCCACATCACGGCTTCTTCAAGCCGGGACTTTGCGATATGGGCGCAGCGAGCGTCATATTCATTATCGGTCCGATTGAACTGCTCAAACAACTCACTGGCAGCATCTTTGATGTCAGCAATTAATGCCTGCTGCATCTTGTCGAGCGGATTGTAGGATTTACGGAATGTATCTGGACGATCGGACATATACAGCTTCCAAAAAAAAATAAAAATCGTGAGTCTGATACGGTATATATAAGCTGCGGCTCCATCGCCCCCCCCCTGTCCAACTCCCCCCCCTAATTGTCCGGCGAGGGGTCCCCATTGCCCTGAATACACCATGAATACGGCAATACAGGTGCTCAAATGGCGTTGCTACGTGAAATCTGGGAGAGTTTGCGGGGGATTACCCCGGTGTATTCACACACAATGGCGATATTTGACCGGATATTGATAGGATTACGACTTGAGTAAATACTTATGCACTAATTATGTATAATTATTCATTTCAGTTATTACCGGTAAGTTCAGTTACCGGTAGTAACTGATTTTTTCTCTGAAATTTCAGCATTTTCATCTGAATGTTCATTCAAATCTGACTGATCGACATCAAATGTGTCGCCAGTGGGTGCATCCATCATCTTTTGACCGAAAGAATAGCTCTCTGACCGAACGAACAGGTTTTGCGCTGCGTGATGGCCGTCCATCTTGTTCATTTCGTTGACGGCTGCCACTCCTGCCCGTACATCGCCCGTCTCACGCCATGTTTGAGCCATATCCCACAATTCAATCCGCTTTGTTTCGAAGCGAATGGCTGCTGATTTGTCCAGTTCTTCCAGCCTTAATTGTATCGCCTTAGTTACTTGCGGTTTATGCACAATCCTATGTATAGCAGAATCAACTAAGCTCTGGGTTTCATTTTTCTTATAACCTGCTACCTCGTATGCCTTTCTTCCATTGCATCCATTTTCGATATAGGCCGACACGAACTTCCGTTCTAAGTTTGTGAGATCGCTCATTTCTATATAACTGTCAGTTAAGAATTTCGCTATTAGCAATAGCCTAGTATTATTACTTATTTGTCACTAACACCCGATTCGGGTACTATAGCTTCACGTTCTGAGAACAGGACGCACGAAAAAGCCCGCAGCTCGGCAAAGCGGCAGGCTATTTCAGTTCTTTAACAACGCTAATACTAGAGGTATTAACTATGCGTAACTCTATTTTGAGTGAAAGACTATCACAATGTTCACTGATGAGTCCAATCCCTGCGGTCTGTCTGCCTGAAGTGTGCAAGCTGCTGGCTGCTGACAGCACACCGAACTACCTGATTCAGGCATTGAATCCTTGGCTGAATCGTACCATCGCCAGCCTCTAAGCCTTGTGCGGCATAGGTTCGCCTGTGTCGCCTCCTGCAACCTGATATTGGATTCATCATTATGTTCACTTACAAAATCATCGACCTTGATCAAGATCGTGTGTTCCCGATCCAGTCCCGTTTCAATCCGGAACAACTGGACGAGCTGCTGGCAGAACTAAAGCAGCGACTCGGCTACAGCTCTTGGTGGGAGTGCTATCACGAAGATAGCTGGCACCTGAGCAGCGAAATCTGACAGACAATGTGCTGGCCTGTAATGGGTCAGCCTTTCTTTATTAATTTCTTTCTTTCTTTATACATTAATTAATTAACTATTACCGGAACCACGATGAGTATTGAACATGACCTTAGCGATTAACCTGTTCCCGTTTAACAAGCCTGCCGACCTTTCCGACTACTGGATTCACCTGGTTGAATGCCAGCTTGATTATCATCTGGACGAAGATCCGGATACCGTTGTTTTTTCTGATGGCATCACAAAAGAACAACGTGATGTTCTCCAGTTTAATCATGACGCTCTCTGGTTGTTTGCCGAAAATAATCAAATTCAACCGTGGGATCGAATTGATCTTGGGTATGCTCCGGAATCAATTCGCAAGAAAGCATTGAGTGATTTTGTTGACTGGTTGATTCTGCGGCAGGTATTGACCGTTAGGAAAGTTATTGTGCAGATGTGGATTGAAAAGAATTATCCGGATTATCAACACTCGGACAGTTTCACTGATTATCTGTTTAACCACTATTCAGAATTTGTTGAATTAATCCCGAATTAACACTCATTCAAAAAAACAGCCGGTTGGAATAATCTAACCGGCTTTTGCGTATCAATCAGGATTTGGACTCAATTATGACAAGCAAACTAATAAACATTTTCTCAGTAATCAATTTGGACGACGATCAGGCAGTCGCCAGCGTTATGGAAAATTTCTCTCTGGTGACAAAAGAACATCAGGCCGATTGTCTCAATGGTCTGCGGGAGGATCTGCAATTCACTGCAGTTCAGTTTCAGGCGATGTTGCAAATCAGCAAATCCGCCTACCTGCGACTGGTGTCGGGCGAATCCAAGATACAACCGGTGCAGCTGCGGCTGCTGGTGTCCATGCTGTATCTCAGAGTCACTAATCCGGAGCTGTTCAACCTGTTGTGCCATGTGCAGGACTACGACGATCACCGGCAGATGCCCCGATTCAGAAAGTAAGTGTGAACCCCAGCGTTGAGTGAGTGGATCATGTTGACGTGACTCAGACTGATCGGTGGTGTTAACGCTGGGCAGTTTCAGCATCGGTTTGTTATCAAAAAAGGCTCCTGTGACGGAGCCTTTCTCGGATGCCATTGAGAGAAGTATTGAGGTGGACGACTCAATACCGACCAGCCTATACAGTTTTAGCGATCATTATAAATACCCATTCAATCTAAACGACAATATTAATATATCCATCCTCGCTATTCATTGGTGTCAGTAGCTCACAGGCTCTGCCCAGTGCCTGCTGACGCAGCTTTTTCAAACTCTTAATGATCCGCTTTTTGCGTCTTGTCAGCAGATCTGATGTCTGTCCGGCCTTGAGATACTGCCGCATAGTGCCGTATTGACTGGTTCTGAATAAATCCATGCCCCGAAATTCAGAGGCACAGACGACATCAAAGAACACCGGATCGACATCACCAAACAGATTGCTGGTACTTTTCACCAGAGCTTTCACCGGCTCCATGTACGTCATCATGACATCGAGATCGGAGATTTCCTTGAAGTACAGCAACAGGACTCGGTAATCGGTGTCGGACAGTGCCTGCTCCAGATGACCTCTGATCATGCTGCCGTGGACGATCAACTCCTGCGGTGTCAGCCGTTCATGCCGTGTGCCGGTAATGGCCAACACGCTCTTTGCCCGTAATTCACTGGTAGCGTTGAACGCCTGGTAGAGTTCCGATTCAATGCTGTTCATGCGGCATGCCTTTTCTTAGAAACTCGGCAAATAGTTTTATATCCATCGTCAGACATCCACAGAAGCTCTCTAACGGGATTTCAGAACTTAGGTGTACCGAGCACTGCCACGACCCTCTATCGAGCCTGTACGCCAGCAATGGAAGTCTGACGGGATTATAGTCTCTTGACTGTACCACAGCCTGTTGCCACCAGTGGACGATGGACGATGGTTTTGCATTGGCATAGCGTTTCACTTCTAGCGAGAACCGATCCAGTCTGGCCAGTACCGCATTCTTATCGGGTTGGGCATTTGCCCGGATTTTCAAGTCATCACCGCCACTGCGGGGTTGTTCCAGATTCCTCTGCAAACAGTCCGGTTCACCGATCAACTGACCGAGTACTCTGGCAAACTCTCTTTCTCCGCTGGCACCTTTCCTGCGTGATGTTGCACCCATTGGGTTATCTCCGAGGTGAGGCACTGCCAGTGTATCAATCACTGCCTGTTGATGTCCTGTCTGATCGGTCAACTTCCGCAACCTTAGCCGTTATTGATGGCGACTCCTGTGCCTGGATGGGTTAACCAGGTCGAGAACTGTTCTGACTGGATCCCTGTGCAAGCTCCCTGCTGTCGAGTCTGCGGCTTGGCTTGTCTATCCAGAGCATGAAGGCTGGATGACGGGCAGTGAGTGTCAGCGAGTGGCCATCTGCCTTTCTGGTTAACCGCTTTTGCCTTCCATCTTGAACAAGCTGGCAGGTGATCTCTGTTAATCACCCTGTTTGGTTGTCAAAACTCATTCAAAAATGAGAAATCAGTCCGCCGCTGCTGCATGCGCGCACGCGCTGTTGCTGCTTGTTTAGCTTGTTTATCTTGTTTATCTTGTTTACTGCACCTCTACAGCCTTAGTCTCACATAGCCTACAGCGTTTAAACCACCTTTTTTCCTTCATGAATAACCTTTTTTCCTTCATGAATAACCTTTTTTCCTTCATGAATAACCTTTTTTCCTTCACGGCTCCGCTACAGCTATTGAGAATAGGATGTTAGTAATTTTCGTTAATATTCAATGGCATGTAAGTACCACTTTCATTAACCACAAAAAATGTTATAGTTTTTTGTGATTAATGAAGGAAAAAAGGTTATTCAACAATGGAAGCCACTGAAAAAAACATCGTTTACAAAAGCAATGAATTGATACTGGGTAGTGCAAAACTATCAGCACCAGCACAGAAGGTGTTTGCAGCACTGGTCAGCATGGTCAATCCGAAAGAGTCCGAACCACTGCCATCGTTTGTCATGACAGTGAAAGAGTACTCGGAGCTTATGAATGTCACTCGGCAAACGGTCTACCAGTCTATCGACTCTATAACCAGTGAACTAAACACTGCCGAAGTTAAACGTATGAAACGCAACTCAAAATCATACGAGAAATTCACGCTACTTGATGGTTGTGAATACGATGACGAAACCAAGGTAATCAGGTTTTATTTCCACAAAGCTCTTGAGCCGCACATCAAAGATTTGAGTAAAAACTTTACCAAGTATCAGTTTCTGCAAGTACGTCGCCTGAGATCAAAATACGCTATCCGAATATATGAAATTTTGCGCCGACATCACCCGATTACTGAAACCAAAAACCAGAGTGTCAGAGAGATCCAGCTGGACGACCTAAAGGCCATGCTTGGTCTTCCAGCTAATGTCTATTCAGGCCGATTTGACCGGTTCAGGCAATATGCTCTGGATATGTCCAAAAAGGAATTGGAGGAACATACCGATATTAAATTTGAGTTCAAACCGGTTCGTCGCAGTAGAAAAGTAACCTCAATTTTATTTTTTATTTCACATAATCGTAAATTCGAACCAGTGGATGAAGCACTGGAAGGCGAATATGAATCAGTAAGCAATGCCAATGAGCAGGAAGCCAACCCGGAAGCCGATGCCGTTGTGCTGGCCATGCTCAAGATGCAGTTGCCGAAGCTGAAGCCGATGGATATTGACCTGATCACCATGACCTACACCCGTGAAATCATCACAGAATCACTGCTGGCGTTGAGTGTGTCCGAGGTGAAAACGACTAAGCACAAGGCTTTCATCAGCATCCTGGCAGGCAAGCTGAAAGATTCGAGATCCGACAACAGTACCGAAAGATCATACGATCCATACGACACCAGTTGGGCAACGGATCCGGATCCATTCTTCAGTTCTGATGACTGATTCAAATGAAGTCGGCTGATTCAGGCGTTAACCACTAATCTGTTCTGTTGATACTCAGTAACCACTGAGCAACAGGCATCCATCACTAAAGCAATTATCAATGGATTACATGGCAGACAACTGGCGTTTGCGAGTTAAAAAACGCCTGAAAGACGACAGTATCAATTACCGGGATTTGGCGAGGAATATGAATATTGGATACACCACTTTGCAAAACAATCTGGATGAAAATCAACAACGGGATTCACTCGGGTTTATTAGAAACCTGTGTCGCATAACCAAATACTCGATGCACTGGGTTCTGTTCGGCATAGAACAAGACGAAAAATACCAACAATCAGCCCCCTGGTTAACCAGAACCGGCGTTAAACAATGGCTGAAATCAAAAACCGGTGTTGAACCGAAACACATCATTAACTGGTTCGGTTGTCCGAAGATTTTCAAAAACGTCAGTGACAGGCTATTCCTGTGGCAGCTTAAATCAAACGAGGCAGAAGATTGTGGCTGGCCATCAAGATCGTGGCTTTACATTGATCCTGATATTGAATTAATTAAACGGGAGTCCACCGGATTATCCAAATATCAAACCAGAGATTCACCATTGTGTTTAGTACGATTGAAATCAACAGACGGATTAATGATATGCCGTTTAGAAACCGTTGCTAATCAAATCTGGGTATTACCTGGTAACAAGGTTTATCCGGTTCATCAGCTGGATGATGTTGATGTGATTGGAAAAGTTATTGCAGGCATCCGAGTACAGGATGAACTAAAATAAACGACTGTGACTCGGACTATTGATTATCAGGATAATTATGTCTGAGTCACAACTCGCTGCTAACACCATCCAGCCATCCGCTAAAAAACCGGAAGGCTTTCTAAAGCCAACCAATGTCAACGAAGCACTTCAAATTGCTGAATGGCTGTCAAAATCCTCGATGGTGCCGGATGAATACAAAGGCAAGCCCGAGAACATTCTCGTAGCAATGGAAATGGGTTTCGAAGTGGGTCTGGGAGCCATGCAATCACTGCAAAACATCTCGGTTATCGGCTCTCGTCCGTCGATTTGGGGCGATGCCATGCTGGCGCTGGTGCTGGGATCCGGACTCTGTGACGACATCAAGGAAACCTTTGATGACAACACCAACACAGCACACTGCATGGTGCAGCGCAAAGGCATGCCCGATCCGCATCACAGCAAATACAGCTTTGACGATGCCAAGCTGGCGGGATTGATCGGCGGCAAATCCTACGTCTGGAAATCAAATCCAAAACGAATGTGTCAGATGCGAGCCAGAGGTTTTGCTCTGCGTGATACGTTTCCGGATGTTCTCAAAGGTCTGGCCAAGCTGCCATTGACCGATGAGCGCAATGTCAGAGACATCACACCCGCTCCTGATCCGGTTAAATTCGATAAGACAACCGGTGAAATCGAAGAAACAGAAGACACCGAACCGTCATTACCACCTCCGGATAAAGAGCTTATGAAAGAAATGGGCGTAGTTATGACAGACATCAATAATGCGGTCAGCAAACAACAAATGGCACAGCTTCAGGTCGACATTGCAAACATCCCGGTGGATTACCAGCCGCCATTGATCGAAGCATGGAATGCAAGACTCTGTATGCTAAAGGCGGGAGTAAGAACTACGTCAGCGAGCAACCTGAAAAAACCGGTCAATGTCGAAGCGGATCTGGTTCAGGATGAAATGGTGGATTGATGCTGATATACTTAATGGGTCGATTCGCATAAGTCGGCATAAATGGTAGGCAAAAGGCGACTGCTCTCGGGCAGTGGCCTTTTTGCTATTAGGACTATTGTTAATGGCATTATGTGGACAAGGCAGCTTTACGCTCATGAATCAAAGCTATTTTGAGCGTTAGACTTTCTAGTACAGATAACTACGGGTTTTGCGTGTTATATGTACTAGGAAGTCTACTAAGGGTTATCTGCCAGAGTAAAACTCGCAGGCATCCCATTCCTTATAGTTAATCAGCTTTCTGTCCGACGTTAAGTGCTGACAATCCAAGTTGTCTTCTTCTCCAAGACTTACACGAATAAAGCCGATATGGTTTTTCTCATCCGGAATGAAGCTCTTAAAGCTGGATGTTTCGTTGTAGATTCTCAGCTCAATAGATTCGTCACATTTATGATCAGACCAATACTGGCGAGCAGAGTATTCAATTTCGTCCATTCCCGTGTACCGGCTGATACACAAGAAATAACCGTGCCACTCTGGGTTATTAACTGTTGATTTGTGTTTGATTAAATCCATGATTTCTCCCTGCCAGAAGGCAGATAACAAAGTTTTCCAATTCGTTCGCTTTGCTCACCCGACCGCCTTCGGCGGCGGTTGAAAACGGGGTTATGTGCTACCCATAGCTTCTTTGATTTTCTTAGCTAGAGTTACTCTATCGTTAAATTCTCTTGCCTGTCGTTGCGCTCTGGACACTGTCAGTAATCCACACTCCTCGATGACTTCAGCCGATGCCAATTTCAAACTCATATCACCGTTGAATTGCAACACCTCATTGCAGTACGCACAAACAGTAACATCGCCTTCTTCCGGCTTGTTGTCGTGATCAACCGATGTAAAACCATCCAGTAATTTCTTACAGGTAGGGCAGTTTGGTCGTGTATTTAATTGTCCTGTTTTCATCTTTCTACTCCTTAGTTCGTGCCATGCACATAACAAAAATTTCCAATGGACTGCGTTGACACGCAGCCAATGAAATTGGGGTTATGTCGCCAGTGCCTTCATGTTGTCTGCTGCTTCCTGCAACGCTTCCTCTTTTGTGTCACAGTTGTTACTGAGCTGAACGCCGTTGCTGTATGCAATGAAACACAGATACGCTTTCGCACTGTCGTCATTAACTTTTGAATCACCCCTGAAGCCAAGGTACTGCTCTACTTTAATTTCCCCAGCAGACACGTACTCATATCTCTGCTGGTTAGACATTTCATTCCATTCTACTTCTGTCATAGTTCTTTCCTGTCGGTGAGAGGCAACATAACAAACGCTTCCAGTTCGTGCTTCGCACCCGACCTTCCTTCGGTCGGCGGCTGAAGCTGAGGGTTATGTCGCCTTATCTAGCTCTTTCAAAACAAAATGGTTGGTATTGGTTATCAGTTGCCGACAATAGCGTTCTCCCAATCCAGTTAGTGTTAGCTGAAAGTCATCGTTCATCTTGACTACATGCTGCCCATTTTTCGCCAGCATGTACCGGCAGTTACCGACAACCTGATTTTTAGTTGTGTTCAGATTTATCGCAATTTCTTCTCTGGTCATCGGCACTTGCTCATTGAACAAAACAAACATGATCCCGATCTGTATAGGTGTCAGTGCAGGCGCTAACCTGTTGCATTGAACCAGCAACCTTAAAATTTCTTTACCTACTTTTTCCATTCGCAACTCCCTACAAATCGGCAACATAACAAGGGCATCAACGGGACAAGCCCGTTATGCGAGGGTTATATGGCTCGCCAGCCATCGGGTAGATGGCAGTTTTCAGGGGCATCCTTAAACATCGGTGCAATGTCAGACTCTTGATACCCCGCTAATCCACAACCAATTTTAGTCACCTGAAATTCAAGGTCAGAATGTTCTTTCGCATACGCAATAAACTCATTTACGTATCCGCTTATGCTGTCCAAGGGCAGGGTGTGAATGCGCTCATCTTTAGTGGGTATCGCAAAGGCATTACCAGTCCTACCAACACCTACGCCGTATTCAGCGCCGTGATTCTGTCGTGCAAAGAGAGCTGCACCTTTTCCATGTCTACCAGCGAGATTACTTCCAAATACAAATATCATGTTTCTTCCTTATCGCCATATAACAAATCGTTCAATCCGACTGCCTTCGGCAGCGGCTTAACTCAAGGGTTATGTCGCCTTAGATACTTCTTCATTTCTGCTGGGTTCAAACTCTAAACAACCGCACTTCTCGTACTTTTCAGAACAGGATTTACATGTAACCAGCTTATTACAGCGATAATCATCATTGATAGACATCAACTCGCGATGGACAGCAGGGTAATCTTGATAGTCACACCGACACTCAAAAATCCTAAACTCATTAACATCCGAAATAAACGCATCCATCCTAATCATTTTTCTGACAGTCGGCACCAGTCTTTTTAATGCACCAAAGCCGTCAAAATCTTCGCCGTAGAACGTCCCATTCTCATAAAATTTAACAAAATGCTGTGTAACATGGTCGCTTAGGCTTTCCATATCTTATTTCCAGTTCATACCAAAGTTTTCCAGCCGATTTATCAGCGGCTGAAAACGGGTTTGCCCAGCTAATCATTCAACTAACTGGCGTTCATGCAATCCACTTATAAATTTGTCTAATGCTTCTCTGGGCATTTCCCTGTAACCTGCTTTTTGGATGCCACTCGTTGTAGCCCACGCTTTAATCTTTGACTTTGATATATCAACTCCCTGTGCTTCAAATATTTCCATAATCAAATCCTTATCTTTATGCAGTCGCAGCAACAAAAGAAGGTGATGAAAAACATCATTGGTCGGTATAAATTGCATATTTTTACTCAATTATTGTTCCGCCTGCGATATTGTTTATTACTGTTTTCAGATGAAAAGAGCCGCCATTTTTGAAATCAGCCTGGAAACTAGGGATTCCATTCAAAAAACACAGGCCGCCGATGCCTTTGTTTGTACGCATCAGTCGGATTTCATACATATCATTGTATTCAATATCATGCACGAATATATCTAACAGCGATGCTCCATGCTCTTTGTAAATAGCTAGTACAGTTTCTTTTGAATTTTTTAATTCACTGAATTTAAGTGTAATTTCTTTCTTCATCATGTTCTCCAGTTCAGAGTTTAACGAGGTATTAAGCTGCTTATTCAGCAGTGAACGAGTTTAATATAGTACCCGGCTCCAAATGAATGAAACCCGGCTCCAAATGAATGAAGCCGGGTTTCATTAACCTACCTGAAAGTTCAGCTTACGCCTTCCTTTCTTGACAGGCTTTTCCTGCTTTGACTCTGGATTGTCAGGCTCCTCTTTATGGACAACCTCAACCTCTTCCGGTTGCTGACTGACTTCCGGATCAGGCGTTTTCGCTTCCTCCGGAACCGGCACCTGTTTAGCTGCTACAGGTTCCCGCCATGCTGTTCTCTGGATCATGTTCACCAGAAAGTCAGCTTTCTGTTTCGGCGAAAGATCATCCAGAAGTTTCGCTCCATCCATCGCTATCAGCGATTCGAGTAGTCCATGACCCAGTTCTCCCAGTAGATAGCCACCTTGCAGCCACTGCTTCATATACCTCATCTGCTGGCCACGTCCCTCTTGCTCAACCTCACACAGCTTCGAGATAACAGATGCTTCTGTTGATCCCGGCACCGCTTTAAGGTTGACTGTTTTAGCCAGTTTTTTCATATCACGCTTCCGCTTCTTCTAACAACAACTTCGCGTACAGCCTTGATTTCATCAGACCTTTCGCCACGTAGGTTTCAGGGTTTTCAGGTATGATCACATTACATTTCTGACCGTCAGCGTATAGATCAGCCAGTGACTGACCAAACAGTGCAGCACCACCGCCGACAATCAGTATGCAGTCCAGAGACTCCGGCTTGTCTTCAAATTTAACCATTGCGGTCGCAATCCTGTCTTGAATAGACCGGATTGATTTGCGAACCTCTGCGGTGACATCCTGACCACGAAACTCTTTTGTTCTGAGCAGGTGATACATCTGCGTATCAGACACCGACCGGATACCAATCTCGACCAGATTGGAGCGGATGTTGGATTCAATGTCATAGACACCATTGGGTATGGTGCCTCTTTTTGAAACAATGGCATCACCATTGATCAGTGATACATCTGTCGTTGTGCCACCAATATCAACGACCAGAACGGATTCCAGTTCGCACTGCTCCTCATCGGCATCCAGATTGTCGTCTATCTGAATGTTGTACCATGCCGGTATGGATTCGGACGCAACGCCGATGGATTTAATGTCCGCCAGTGGCAAACCATTACTGTTTTCAATCGGTCGCATTAACCGATCTTTTTTCAGCTTTATCCGTTCATCGTTACTCTTGCCATTGGCATGAAAATACTGATCAACCGGCAACGTCACAAACACATCCACCGATTTTCCGCCAAAACCGGCTTGCCTCAGTGCTTCATGCAATAACACCAGATTGGCGTTACTCACCTGGTAACGATTGGTATTGGTGTCCAGTCTCTCTTCACGCTGGCCATTACCAAACACATAGTAATCATCACCATCGAGGGTGTAGGACGAATCCAGCACCTTGCCATAATCATCTGTGCCTTCTTTCATGGCCACATTGGAAGGAATGATCTTAATTTGAAACTCGCCGGAAACAGCATCCTGCCAGCACACTTTAATTTGTGTAGATCCTTCATCAACGATCACTGTTTGTACGGTAGTCATCCTGATAATCCTTTTCGATTTGCATAATCATAAATGGTATTGCTTTGGCGTATTGCGAAAGCAATGTATTTATATCAAATACACACTATGAATGCAATATAAAAAAACACCAATACGATGCAAATGAACTATATTAGTGTTTCAATTAAACATAATAACAATGCAATAAAATATATTTGCATTTTATTTGTGTTTTTTCAGGTTCACGCCATAGTACTGGCCTGTTTAATCAGTCCATCAAAATGCTGCTCCAGTGACAAGAGCTGGTTTAACAGCCGGGACAATGTGATGCCCCTAGTAGTTTCGCCTTTCATTCGTTGCGCTTCCCTGGCCAACTCGACCGCTTTAACAATGTCGGACAGACAGCTTTTTAGTTCCTGCTCCATGATTTAAACCTCTGGCGTTTAGGACATCAAAAGATTGGCACAAAATAAATAAACACTATTGGATAATGACTGGATGCAGGACAAAACAAAAATCCAACAACAATACGGGCAGCGAATACGGGAGGTGATGGACATCAGAGGTGTATCTGTAGGCGGTGTGGCACTAGCCTGTAGTGTGACCGATTCAACAGTTTACAAATGGCTGGATGGGAGTAATGGAATAGCGGATCATCAGCTGTTGATCATCCTTGATCTGCTGGCTATTCCTAAAGAGCTTCTGGACAGAAACCTGTTGGATTTATTCAACGGTCATGAATCCAATACATTGGATCGTCATGTTCGTGTGATTTATGCGGATCGGATTGATGCTCAATTCAAATGCAGTCCTGATCAGGTTGATTCGATGATCAGCTCATTAATCCGGAATCAGCTGAAGAATTGATCCAGTTGATCGCCTGAACCTTATCTCTGCTGGCCTCGACCTTCCCTCCAAACATTTTAACCACTCTCAATGCAGTACTCTGGCACAGTGTTGGCTGGTTGCTAATAGGTGGCGTGAATTGAACGTCCATTGTTGTGCAGTTTGTATCGTCCTTTAGAGTAATAATAACTTGTGCCACTATAACCTCCGGCATTATCCGAAGATGAATACTGGCACAGTCATGGTTATTTTTCTATCAAACGTCAGTACCAGTCTTCTTTTCCGCTGTCTTTGTCGTCTTCTTTTTCGGCACAACCTTTGTCGCCATCGTCAGCATAGCCGCCTCAAGATCTGATACACGCTCACGACAATGGTCACGTTCTTCTTTCAGTGAACGAACCTGTATTTGCAGGCTGCTTATCTCGCCACGCTCGGAAATACCTTGTTCGATGGATTCCGTTAATTTCGCTTTTGTTTCATCCAGTTTTTCGCATTGTTTTTTCAGATCGCCAATCTTAGACGACAACGCTTCATTGATACCATTAGCTTTAATCAGTGTTTTTTCAACGGAAGTCCAGGCATTGGTCAAATCAGTGTTCTTGGTCACAAGGTCTTCAATCTTACTGCTCTGGTCGATTACTTTATTATTGAGCTGACCGATGGTTTTATCTTTAAACTCAATCTCTGCCTCCTTCTTTATTATGGTTTCAGCCTGCTCATCCCATGATTTTTTTATCTGATCAAACGCCGCTTTGGACTCTTTGAGCTGGCGTTCCAGTGACTCCTCATTATTGAGCAGCGACTCGATGTATTCGGCCTGCCCGTTTCGATCCATTGAAAATTGCTTCTTCAGATTTTCCAGCATAGTGTCTTTCTCCTGGCTCTCTTTCTTCATATCAAGATAGAGTTTGCCCCAGAACTCATTACCAAATTTCAACAATGCCGCTTGCATATCAGCTGGCATATCGGGGATCAGAGACTGTTCATTGCTCTGATAACCGGCTTTAAAATTGTCTAGGATCGCCTGTGCCTTTGGGTAGGCACCACCCACCTTGGCTCGCAGCATAGTCGGATTGATGTCATCAATGCCTATTCCTTCTGCCAGCCATTGGTTGATGCAATTTGTATAGATTGCTTCATCAATACCAGTCCGGCCAACTTTTCTTACTTCTTTCTCTGACATTTATTTATTCCTTAATTAGTTTCTTTCTTTATTTCTTCCGGAATAAAGAAAGAAATAAAGAAACTAATTAAGATTATATGCCAAAAAAAACCGTCTTGCCAGCAACAAGACGGTTTATCTCAATAAGCGTATTTCTCGACGGCTCTAGGCACTGGTAGCTCAAACAACACATCCCGACCTTCTGAGGTGATGGTGTCGATACTCCAGCAGCGAGTACCAATAGCCCGGTCAATAGCGGTTCTCAGCCTCAAATCGCTCCTGGTGTTCTCGGTGCCTACATAAAACGTAATGCTACGGAGCCTACTCCTGTACGCACAAATGTAAGTCTGGACATGAGTCACCATGACACTGGTATGGCTCGGCAAAAACTCTCTCACCTGGTAATACAGCGAACTGCCAGGGTTCAGTTGATCATGCAGTTTGTGATGTGGCATTTCGTCATAGAGTTTCTCCATTGTCCGATCAAAGGCGATGTGCTGACTGCCATAAGCACTGTCGCCAAAATACTCATAGTAGTGATCTGTCGTACGATTGAGGAATATCTGCCAGCCACCGTGCTTACGATAAACATGACGAGGCACCCACATTGGACCGTCAGGCGTATCAACCCGCCGTTGCGGTAAAACATGCTGGCCAATAACGATCGGAGGATGACCGCTCATAACACAGACTCCTGCGGCATCGCCTGGTTCGTCCAGTAGGCCACACATTTCTTTAGGAACGTGTTTTCTGTTTTCAGACTCTCAATCTGATCTCTCAACCGGTAAACCATGCCATTATCAGGCGATTCAACGGGAAAGGAGGTTTCCTCATCATACTTATAGGATTCAGTAACCACTTTTAAGCCGCTCTCAGGCGGGTTATCCAAGGTGATGGTTTGCTGCTGGCTTTTGTGTGATCGGTACTTACGTACGCTCTCTAGCAGCTCAGGATCGTATTTAACAACCCAGTTTCTCAATGTCGTGTAATGGACTCGCAATTCGTTATCGGCAAATGACTGAATCGAAACGGTATTGTTTTGCTCCCAAGCTGCCTTGAAATCACTGACAGCCTTGATTTTGTATTCTTTGGAAAAATTCGACATTCACAACTCCAAAAAGATTGGAGCATCCTTGCAAAAAGTGACCGGTTCAAGTCGAAGGTTCAAACCGATCATCCGCTTCACTTGAATCTATGCTGGGAATCACTGGGAATTATTCGATAGCGAGGTCCCGGCAAGTATTCATCCGATACCGATGGTGCCGGATGCTGGTCTGCAATCAAAGCCAGCACATCACTGGCGGCCTCTGCCCGGTC
>JAAHTG010000501.1_pt1 | contig 34098 bp, 52 predicted proteins | sample 6116081 | NCBI WGS metagenome assembly JAAHTG01 (sample SAMN13939989, study PRJNA603662) | sponge metagenome | isolation source: marine sponge | host: Mycale hentscheli | place: New Zealand | collected 2005 | reverse complement strand
GTAAGTGTACCAAACGTGGGAAGTAAGTGTACCAAACGTGGGAAGTAAGTGTACCAAACGTGGGAAGTAAGTGTACCGTTTTTTACTTAAATTAAAGCCTTCATATCTTGAGATATCTCGTGATATCTGTTGTCATATCTTCTCTCCCGGTGAAGATATATCGAAAACTAGACGCGTTCGGGTTCTTCCGTTTGTCTTTGCTTGTTGAACTTATAGACCTCTTCAATGTAGTATTGCCAAAATACTTTCTCGTCTTTCAGTGTGTAGCTGTCACAGTTTTTAAAGTATTCAGAGAGTGCATGTTGGATTACCGCGATGAATCCTTCTTCAGTGTTAACATTTCGGAGTTGCTGCATTTTTCGTATCATCTGAAGAAGATGTTCGTTGATAACTTCTATTTCAGAGAGCTCTGTTTTTTCTTCCTGATTTCCCATGATTAATTCCTAAAATTTATTTACTTTCATTTTTTAATTTATTCATATAACCCAATACAACACAGCAAAGAAGAAAAAACCCCAGGGCAGGAATTACTATGTGAGGTGAATTGGATCCCGACAAAGACTCAAAAATATCTTGGTTTATGGGTTCAAACATGAGTGTATCCTACTTTGATTCTTTTTTTTCTCTTTCTAGCCTCTCTTTTTCTCTTTGGCGCGCTTCATCTCGAACCTTTTCAAGCCGCTGCTTTTCCTCTCTACATATTCTTTCAATTCTTTCTCTTTCAATTCTGGCTTTTTCATCTCTTTCGGAATAGGGATCCCCAAACACCGCCAAGATTGGATAAGATTGCAAAGAAGAACTTAAACCCAAAAATGTGGAAAGAAATAGTCCTAAAAACATCGTGTTTTTCATTTATCTTCCTACCATGATTAATTCCTATGAGAGAATTGAGGAACCGTAAGCAAATTTCTTCCTAAAGTACTTGGGTTTGTTTCCTTCACTATGTTTGACATAAAACCTCCTAATTTTTCTTTGGTCTGCCTTTTTTGTTGTGAAAAGTGGTTGCTTTTATCATTTGCAAAACTTATGCTGAAATCAAAATTGTTTGAATCTGTTTTTGTCTCCATTTGCCCCCTTCTGCCAGTTGGGGGTTTCTTTTTATCCTATTCTTCATTTTTTTTCCTTAAGATTGATTGTTTTTCGAGCCAAATATGAAATTTCTCTACATTCACATAAAATCGGCCATGGATCATTGAAAGAAACTCGGATGCATTGTTTTCTTCTCGCCTAGCAACAATATTTCTCATCGTACCTTGGGAGGGATAAGGAAAATGTTTTTTCCAATGAGTAAGTGGCAAGATTTGCGGTAGTGCGGTGTTTTTTAATTTTGAATTAGACATAATTATTGTCCTTTGTAAGAAATTAATATTTCTACAGACCATAAGTCTTCTTGGAAATAGGATTCATAAATTTCCTCCTATGATTTTACTGAATGAAGTATTTTATTTATCTTCCTACCTTCACTAAAAGTTAAGTTTCTTCCTCTAATATAAAATAGTCCCAAGTGTTAAAGCAAGCATAAATGCTCTCACTTCCTGTGACGGAGTCTCTATTGGTGATGATCAGTTGTTTCGAATCAGTCATCTCAAAAAGGTGTTTCGTGTATAACTCTTCGAATACATAGACGCTCGAGTTGGCGTACACTGTCATTTTCTTCATCTTAGCTTCTTCACGGTAATGATTGTCTTAGGCTCCTCGGAATATATCTTTTTTGCTTTGATCTCGGCAATGACAGAGTCGTCCTCCCATAGTATTTCGTTAAGAGCATCTTCCGTGAATTTGATGAGATTGGATATGTCTGGCTTCTTTTGGTGTGGCTCTCCGACTGCTTTTAAGCGTGCTTTCTTCGAATAACTTTTTGGAATGGGCATATGGTACTCAAATTCCACTTTAATCGATTCTGTGTGCGGGAAAAGGCCTACAGTTAGCGTTCTTACATCCCAAGCGAAGTTTGTTTTATCTTCAAAAGAAGGATCGTAGACTTTTCCTCTCGAAGTTCTGTGACGCTTGAGTGGCTTTGGATTTCCTAGTATTTCTATCTTCATTTTGGCTTTCCTTACGCTATATATCCCTATTCGGGGATATATCATGAGCTATATTTTTTGTTATGCTTCATTTTCATTGCGAATATATATTTTTCTGCCTCTCACTGTTCGTGAAGGAGCCCTCTGCCTAACGATGTACCCTCTCTCGTCTAGCTGTCTGATGAGCCTTTTGATCTTGGTGGTGTCGCACTCCAATCTCTCTCCCAACTCCTTGTCTGTGAAAGAGCAATAACCTTCTTGCCTTTGAAAGAATCCTATTACTTCTAAAAGGTTAAAGTGGTCTAGTGTAAGATCTTCTTTGGGATCATCTGGAATATCGTGATCGGCTAAGTATTGATTCATGTTTTCTCCGTCTGGTTAAGTTGTTCAGGATGCATTTGGAGAGGAAGTTTAGATTTACGAATGAACTTAGGTATCGCCTCTTCCAGGAAAGCCTCTATTCGATCTGCAACCTCACTATGACACTCTTCATCGGCTCTCGAAAACAGATGGTGATTAGCACACATCTCTGCCAAAATTTCTCCGTCTCTCAACCGAGGTAAAGAATATGCCTTCTTGTAGAGACTGAGCGTGTCTGCTAAAAACATTGTTTCATCTTCTCCTACTTCACTGATAACCCGCTCGAGTTGAGATTTGGTAGCATAAACATTAGCATATTCCCCAATAGCGAAAAAGAGTGGAGTTTTTCTTTTTTTTGCTACTTTGATTTGTTTCACATAAATTCTTCGATCACCAACTTCCTGGTCTTCTCCCAATATTATGTAAATGAAGTTGTGCAGACATAAATAGGAAATCATTAAGGTAACCATGATTGGTGAACATTCAAGGCAAGAAGATAGGAACCCATCTCCTGCATAGCAATACCCTTTTTTATAAGAGAGCCTTAAGAGAAGAGTATAGAGGGCTTTGTGTGAAAGTGTAAGATCCTCTCTGTCTCTGATACTGGAATCTACTTCTTCCAAAGAATATATTTCCTCATTAAGAGACTCACATATATTGACAAGCATATTTAACATCCTCATTGGTGATAAGTTCTCGATCGACTAGTTTTTTCATGAGCATTTCCTTAAAGAAGGGACTTTTAAATGAAAGCCTAAGGGGAGCTTCTCTGTTAGGTTCATGAATTTCTATTCCACTGGATGTTTTTTCGAAGAAGATGTTGGCACTATTAGATTTTGTTTGAGATCTGTTCCGCATTTCTTGAGCAAAAACTTTGTTGGAAAGTTTGCGCTTTTCTTCCTCTCTCTTTTTGACGTTGGATGGTTGTGAACAGTTTTGAGACCTCTCTCTTGTTCCCTCTTTCTTTCTCTCCCTCTTTCTTTCTATATATGACTTTTGTGTCACTATGTTGTGTGACTTTTGTGTCACTTTTGGGTGTTTTTTATGACACCCTCCTCCTGAGTTGTGAACTTTTTGGTCCGAGTTATGAACAGTTTTGATGTAGGAATACGATTCCTGGGTATCTTCGAATTTATTGTTATTTAACCATCTCATGTGAGCTCCTAAGAAGATTTTTCTTTTCCGATTATGAAAGCTATCCTCATCAGTTTCTCTTAGAATATAGCCGAGTTTTTCTAACTGTGTTAAATATCTATAAAGCGTGCGAGTGGTTACTCCACAGTCGTTGGCAAGCCATCTCGTGCTGGCAAAGCAGTACCCTTTTTTATAAGAGAGCTTCGTTAGACGGATGAATAATATCTTCTCCGAATCGGAAAGTCTTCTATCGGATAGGACTTCGTCAGAAGCTTTAGTGAAAGATTGTGATGTTTTTTCTTGTATGCTTAATTCAGGAGATGATATGTTTGACATCATAAATTTCTTTTTCCCTTTAAAGGATTTATATTCAGAGGCCAGAAGCACCATGCTTCTGGTCTTGTTTTTTCTTTTTGAGGCCAGAAGCACCATGGTTCTGGTCTTTTTTTTTTTTTTTTCCCGATCCTACCGTTTTCCAAAGATAGATGTCACGAAGAAAGGTATCCCACATAGATGTGCCTTAGGGTCCGAAAGTCCACTTTCACTATTTCTCTACGTATGTATCCGCTTTATGAAGTGTTTAACATTCACAATGGTAATAGTGGTCCTGTTTCTGAATTAAGAAAATATTTTCTTCCACTGTTTTACCTTCACCGGCGAGATATTGAGTCCCACGTGGTCTCGGTCTAATCTGTGGAAGTGTTTTTGAAGAGGATCGTACTTAGCTCTAGAGATAATAGAATCGTTTTCGAGCATCAGGGAAACATCCTGGTAATCCCCGGGCTTCCTAAAAGAGTAATCTATCCAGCTTTGCTGAGAGTTCAAAGACTCATTCATTTTCTTCTCAAGTCCAGAAAGAATTTCCTTCTGCTCGTTTAGATATTCCGATATTAGTACCCGTGGCTCAGAAGTCTCGAGGAGTATCCTTTTTAGTTGGAAAGCTTGTGCTTGTTGATTTTTTTTAATACCGGCTATGGAGTACCAAGTGATTCCAAAGAAAATTAAAATTAAAGTCAATCCGGCGAAAATAAGTGATTTTTCCATCATTATTCCTGTTTAACTGTTCCTCTTGGGATATAAGTTAGTCTTTTATTTTTTTCCATTCTTCTTCTAGCTCTCTTCTTTCCGCTAAGATAACAGTAATGGCGTGCTCTATGACTAGCAGGTTCCGCTTCGTTAGAGGTGACGTTGAGCTTAAGATTCTTCCGATTTGCTCTCTTCGGTATCCTCCTTCGTCTCCTACTTCCTCCATCGTTATCTTGCTTTTCTTCATAAAATTACGTATAGAATCAATCTTTGAGGCCATCATGTATCTTTTTGTGTGCACTTAATATTGATATGATGATATCATTCGATTATCTAAAAAGCAACAAGCTAGGAAAATAATTGAGAACAACGCCTGATGAGGCTATATAAAAACCAAACGTCACAACTGGAGAATTTATGAGCTATTACGAAACACCTGAGGACTTCTATGAAGTCTTTGCCAACGAGAAAGATACAACACCCGAGCTTTCTGATATAGAGTACGCTCGTGAAAAGATGCAGGTCATACTTGATGGTCTGTATGGAGACAAGCCCCTAAACGATATGGAAGATGCTGTTTATGAAGTTTGTGGAGCTTTAGATATCCCCACGCCACTAAAGAAAGAGTTGAGCGTGAAAAAGAAGTCGAATGAGTATTTCGAACTTGGCAAATACTTTATGGAGAATCAGGCCAAACTCTAAAGGAGAAAATGGCCGGAAAAATTATTAACTTTTCGGAGAATTTTATGAGCATACAACAAGAAACATACGTCACACAAGAACCGGTGAAGCCTGTCGACTTAAACAAGCTAACTGTCGAATTAAACAAGCTGTTTGAGGCCCTTGCCAAAGCGCAGCTAGAATATCAACCAGAACGAGCTCCTACTAAGCGTACGGAGTCTGTCGAATTAAACAAGCTGTTTGAGGCCCTTGCCAAAGCGCAGCTAGACATGGAAGTTGCTAAAACTGATAGCACCAACCCATATTTTAAAAGCAAATATGCAGACCTTAAAGCATTAATCGACGCCTCTAGGCCTTTTCTAGCTAAGAATGGTATTTGTGTTGTTCAGAGACCTATTCCCGCTGAAGATGGTAGACCTTACCTTTACACAAGAATGGGGCATCTGTCTGGGCAGTGGATGGAGAGTTTTATGCCTATTAATCCTCCCAAGCAAGATATTCAAACCCTTGGATCGTATCTCACTTACTTAAGAAGATACTCTTACTCAAGTATGGTTGGAGTTGTTGCTGGAGATGAGGATGATGATGGTGAAACAGCCATGACGTCATCTAGGCAACCTACACAGATCCAGAGCATTGCGATATCCAAAGCTCAACTTAACATCCTTGCTGAAGAGCTCAAGGGTGAAGAGGGAATCCTTGAAAATATGCTAAAGGCTTTTGCTATATCAAAGCTTTCTGATTTACCTCAAACACGTTATACTAAGTGCATTGAAAGAATTAGAGAGATCAAACGTAACAGAGAAGGAGACAAGTAATGCAACAGATAATGATTCTTGGTTTTGTGGGCAAAGACCCCGAAGAAAAATCAACACAAAAAGGCTCTAAAGGATATTTCTTTCCTGTAGCTGTAGAAAGCTTTTCTAAAGGTGAGAAGAAAACAATCTGGTACCAAATTCAAGTTTGGGACGTTGGTCTGTTTAACATGGCCAAGGCTATAAAAAAGGGATCTCTTATTGTGGTTTCCGGAACGCTTGGTGAGACATCTATCTATCAAGCGAAAGACGGAGAAAACAGAGTAAACCTTTCTATTAAAGCGATGTCCCTCACTTTTGTTCCTGGTAAGAAATCTGATGCAGATCCTCAAAGCGTTAAGCAGGACGATGCTGATATTTCGGGAATGTTTTAGATTATGAAAATTGTTAACTTTCTAGAAGGACAAGGGAGTGACGATTGGTTAAAATGGAGGCGCGGAGGAATCGGTGCCTCCGACATACCAGTTATCATGGGTACCAACCGCTATACTACTCCATTAAAGCTATGGAATAAGAAGTGCGGCTTTGAATCTGAAGACGTTGTAAATTCTGCTATTATGCATGGAGTTAAAAATGAAGGTGTGGCTCGGGATTGGATTAATGAGAATCATAATCTTAAGCTAGAACCTATTTGCTTGGAAGATGAAGAGCATTCTCATTTTAGAGCTTCTTTAGATGGGTACGACAAAGACCAAAGAACCCTAGTAGAGATTAAATGCCCTGTTACTGACTCAATTTTAGATGATGTTCGAGTAAGGCAAAAAGTTCCGGAGTACTGGCTTGATCAAATCCAATGGCAAATAATCTTATGTAACCCCATTAGGGCAATGATTGCTGTATGGGACTATCGATATAATTCGTGTGTAACTATTGAAGCTTTCTGTCTGCCTGAAAGACAAGAGAAGATGAAAGAGAGAGCTCATGATTTTTGGAGAAAGGTGGTATGTGGAGTACAGCCAGAACCACAATCTCAAGACTACATTGTTATAGAGACCCCTGAGCTCAAAGAGTTTCTTAAGGAGTATGGAGAGTTAGATAAACAAGAAAAACGAGTTAAGACCCGCAAGAAAGAGCTCAAACAGCAGATCATAGAGCAAGGTGATGATGGGAACTTTTTGTCTTATGGCTATTGCATAACTCGGTGCATGCCTAAAACTACCTACGATATTCCTAAAATGAAGATGGACGGAATCGATGTCGATAAATACATTCGTCAGTCAAAGTCGATTGGGTTTTATAAGATTAACGTTCCTAAATAATCTCACACTATAATGGGGTTTACCTGCCTGCTCTTTCTTGAGCAGGTATATTTGAGTAATCTCCTGACCACTTCCCTTCGTTTTCATAGTAATAGAGCGCGTCTTTTAATTTTTGCTCGTATTGAATCTTTTCTAACTCGTTTTTTTGTCGGTACTTAGAAATGACTTCATCTATTTTTCTTTCTTGAGAGTGTTTATGGTTTCGCTCGCTTTTTTTAGACGATACTTTCCCTACGAAAAAAGTGGCGATGGCTATTAAAAACATAACAGCTGTTGTGACCATTGAGGCTTCTTTTATTTTCATAGTTTTTTCCTAGTTAGACAAAGTAAAATATGGTTTGATTTAAAAGGGTTCCGCTAGTGAATTCCGTATCAGTTACTGAGTTAAATATTTTATTATCACCGCTTCTAGACAATAAGACATCTCCTACTGCACCCCTCACTCCAGCAAAAACTGAGGTGTATCCTACTCCAAGATTAATATTCGCGAATCCACATGCTGAGGAGTATTCTGATAAAGTGGCAGGAGTAAAAGGAAGACCAGTGATAGTTGCTGCCCCAGTTTCAGATCCTTTTGAGGTAAGACTCACTCTAAACCCAATGTAAACAATATTTCCAATGCGAGTATAATGCCCCTCTTGGGTAGAATATTCAATTCCTGTTGTTTCTCCTCCAAACTTGAGAACTGGAGTCCAAGTGCCAGTTTCATAGGCACTCATTATATTAGAGCCATCATCGAAAGTCAGTCCATCTGCGTAGACATTATCCCATGAGTTAGTAGCTGACCCTAAAGAATCGGCCCTATCAGTTGAGGGGACTATTGGAGCAGCGGTTACTGAGATAGTTCCGGACCCATTAGGAGCAATTATGACATCTCCGTTAACATCCGTGCTTGAAAGAGTGTTTCCATTAAGCTCTAAATTATCTACAGTCAGTTGGGTTAGGCCCAGTACATTTGCATCTAAATTAACTGTTGCATTCGACCCAGCTCCACTGGTATTGACATTGGTTCCACCTAGAACTCCAACAACACCTGAACCATCAGGAGGTATGTTCCCTCCACTATCTCCAGCCAAAAACTGAACGTCACCCGTTGTCGCTCCTCCAAGCTTTATCCATACTCCGCTTGTTGTAGTTTTAGAAGTTAAATACCATAGATCATCGGATGAAGTATCATTCCAAAAATCTCTAACCTTGAAATTTCTATAATCGGTCGTTAATGGAGCTCTGTTGCGTCTAAATATACGAACGGGAACTTGATCATTGGCTGGATATTCGAGGGGAGACTGAGGTTGATTATTGTTAGTGCTCATGCAAAATACCCTCCCGTGACAGTTAAAATTGAATTGTTAGCGAAGTCAACATCCGAAAGTCCAGATGCCGTTCCAGAAGTGTCAGCTTCTTGTATTATAAGGGTGGTACTGGAATCCGCAAGAGCTACATAGGCCAGATATGCGGAAGATGTTAGGGTTATATTCGCGGACCTAGCCAAATTCCAATATACATCTCCTACAGAGGCAAACGGTAATCCTGTGATCGTCGCATTTCCCGTAGAAGAACCTTTGTTTGTAAGATTAAACACACACCTTATAAAAACAAAATTTCCAATTCGGGTATAAGTCCCAGATTGATTTGAATAGGTAATTCCTACGCTCGCCCCTCCAAACTCTAAAACAGGAGTCCAACTTCCGGTCTCATAGGCACTCATTATATTAGAGCCGTCATCGAAAGTCAGTCCATCTGCGTAGACATTATCCCATGAGTTAGTAGCTGACCCTAAAGAATCGGCCCTATCAGTTGAGGGGACTATTGGAGCAGCGGTTACTGAGATAGTTCCGGACCCATTAGGAGCAATTATGACATCTCCGTTAACATCCGTGCTTGAAAGAGTGTTTCCATTAAGCTCTAAATTATCTACAGTCAGTTGGGTTAGGCCCAGTACATTTGCATCTAAATTAACTGTTGCATTCGACCCAGCTCCACTGGTATTGACATTGGTTCCACCTGCTAGGGTTAGAACTCCTGCCGCCGGCGTAGCAGTTCCTGAATCTGTAGGATACGAATTAGCGACCGTTCCTCCGCCCGCTTCTAGGTTTAAACTATTCGCTCCAGGAGTAAACGTAACTGTCCCTCCACTAGAGGTTAAAGAAGCAAAAGCTGGATCTGCTCCAGTAGCTCCAATCAATAACTCTCCATTTGAACCAGCTGCAGTGGCCACCATATTAGTGGTAGCTCCCTGACCTAGAATGACTCCATGGTCGGTGTAATCAGATTTATAGGTGGCTGAATAGGAATTTCCTCCAGCTATAGTCAGTGTACCTGCAATATTATTGTCGTCAGGAAATCCGATGGAAGTTAAAGTTAATGTTCCCGTTCCTGTACCACCTAGAGCTGGATTATTTGTAGATTGAATCTCTCCATTTGAAATAGAAAAATTTCCAGTGGAGTTAAAAGTTAAGGCTTGTGCTGCCCCTCCTCTAAAATTGGTGTCTATCGCAAATCCTGTTAGAGATCCCCCAATAGTGACAGAGTTAGCAAATTTAACTCCGTTTTGAAAGAAAACATCTCCCGCTCCCTGCATATTGACTGGACAATTTACATTGCATGTATCAAATCTAAGAAACCCGGATGCATCTCCATTGAGTTCCATAACTTTGGAGCCCGCTCCCATTTCTACATTTAAAAACTTTATGGTGGAAGACCCTGTAACATTATTTACCACTCCATCTTCAGTGCTCGCCTCAACGCAGTTATCCATTAATAATTCTCCCGTCCAATTGGGAAGATTAAAAATATATCCGTCTGTGATGACTACGAAACAGTTATTAATGTTGAAAGTAGTAGTACCCGCCGCAGCAGAATTAAGGACATCGGTGGCTGTTACTAACACAAATCCATCAAAATTAACTGTTCCTGATGTAGGAGGGGTATGAACTCCCACTATCGTTGGCTCTCCATCACTACCTTGCAATGTAATTGAGGAAGTAATATTTAAATCCTCAGTATATGTTCCAGGTTGTACCCAAATCATATTAACTCCGCCCGCTAAAGTGGCAGCATCTATTGCTGATTGAATAGTGGTATATCCTGCCTGACCTGAAGGGCCTACCACATATGGGGTAATTGGATAGCCGCCTACAGAAGAATCTACAGTAAGTGTATTAGTTCCGGGATCTCCAGTGATCGTGGTGGTATCTCCACCAAGTATATTAATATTAAAAGCCCCATCTGGTCCAACGGGACCTCCTGTATTTCCAGTAAGAGTTTCGATATCACTTCCAGCAGAGCTAAAGTCTGTCAACGGTCCTTGCTGCGACATTATTTTCCTCCCTCAGCTGACATTACTTCAGCCCATACACTTCCTGAGGTTCCGAGTGTTGAGACGTACTTCACATAGATTTGAGTTCCAGAAGCAATAAATAGCCCATCATCTCTAACTCTATTGGCTGATAAATCTAAAAGTTTGAATGAGTTAGAAGCTAATCGAAGATTATCAACAACTCCATCAAAGGAAATATATACTTGCTCGTTTGTTTGATTTTGAAAGGAAATAAGGCGGACATTATCCGAAGTAGGTACTCCTAAAGCCGCATAGGTTCCTGTGACTGAGCCGAACGCCAGCTCTCGTATTGCATCAAAATAAACTCGTGTTCCAAATGCCATATATCATCCTTTATGATAAAAAGTTTTCAAGAGTTACATATTTATTTATTACAAAGTACATGTCGTAATTGCTAGTTATCGAAACAGTCCCACTTCCAGATAACTTTACTGCTTGCACTCTAATATCGGACTTACTAGGGGCTTGTATGGGAAAATTAAATGGTTGATAAAAGGACGCATCATTAATGTTAAGTCTAAATCGAGTTATCCACGCCCCCCCCTCTGTCCGAGTTTGTAATGTAACTAAAGCTCGATCATTATTTTCTGTACCTAGAGTCAAATTTTTAATAAAACCTGTGTATCCGGCAGGAACGGTACATTGACTCTTAAGAGTAGATCCTAAAGAAGCACTGATCTTTGCTTGAGGAGTTCCTGCGGTAGAAGCTGTCGCCGTAATCGTTCCCGCATTAACTCCGGCATTTCCCACCGAACTTACAACCATTCGATTGATTCTAATAAAGCTGCTTTGGGTGGCGACCTCGGTAATCCCGTTCATAACAACCTCTTCTTTTAGAGATTGGTAATTATCATCTAATCCAAATATAGTGATAGTACGAGCTCCATCTCCTAAAGGATTTCCGTCGTCATCGGAGCTCGAAGAAACTATATCCATTTTTTCAGCTGAGGCAAGAAAGGAAAGTACTCCTCCTTCTTCCCACACATCTTCAGTGATGGTATCGATATCGGGGTTTATGGCATAGATGGTTTGTCCAGCTACTCCAAAAACTTTGTTAGCCGCTACTTTTAAATCAAAAGTCCAAGGCTCCCACGGAAGTTCGTTTTGTATACTCATGGCTGACCTATTAAAGTTGTCTTACGATAAAATAGTTCACAACCGAAAGATCGCCCGTCTCAGTAGATCCCGGTGTTCCCGTTTGCAACGCGGTAATAGTGAAACTTGTGGCTGCACTAATCGAAACATCCAGTTCTCCGATTGTCCTCTAAATTTTATTATTACTTTCTTTCCATTTACTACGAAAATTATTTTAATTCTTGGGGGAATAAGGGTTTGTGGTATAATTGGCTGTAAATACGGTAAATGGAGGAAGAAAATGGTTAAGCAAAAGAAAGTTACGTTTGAAATGCCAAAAGAATTAGCCGCTAAAATTAAAGGCTACTCGGCTCTTTCTAATATTCCTATGCGGCTTTTTATTGTTCGCACCTTATGGGATAAAATTCGTAAGATAGAAAAGGGTGAAGACAAGACCATTAAAATAGAAAAGAAGGAGACATAAAATGGATTGGTATCAAATTTTAGCGCTGGTAGGACCTACGGTAACTCTTTTCTTATGGAGTCGTAGTGAATCTAGAGCTGATTCCAGGAGAGTTGAATACTTAGTCGCCGCTATGAATACAGAAATGAAAGACTTTCATGGGCGTCTATGCAGTATTGAAGCTCAGTGGAAGGGAGTTAAATTAGAAAAAGACAAATCGCAAGAAAGTTAAACAAAAAAAGGAGAGCTAAAATGGATTGGACACAAGTTTTTGTAATTCTAGGGGTTTTTGGAGGAGCATTTTTATATTTGTCTATCAAAGTCGATGGAATAAGAAAAGATGTACACAATGTGGATAAACGACTTACGCGTATTGAAGATAGATTAGAGTTTTCAAGCAAAGTGGTGTATGTACAACACGAAAAAATTAAAGAAAATTAATACTTAGAGAAGGAGGAGATGTAAGATGGATGTAAATATAATTATTGGAGTGTGCACGGTCATTACCACCGTGGGAGCGCTAATGGGATTTATGGGCAAAAGATTCGACAAAATAGAAGTAAAATTGGAAAAAATTTCTTTGGATTTAAGACAATTAGATTCACGCCTTTCTAAAGTGGAAGGCTATATCGAAAGAGATTTAGTAAGTAAATATAGATCTTCCCCACCTACGGGAAGTGAGTAAAAAAGGAGGAAAACTGATGGAAGAAATAGTGAGAGAATTAGTTGATGAAATCATTGGATAATATATAGTGTTATCTTTATTATAAAAGATTACTTAATTCCTTTCCTTTATGGGATTTTCAAAACACTTAAAAAATCCAAAAGAGAGAAAAAAGAAATCCTTTCTCAGGATTAAGCCGATCGAATTTGTTTAAATTCCTTAGCTGTGAATCCCTTTTTTGTTTTGATCTTTTCATATTCCTTGAGTAATTCTCCGCCTTTTTTAGATTTTAAAGATGCCGAAGCTCGAGATTTTCTTATCTTTTTGATAACTGCCGAAGTGATGGTGCTGGATAGAGCTCCCACGGGGTGAGCCCTCCCACTAATAGAACTCAATCCGGCGACGCTTACTAAAGGAGCTTTCACAGCAGTCGGAAGCTTAATTCCAAAACCTTCTTGTAGTCCTTGATCAAGAGCTCCTAGAACCAATCCGGCTATAGTCTCAGTCTTCCAGTTTCTTAAAACCTTCTCCAGATATTTGTTAAAAAAAGTCCGCATTTCTTTGGGAGAAGAGATATCTGGAGGATTCTTTATTTTTTCCAGAGCCTGCGCGGCTTCTTTGGCGCTACTGGGTTTAGCCCCTTTTGTCACTAATAAGGTCTCCACGGCAGCGGGACCTTCTTTCGTGGCTTTAGAACCAGCTTCCTCTATTTTCTTTATTGCAGTTTTAGAAATATTTCTTTCCCCGTGGGAAATTTTATCTCCAATACGAATTAAATCCTTAGAGAAAAGATTGTTTTCTTTTTTGATATCATCTACCCACTTCCTATAATAAGTCCCCTTAGGACCCTTCAAAGACGCCAGAACCTTACGCTTTTGGTCTTGAACTGTGACAGCAGCTTCCAGACCCTTAATTCTTTTTTCTAATTGATGGAGAATCTCTGGTCCCGCTTGGGAAGCGTTCATACGAGACATCGGAAGGGCCATTTCTTGACGAACATGTTTTCTCAAATCTTTGTAAGCATTTAGATATTCTCGATTAATATTTAAGAAAGTGTCTTTTGCTACCGATTCTGGAAGAGTTCCTCTAATTAGATCTTTTTTTGATTTTTCAAGAAAAGTGTTCATCAATTTGTCATTCGTAGCGAACTTCTTCTTGACCTCAGGCCCCCCTTCCATTACATCTTTAACTAGAGTCTCTAGGGACTTTTCCACTTGAGATCCAATTTGTTGTGGAGAAGGTGGAAGCTTTCCATATTTAATTTCGTGACCAAATTCATAGTTTTGTGCATGGAGTTTTTCTAGTTTTTGTTGAGAATTGCGAAGAGCTACCCCGGTTTCTTTGAATAGATTCTTTTCTACTTGTTGAATTTGGGTTCGATTTTTTTCTATTAAAGGAGTAAGTCTTTCTCTTCGTTCGATTAAACCAGTTTTTTTAATTTTTGGAGGCTTCATATATTCTTCAATGGGAGTTTCCGATAAAGCCTTGCTTTCTTTTTTAAATCTTTTTTCGGCTTCTTTTGGAGCCTCAGATCTACCCTTGATAGTTTCTCCCTTACCCTTCACATCAGGGGATACTTTTTGCTGTGTCTTTTTGGCTGTTTGATGAGCATCTTCCCTTAAAAACTTACTAAATTGTCGTACATCTTCTTTTTCCCCTTTCTGCAAAACTTCCGTAGACAAGCCACTTTTTTCTGCTCGTTTAAGTACTGCTTCCGAAGCTTCAGCGGCAGCTTTGCCAGTAAATTTCATTTCTTTAGCAAGAGCATTCCGGAACAATTTCGCTACTGGTTTAATAGCCGCTTCTCCTAGAGGAATAAGACCTCCGACAAGAGATTGAACCCCTATAAGGGGAAGATCAACTGGCTTGTCTGTGCCCAAAGTTCTAACTGCTTCAGCGACCATGGCATCTCCACCAAAAAACGCTGCTCCTTTAACCGCTTTCGCTACTAACGATCCTTTTCCTAGAGCTGCTGGAATGAAAGGTAATTCTGAGGCAAATCGAGAGAAACCGGCTATTCCTGGAGGGGGCGCTAGATTAGGAGTAGCTTTTTCTCGGAATCTTTCTTCTAGTGCCTTTCCGATAAAAGGCACACCTGCTACTTTTGTACGTGCTTCGTGTTGTTTTACGAGCCCCGGAAGGATTTCCCTCAGTTGAGATTGTAATTCATTGGGCAAATTTTCAATGTCATCAGGATCCAAAGTTAGAATTTCTTCTAATGAGAATTCATCTAAAGAAGTGGCAGTCTTGGATTTTTCGGAGGAGCGTTTAGTAAGTTTTTTAGACTCCGGAGTTTCTTTCTCTTTAAATAAATCCCAAACACGAGCAGGTGTAGTGCCTTCTCCCAGAGACTCATATTGACGGAAGGCCATCTCTTCAGCAGTGGCTCTTGGATAACCTTTTTCTAGGTTAGAGATATAAAGAGAATTAATATCATCCATGATATCAGATCTATCAATATAAGATGATCTACCGGTATTCTTAGCGGTAGAAGCAAGTCTACTTTTTGCTTCATCTTTATATTTTTGGATCTCTTGTTGCCTTTTTAATCCGGATGTAAGATTTCTAACTTTTTGTTCCGCTAAAGCTTGCAATCCTTCTCCTAAGAAACTTCCCGTTGCTTGTCCTAGGTTTTGAGCTAATGAAGGAGCGGTTGGAGATGCATCTCTATAAATAGTCATTTTTATTATGCCGGAGGTTGGGGAAAATTAACTTGGGGTCTTCCTGCATAGGCCGCTAAAGCTTTTCCGCCACTTCCTGCTAAAGCCATAACTAATTTCTCTAGAAAACCTGACTGTCGAGGCGTAGTTGTAACTTCTTGTGTAGGAGATAATGCCGGATCTAATAGTTGCATTAATTGTTGAAGTGCACCTTGTTGCATTCCAAGCCTTTGAGAAAAGATGTCTTCTTCAAATTCTTTACCTGCCTGACCTAACTGTTGCCCAAATGCAGATGAACGTTGACTCCCTTCTCCTAATGATCCGGTAAATCTTTCAGCTATTGATGGGAGAGTCTTTTGCTCAAACCCTCTACGAGCCGGGGCAAAAAACGATTCAAAAGTTTCTTCGTCTCCCCCCAAAATCTTTCGGAGATTCTCTAGTCCCGTGGGAAGCTGCTGCTGCAAACCGCCACGAGCAGTTCCTAAGATCTGTTCTTGCTGAGGATTATATAAGGGGCGAGACTTAGTCTTTTCACCTTCACCTAGAAGAAAATCCATAAAGGCCATAGGAACACCTACTTTTTAAGTTTCTTTGATATATTCTATTACTACAAAACTTCTCGTAAATCCAGTGTAATTAGCAGTAGTTGTAGTGATATTTATGTTTGTTGCATCGACAGTTAACGTTACACTATCCCCAGGAGTTGTTGTATTAATGTGTGGAAGAGGAATTCCTTTTGTAAGAGTAGAGGCTCCTGGGGCGGTGGCTCCTCCATAAAAGGCTATAATAGAGTAATTTTCAGTAGTATTAATACCGTGGGCTGTAGTGCTTGTTCCCGCATTAGGAAGTGCTCCTGTATCTACAACTACTCGGAATACATCTCTATAAGTAGCATTCGAGCTTTTAGTTGTCGAAAATGTCGGGATAAACTGCTTTCCCGTGATGCTTTCTTCTGTAACATAGAGTCCGCTATCTTTGCTGTTAGTGGCTAAGGATATCTGATTTAAATACTCATATAGCTTTATTTTAAACTCAGCATCATCTTCTGGGAGAATGAAGGTTTCAGGAAGGAAATTGTTAGGATTGGGAGGAAAGGAACTACTCATTTTATCCTGTTATCCTGCCTTGTGGTTCTACATAGAGAATTATAGCATGCAGCTGAAAATCGGATTGAGAAATCGCTGCGTTTTTCATCTGGTCATCAGACATAGAAAATATGAGCTGAATAAAAGCGCCCTCAGATTGAATAAAATATCGATGCCAAATTTGCTGTTGATTTGGTTGAAATGTCTGGTTGTCTTCAGGTTGAGTATATAGAACATTACTTCCAAGCAAAACACCTGGAGCAGCCATTTCTTCCATAGAATCGTTAACTGTGGTGTCGATTAGATAGTCTAAACTTACTTGTCCTAGAGAGGTGCGATCTAAAAGAAAGTCAGCATAAGGCATGCTAAATTGCTGCCCTATTGGGGTTCCGGGGTTGAACTGTTTAGAGACGATTTTTAAATTGCTTATACGGGTAGCCTTTGCCCCTCCACTGTAGGTGCCTATAAAGGTCCCATCTATAACAATATTATTAGAATCGGTTATAGACGCCACTCTATAAACATTGCCATTTAGAGAGGTGATACCAACACCTTCTTCAATTAAAATATAGTCTCCTGAGTAGAGATTATGATCAATAATAGTAAGAGTCGATGAAGCGGTCATATTTGTGATATAAAGTGACTGGGAGTTTGAAGACTTTTCATTGTCTAAAACAAACACAAACCCTTCTTGGTTTCCTGAAATTATAAGAGGAGTAGCTGATTGGAAGAGAGGAGAGCCCCATGGAGTATTCCACGCAGCCCAAGTTCCATACATTGGTCCTAAATCAGCCCAAGTAATGTCAGATTCTCGCTGATAATTTCCAAAACAGGTGAAAGAGTCATTAAAAATCCCCCAAGTCCCGTTTTCATAATTATAGAGTAAAACGCGAGTTGGAAAAGTTGTGTCTTCAGAAGCGTCAGGAAAAGTCCAATATACAAGTTCGTTATAAAAATCCCGTATGCCATAAACGCGCTCAGGACCACTATTATCATTATGAATTTTAAACACTTCATTAGGAATTTTTTCATCGATTCTGTTTACATTTACCCCGTTGCAGTTATGAACCCCTACATTTCCAACCCCTAAAACTGTCTTATCAAAACCAATAATCGAGAAAGAACTTTCACACCCTAATTCATCATTCAGTTGTTGCCACCTAAATGGAGCACTTTCATTTCCGGTGTACAACAACTCCCACGTACTTCTTTCAAAATATACAATCAGTTTATCACGCAGTCTCTTTGCCGAGATAATAGCCTCTTGGGTGGGAGCATCAATATACCCTCCCCTTCCAGGGACATCATCAAGCCATGATGTAGCCGCAGCTCGCGGGTCTCCATTCTGAGAAAATCTTGCTCTATTTTGATAGGTTCGATCTTCAATCGTATTTAAAGCAATGAGACGGTCCTTAAATGCTACCAGAACTCTGCATGTTTCGAGATATCGAGTAGCTCCACTATTAAGTTGAGGTCTTAAAGGAGTCCAAGTAGAAGAACCAGAAGGTAAGTATTTAATGTTGTCAGCAGGGATATTGTTGACCACGTAGAAAAAGGTTTGATAAGGATTGGCTCCTCGATAGTTAACGCTCCAAAAAAAATCTGAATTAGATCCCGACCATAACTCCGTTCCGAGTCTTTCCCACGCCCCTGCAGTTCTTTCATAGGCAAATTGAGTATCAAATCCAATTACTTTCTCAGCATTAACAGATGAAGTTTCTCTAACTTTAAGTCCCATCACAGGATCAGCAGGATAAAAATAAACAGCAGTAGAAGGGTTCTCTGTTTTCCCAGTGATAACAAGAGCACCAGTAGTTGTATTGTAGGTTCCAGTTGCAGATCCGGTTGTAAGTAATGTCCCAGGAGTTCCGGTAACATTGACCGTGAATCGAGTGGTTCCAATTGAAAACATTTGTCCCACTTTAAAGAGAGCACCAGGAACCGTAACAGAAAAGTTGCCAGTCACAGCATCGGTAGTTCCGACATTTACCCTGAGACGAGATTCCAATTCTGTTTGTCCAATCAAGGAGTATCCGAATCTTTTACGTACTCTTCCCCTCCAAACATACATATCTTCTAGTTCGTAAAAAGCTTCTTCGGGTAAATAAAACGGTTTTACTCGATTTGCCCACCCCTCTTGCATAGGACCTATAAGAAAACTTTTGAGCACCATTTAACTTCCAAACGCCATGTAATAAAATAAAGTCCCTCCTCCTGATCCTATACTTGCTAACGTGAATCCATTAACAGATAGTGCCTGAGCATTCCATGCATTTACAGTGGCCGCTGCTCCAATCGGAGTAAGCATTACCGTATATGCATCCCCAAGAAACGGAGATGAAAATACCACCGGGGTTGAAGTTCCCGTATGAGTAACCGTTCCCAATCTTATTTTAAGGCCATCAGCAAAATTCCAGTGACGATTAGGAGAAACAGTTACAGGAACAGTGTTTGTCATTTGCTGCTCGGATCCACTAGATTCATTTCTCCAGTACAAATCTGGCTGACTTCCTGAATCTTTTGTATAAAGTGCTCCTTCATTAGAAGCTGTTGCGGGGGCAGAAGATTCTTCAGGCATTTGAAGGAATTTATGTTTTCCTTCATCAGGATCATTAAATTGGACGTGATTGACAGCTACAGCGGTAGAAATAGACTGAAAGTTTTGAAGGATTTGATCTTGACTTCTTGAGGGGTTATCAGTCGGCTGCGGAATATTGGAAGTATATGTGGACATTCTTAAAACCTATTGTTGTTTCCATATCCCATGGAAGTCATTTCCGTGTATATGGTCGCTGTTCGTTGATTAGTCTGTTGGACAACATGTCTATTTAAGACGAGTTGTTCTTGTTCTTTAAAGCCTCTCATAATTTGATCCACGCCTTCGGCATCTTGGGAGTCTTCGAAAATCTTTTTAGCTGCTCCGTAAGCTAAATATTGCCACCACTGATTCAAAATCGGAGCTTGATTAGAAGAAATAAGTGCTGAAGGTGTTAAAAAAGCGTTTAATTCCACTGGGTAGGGTTTATCCGGCACAGGACGAAGTGTTAGTACGTTGTCATAGAACAATACTGCTTGAGGCCTGTTAGCGGCATATGGAGTGAATATGAAGGTGATTTCATTGCCACTTGGGATATTATTTGCAAAAGTAATGGTCCCTACACCAGTGGTATAATCGATGCTTCCGGTGACATCAGTCTCTAGTAAACTAATCTCCCAGTTACCTGTTGTTCGATTAGCTGGACTGTCCACTACCTTTACCGTAGCTCCGGTATTATCAATTGTTCCAACAGTAATAGAGTTCTGAAGAATGGGGACATTGGGAAGAGTAAAATTATAAGGTCCTGGAGTTCCATTGCCAGTAACAGCGGAAGTGATATCGCCAAGTTCTGGATAAATAGTTAAAAACTGCTCCCTAGACTGGGAATAAAAGCATTGATAACCTGATACGTAAGCTGGTGGCTGGAGGTTATAATAAACATTCACAGCTGTTTCTGTTCCACCATCGAATGGTACTTGTATAGTCCTCAGATCATATTCAGCTACATTCGCCTCTGTCATAAACTTGAAGGTAGAAGTATTAGAAAAAACTCTCAAATGTTCAGGAAAGTCATATTGATAAAAAGTATTCACATACTCATCGATCTGAGTATCGGTAATTTGTTGTGGAGAAGGACGGCCTGTTAGCCGCCTTACTTTAGTCCTTATTGTTGCTAGAGTGCTCATCTTCTCCTTCAACAATATCTTGGAATTCTAAACTATCAAATGTGCAACGTTGGACTTTTTTGCCCACATCAACCGAAGGATGACCATTAGAATCTAAAACATGAGAATGCTGTGGCCACCAGCAATTTTGATTCAGGTGCTTTGCTACCATAAGAGGAAGTTCATAGATGTCTCCATCTACCAAAGTATATTTAAGGACATCGTCTCCCTTGTACTTTCGGAAACTAAATGTCATAGAACCACCACGTGGTTCATAACAACGAAAAATCCCTTTCACAATTTTGTGATCGGCTTTCATCATATGTCGCATTTCTTCATCAGAAGTCTTGCGAACATTTCTAGGTTTTTTTAAAGTAGTGGTGCTCATAAATTCTCCTTATGTGACGTTTGGAGTTAATTTAAGGGGAGAATGTATTTCTCCCCATTAGGGGAGGTTTAATCCTCCCCTTTTTTTTAGGTAACTAGAGAAGATTTACCGGCTTTCCAATAAATAACATCTCCAGAAGAACCAGCAGGTCCATCAATTCCTGAACTTAGACGCATACCGATGAGAGACTGATTATCAGTCGCATCATCAAGAGTATTTGCATAAGTACCATTAGCTGTTTCTCCAACCGGAATAACTTGAGCTTGTGTAAAGGGAACACTAGCAGTTAACGGGAAAGAGAAAGCAGTAAATGCTGAAGAATCGACATCAACTGTTATAGTGTTGTTGGCAGTGCTTACCGCAGTAATATTCGCGAGAAGACCATCCATTTCAGTCATACCAAAAGCAGACGGGACGTTAAGTCTAATAGACTGCCCAGCCGTTAACCCGTGAGTCACTGACATAGTGATGACTGCACTGGTTGCTTGAGTAATTGATGTGATAAATCGTCGTCTTGGATAAAACTGAGCATCAAAGTCAATTTTTCTCCATGAACCAGTAGTTCCAGCAACAATTTGAGCCATGTAGTCTAGGCTAAATGTAGTGGTACTTAAGGTACTATTACCTACAGTAAAATCCATTCCACCAAGCTGCTGTGCACCGGTAACGTCGATAATTCTAACGACATCTCCGGCAGCTAAACCGTTAGTACCAGAATTGGTAACAACTGGAATAGCAGCATTTGCAATAGCTGTAATTGTCGCATTTAGGGTTCCTGGAGCTTGACTTGATGTATCTAGAAGTGTGAATCCACCGCTAGCAAGAGTTTCTCCTTGTAGAGTATCTGTTCCATCGGCCTTAGTGAATTCTACACCAGTACCAGTTGCCATTCCTCTTAACCACTCAAACTTTACACCACGTCCGGGTGTTTGTTGAGTAGCCATTTGTGTGTAGTTAATTACTTCCACCCAATCAACGTCTGAACGAAGATCGAGGTCTACAGATACACCTGTAGAAGTAAAGCTACCTGATTGAATTATTGTTGATGCCATTACTTGCCTCCTTAAACGCTTAATGTTGTTCTAAGATTAAGGACCCATGCATCGTTTGTGATACGTGGTACTTGTGCAAATTTATATCCAACAGAAGCATTGAGGGCTAAAGGTCCATCATAGATAGGTGGACGGTAGATAAACTGCGCACTGTAACCATCTTGTTCAACCACTGCATAAGCTTCCATACCAACACAGAAAACGTTGTAAACATCGTTTCCATTGTTTGATCCAGCTGTAGATACAGATCCGATTGAAGAAAGAAGGAAACGTAGGTTTGAGACACTTCCCCACTCAGGGCGGAGTGTACTCATTTGACTTGGATACTGTGCTTTAGCAATGAAACCGTTTACTTGTTCAAGATCGCCAATAAGCTGAGTTGAACCAAGAGCAAAGTAAGCATCCCTAACAGGAGCAGTTCCAAACCGGTCTTCTCCTTCGATATTATCAGCAATTGTGTAAGCGTTGTTATCAGCAAGAGTGCGGATAATAACGTCGACATCGCTACGAGTGAGTTCAGTTGGATTATCGCCATTTGTTCCCCCTACACAGTTAATGAAGGAAGCGGTTGATGCTAGCATGTTTCTAGTTAATTCATCTTCAGTTTGTCTGCTTTTTCTGTTACTTTCCTCGCGATTAAAACGAGTACTGACTGCACTTTTAAATGCAGCGGGGAGTCTTGTTATTCCTCCCTCCCATGATTTCCCATGGGGTCGGACTATCGCATATGCCTGTTTATCAGCATCTCGACCGCTTAGTCTCTGCGGGTCTTGACATTTCTTCAGTTTGACTGTATCATGTATCTCATGACTACAGAATTTGCCTATATGGCTGGATATATTGATGGGGATGGCTGTCTGTACATAGGTACCTACGATCAAAAACCAAAAAACATTACGGTTTTTGAATACAGTATCCAAATTCTTTCTGTTGATAGAGAAAACCTTATCAACTTTCAGAAACATGGAGGAATTGTTAGACAAAAAGCACAACGACCTAACCAAAAGATACCATATTTTTGGTGCCTTAAGAATTGTGCTGTACTTGCATCCCATATTTTCCCTTATTTGATTGATAAACAATTTCAGTGTAAGTGTCTTATTGAAATTATTAAATCTGTAAAAGGAACCAATTATCAAGCTGTTGGGCAACAAACCTTTAACTACCGTAAAAACCTTATAGACATGTGTAGGAGAAATAAAGTGACTGATCTTGTTACAGAGGAGTTGATTAATAAACTCAGGCTTACCAAACCATCTATAATTCCAACTAGTGAAGATTTCGCTTACCTTGCTGGTCTTATTGAATCCAAAGGCACATTCAGAATTAAATCCTGGAAGCCTCCTAAAAAACCAAATAATGTTTTCGCGACATCTCTTGAAATAGGAAACACAAGGTATCCCATTTTTCCTTGGCTTATGGATAGATTTGGAGGTAACCTTTCTTTTAGGCATAAAAATAGAAACAAACGCGCCGTAGCTATCTGGTCTATACAGGCTAAATCTCTTAGTCTCATTATTAAAAGAATACATGTTTTTCTGAGAGGCAGAAAAAAAGGTGTTTGTGAGCAAATTATGGAATTCAATGAAACTATTCTCCCAAATGGAGGAGACAGACATTCCAAAGCGTTTAAAGAACGCATGAATGATGTCGTTTCCAAAAGAGAGTTGATTATCGATGAAATTCATAAGCTAAACAAAAAAGGTGTTTAAAATGTTCAAGTTCCCTCGGGTTGTCATAGGCTATGCAGCCCTTAGATTTTCCCAGGTATTCAGGTCAAGTTTATTGTCCCCCAGTACGTTAAGGGACACTCCCAATCTTTGAGCTGCTTCATTGAGAACTGGATCTTGATTTTGCAGGGTTACCTGCTCGTTAAGAATTATGTAGCTCCCGTAGAAATCCATCTCAGCATCAATGTTAACAGCTGTTAACTGTTGGGGAGGAGGAGTAACACCGGTATTTCCCAGGGGAACTGTAGCAGTCCCTAGTGGGTTGTAACGGCGCATTCTAAGTGTTGTACCACCATTCCTTGGCATCTGCTTAGGCATAGCTGGAATATTGTGGACAAAATAAGGAACTGGCACACTAAGCAACTTATAGCTAAAAGCCTGTTGCACTGGAGCCGGTAGGACGCTCGTAGTGGTAGTCATTTTATACCTCGGTTATTACCGAGCCTTCGCTGCTTCTACCATTTCCTTTTGCAACTGTTTTTTGAGGTCCGGAGTAAGTCCCTGAGCAAAAACATTTGCTTCGTGAAGGGCTCCTTGTCCTTTTACAGCTTGCACACTCATAGGTTTGTTGTGATTGGATTGGACATGTTGCTTTTGCTGCGAGAAATCTTGGGGTTGTTTGTATATCCCTAGGGCTTTTAAAGTTTTATAAGCCGAGACTCCCTTCGCAAATATGTCGCTTCCAGAGGTAATGGATCGATAAATTTCAGGCTCAGTCTTTTTTAAATTTTCTATGTTTTCTTTCGTTACAACATCGTCAAAGTCATTAAAACGGGTCTTCAAGCGATCTGGGATTGCTTCAACTTCTTTTTGATAAATCATCTTTTCCACACGAGACATAAGCTTTTTTACATGACGTCCTTCTACTAAGTCGTCATCTCCTATATCCATAGAATCTTCGTCTTTGTGCGGAGAAGAAGCCTGAGTATCGGCAAATGAATCCATTTGAGCTCTTAGCTGTCTCACTTCTTCTTCAAGTTGTTTTTTGCCCTCACGTAGCTGCTTGAAGTTATAATCTTTATTATCTTCTTGCTGGCTACTAGGGTTATCTAGTTGCTCTTGGCTTACTGTCTCTTGCTTTTCGGGAGGGTGAACGACTTCCTCATTGTGAATTTCTTCACTTACATTCGGGGCTTCAACTGCCATAAGAACTCCTTTATGCGGGGGCGAAGCGCGTTTACGCCTGAAATTTTAACTCAACCCTTAACGTGGGAAACGATTCATGAGTTAGTTTTTAAATAAAATGTAATGGGATTTATTTCTATGGAGATTAAAGAATTCTTTCTTTCATGTTGATCTCATCACAAAGCTTATCTAATTTGCCTGAGTTGAAATCCATGACATAGTTCAAGAACTCTTTTTGCTCTTTGGGATAATGGAGAATATCCAGTGGAATAGATTCACAGGATTGTTTGTCGGGTATAACCCAGATAAAGGACAGGTCAGAAGACCCTCTGTTGTATTTATAGACAACCTGATCGTACTCAGGTCTTGGGCATGTTTTACGAGGCATAAAGAATTGTCTTACGACATTCATCATAAGACGCTCTTTTTTAAAGAGAACAACTATGAAAAAGTTTCCTTCATACAGCTCTTCTCCACGCTTTACTGCTATTCCCACTTGATTTTCGTAAGAATCTTCCGATTCATTACCTTCATGCATAGCCTGCTGAAGTTCAATAGGATTGATCTTTTCGTCTTTTTGCTGAAGTTCATATGAATATGCTCCTACGGTTTTTTTCTTTGCCATTAGTTCCCCCAGTCATACATTAATCTTTTCCATCTGACAATGATATCTGTGGGTTCTACTCGCCTGCCATCCCAATTAAATTCGGCCCACCAACCACTCTTGAGCTTACCTTCGCTCGTTTCTAAAAGAATTAAGTCATAAGGAATGGGCTTATACATTTCTGCATCTGCCCAACCATCGGACTCAAATTTCGTTAGCTTGTAGACGGGAGAGTAGGAAACCTCAACTGAAAATCTTTTTTTATTGGGTGTCCTATTCCTTCGTTTTTTCACTGGAAAGGCCGTGCTCATAAACTTTCTCCTTCAGAATGCTCATTTCATGTGTGACGTATCTAAATAAATTTCTTATCACACGAGGAAGTTTTTCTGAAGAGATGTTTTCTATATGATCTACTTGCCAGTTGAGAAGCTCTATTTCTGTTTTACGTTTAGCGCAGAAAGAGCATAAGATTTGATGATATTCATCTTTAGGAGATCGACTATCGGCCCACAAGAGGAAACAAGAAGGACATTCAAATTTCATTGTGAGCCAAAGTCAAAATGCAAAATAGGACTAGATTGATATACCCATTTTAAATATCACAGCTCCACTTTTTTGGCCACGAGAATGGCTGTGAATAGGAATTATCCATGGGTGAACATTGACTTGAAAGAAAATAAAATGGCTTTCGGAAATATTCCTTTTAATACCACTTATAAATTCTGGATAAAATCTCCTAAAGTTATCTTTTAGATGTCTATGATTAAATAGGCCACTTACCTGTACACCCAGTCCCGCATAAGCTTCTCCTAAGTCACTTTTCAAAAAAGAAGATAGGGCAGACGCACTTAATATTGCATAATGCCACTCTTTCCATAATCCTTTAAAAAGTAGGTAAGATGCATTAATGTCTAAAATAACATCCTTACATGGAGTCTTAATGCCTACAGTTGGAACCACCATACCAATATCGGACCCGCTTATACCTACATACCTAGAAGTTTGATGACATGGTTCTTTTTCTAAGTCAGCCCATCCTGTGTTCACAACAGAAAACGCAGCTAACATGATTGTAAAAATTAAACTTTTCATTTTAGTTACTCTTGGAAAATTAAAAATAAAGAATAACATCTTCTCTCCTCTTAGGTCAACTTAAGAGAGTAAATATACCAACCGTTTATGAACCACTATAAAACCTTTCCAGAAAAATTTCGAAAATACCATATTTCTACTCTTTTTAGTAAAAAAAGGTGTTCACAAAGTGAGAGTTTAGTTTAGGCTCGTAGAAACTTTTTATTGAACTTTAAAACACACCATGAAGATTTTAATCGGAGGACTCATGTTAACATTATTAATCGGACTAGCATCATTCTTTCACTTTTCACCTGCTGGTCCTCTATTTTACGAAACTAAATCTGAGTTTTTCATTCCAGGACAGACCTCCGAATGGTGGGTGTGCGCATACTGTGGTACATACCACGAAGACAGCGACTCATCTTGTAACTGCCCTCGAAGACAAGGAAAATACCAATGATATTTGGGTATGCTCGCGTGTCAACCCCACAACAATCTCTAGAAAATCAAGTGGCTCTTCTTAAGGATGCTGGGTGTGAAAAAATATTCTCAGAAAAAATCTCTGGATACAAGTGTGTAAAGGGAGAGTTCGACAAGATGATGGAGTTTGTGAGAGCAAAAGACGTTGTTGTCGTTACTGGAGTCGACAGACTTGGTCGCTCTACTAAAGACCTCACTATTCTTTTGGACGAATTCCATAACAGAGAAATTGATCTAATAATTCTTGGCCACGACATAGACACTAGAACAGCACATGGGAAGATGATGTTCGGATTCATGGCTATTTTTGCTGAGAACGAGAGAAACAGAAACCTAGAAAGGATTCGTCAGGGAATGGAAGGAGCTCGCAAAAGAGGTCGTCACATCGGACGCCCAAATAAGCTAAATGGTGATAAAATTAAACAAATGGTTAATCTCTACAAATCACAAGCATTAAGCGTTAAAGAGTTGTGCTTAATGTATGGTGTTTGCAAGGTAACCCTTTACAAGTACGTGAGAAAAGAGGGGAAAACAATAAATTTGGGTGAGAAAGATGGGAAAACACTAAATTTGGGTGAGTATGAAAGAAGTACAGCTTGACATGTTTGAAGAACTTTCCTTTGTGGAAAGAATGGAATTTCAAAAAATTCATGAGATTGAGGTTCAACAAAGTAATCTTAGAAAAGGCCTTTTCAGGAGATACAACGAGCACTCAAAAAGAATACAAAAACTAGAAGAAATGCTTGGGGAACTAACAATAATTCTTAAGTTAGACGAAGAAAGAAAGTTGGAGGCAATCTAACTACGAACTTCTGTAAACATTCTGCATAAGATCACGCTCGCTTTTAACCTCTTTAGAATCGAACTCACCAGACTTCCACCCAATTAATAACCCAAAACATATAATGAGACACAAAGATAGCAAAATCCTAAATGGATAAACTTTTACTTCACTAATCCCCATAGTCCGTCTCTCCATCATAAGACCCACAGTCGGCGTCGTGAGAGTCGTTATCATGGTCTTTGTGATATTCCCGAGAAAAGTCCTTAAAAAATTCATGAGTAGATTTTTCAGTAAGATCTACCTTTACAATATCCTCATACTCTGGAGTATGCACATGAAAGTCAATAGTATGAGCTACTAAAACACCAGCTGTTAAAGTAGTAAAAAAATACATTAAAAACTTCATCGGTTTCCTAATGATTATCTTAACAAGAGAGAATGCAAATTGTTTAACTCAGCCTTAGACTATAGAGTCCCTACTAAAGGAACACAATAAAAAAACTACTTTCCCTTACTTTTTCTTAACGATGGATACTTTGCATACACGGCCCGACGAATCCCGGCAGGAGAAGGAGCATTGTGAGCATAGGCCAAAGCGGCTCGGGCTCTCTTAAGAGTATTAATGGGATAAGATCCTTCAGGAGCCTCACCTTTTGGACCCGCAAAATCTTTCTTGGAGACCTTCTTATATTCTCCTACATTCGATCCCCCAGATTTCTTTTGAAGCTTGGCTTCCTTACCTCTAGGAATCTTCATTCCCTTACCAATAGTTACTTTCTTAGCCATTACCTTTCCTTCTTCTTAAGTCTTTTCATGTAGGGATCCTCGTTCTACTGCCTTATCCCCCGGATTAGGACCAAAGTGTTCACATTTTCTCTTAAGAGGACAACAAGCTAACGTAAGGAGCATTAAGCTTCCTAAAAAAAATATAAGCCTATCCATTACAAATTCCTATCAGTGCTTTAATCATGTGATCTTTCATTTCTTCTTGCGTGCACCATCTTTCAATATGCTGTAGAGAATCGTTCTCTCCCATAGTGAATGCAAAAAATCTTTTACTATTTTCATCTTTTAAAACTCCATACACCTTCTCCCCAACTTCGGGAAGATGTGGTGGTTTTTTCCAAATCATTTTACAGGGACTCCCATCCACCTTTTTGTAGGTGAACTCTTTCCTTTTTTTCTGGTAGTTGGCACTTTCTTAGGTAGTCTGCTACCTTTTGGTGTGTGTCTTTCAAATTGTTTAGCAAGTTCTGGGTCCTTAGCCCATAGATAGCGCCTCTGCGCTTGCGATTTTAATGGAATAGTCTTCTCCTTATATAGAGCCAGGAAGACATTAGCCTTCCCAGCCTTTATGAGCACAAGTTATTTACTATAAGATTTTTTCTTATGATGGCGTGCCATAAATTGATGATGGGCTTTCATCATGTGGTGGTGCAGACGCTCTTTGACGCCTTCATCCATCTCACGATCACCAGCATAAGCATGACCACGGTCTTTTTTTTCCATGGCCTTAGATTCGTCTCTACGATCTTTAAGAGACTGAGACTTAGGGCCCCTGTTTCTTTCACCCAAGCTTTCGTCGAGACGATCGTTATAGCCCTGTCTTTTGCGTTTCATTGAGGTAACCTCCCTAAATGTTCATTAATATCTACTATCTTAAGCTCTACTTCGTCATTAGGAACCTTCTTTACGGTTCTTTTTGATAACGACTTAGACTTCCTATTCCTAGATAAACCAGGAATAACCGCCTCAGCTATCTTCCGGGCCTTCCCGGACGCACGCGGCATAGCCATTAATACATGCTATCTGACTGATGACGATCAATTCGACTAATGTTGTCGCTGTTGTTATCGTCAATTCCTCTGATAGTGTCATCCAGATAGTGACTATCCATGTACTCACACTTAGGGTAGAACTCATGCACAACTTCTTGGGGAAGGTTTGCTGGTGCCTTATGGTCTTCAGAAAGCATACCCATGTATCCTTGATCTAAACCACCACGGAAAGATTTTTTCATTCCTCGGCTCTCATCTTCTCGATCTTTAAGATCTTGTTTGTATTTTTTTGCCATTATTTTTCTCCTTGAGCCATTACGGCTAGTTCTTCGACGTTTGGGGTTTTTACCGATCCTTCTTCCTCGATCTCTTGAGGACTCTCGATAGATTGGACAGTTTTAGCAAGCTCCATAAGTCTCGCAACTTGCTCAATGTCCATTCCCTCTAGCTCTTTCATTGCTTTTACCAAGTCAAGAGTTCCAAGGTCTCTATCCTTCTGAGATTCAGCTAGTCTTTCAACTGCTAAAGCACGGTTTTCTTGGACGCGAGAAGCTCTTTCAAGCCCTAGTCCCGCGTTGGCTTCTGCCCGTGATTCGAGATCTTTTATTTCAGCCTTCTCTTTTTCAAGCGCGACTTGCATCTGCATTTCTTGAATCTGTTGTTGCTGCTGTTGATTTTGGCCAATCGCTTCCACGAGCTCTTCTTTATTTTGAAGCGTAGATGCCCTAATCAATAGGTCTTGAGGGATTTCAATACCAGCTGATCGCATCTCCATGAGCTGAGCAAACTGCATTTGACGTTGAGTGGTGCTATTAACACCCTCTTCGACGCCAGAATCGAATTTCCCGAATGCTTTAGAATAAAACTGAAGAGAAGGCTCTTCGTTTATTATCCTCTGAATTTTTCCTGGGGAGAAGTTTGACTGTATAAGATCAATGAACAATCTACCGAGTAGCTTCTGTGAATAGTCTAGCTGATCAAACAAAATCTGAAGTGTCGTGAGTCCAGCTCCCTGACGAAGCATAGCAAGGACTCCTGCTTTGTCATCCACAGCACTACCCAGAAGCTCTTCATTAACACCAGATATCTGCTGAATCTCTTCCCCTAATATCCTAGAAAGCTCAATCATGGATTCAGGAATAGATGGGGCTTGAATCTGCTCTACATCTGAAAGCTGAGCATCTTGTTTAATAGCGAGTCCGCGTCCTTGTCCTTGAAGAAAGATATCTTTTGGATTAACAAGAGAGTCGGGCTTATACTTGAACCCGCTGTTGATTTGAGACTCTAGGATATCAAGTTCAATCACCTTTCTTCTATTATAAAGGTACTGACTGTCCCTAAGACCCCTAACAACACCTTGAACTCTGTATGGAAAATAGGGGATCTGTGGATCGTAATATCCTAAAACAGGAACGAAAGGATAAGGATCAACGCCCATGGGATTAGGCCCGCTATACATGACAATGCCTTGTGCAACTATAGCAAGCTTGGTAGTTGGGACCTCGATCTCTAGGGATGTTATCTCTGGGAACTTAGAGAGAAAAACATCGAGATCCTCGTCCTTACCCTTCCACTCCATTGTCTCGCCGGTTTTAACATCGACGAGGAGAGTCTGAGTCCGATAGTCTCTGTACCAAAACTCATCGTAAGTGAGGAGATCGGTCATCCCGTAGTTATACGATTCCGGCATGTATTCAAACTTACCGTCACGATTTCCGCTTGCGTTAAGTTTGTCGATCTCGCTCTTTCTTTCAGGTAGTAAAGACTTTATTTGAGTTTTTGTCAACCACTTACGTGTCCAGATGAAATTACAGTCGCTTAAGTCGTGTTTTCTGAAAAAAGGATCAATAAGATAGGCATTATAAGACACATTATCAACACGGATGTCTCCATTGATCGGGTCCTCTCTATAGTCCATCCAGGTGGACAGAAGGTTCATTCCAGTAGTTAAGGTTCCATCAAATGCCTGTGAGATAGTATCGAGACAGGAATCCTTCTCCATCGCCCACATCATTATCTTTGTAAACTGATCGGCTGTTTTCTCATCACTGTTTTCAATAGGGACTACTGTTGTAGACTTGCGATGATTTCTCTGATACCCACTAACCATATTACACACGCGACGGATGCGATTGAAATTAAAGACTCGCCTTCTTGCCGCTGGTAAGTTTCCGTATATATCTTCCCATAGAGACTGATCACCAGCCCGAAACCGAGAGTCAATATCTGCCTCAGTCCAAAACGACTGATTGATTGTAATAGACTGTGCATAAACCTTTTCCATCATCGTCTTAACGGTCAGGTCATTGTCTGTTTGATAGGAGATGAAATCAGTATTAATTTGAGGGAAGAGTGTCATCAGCGATGTCGTCCTACGTAAACGTTGTCTTGAAAAATTGAGGGCATATTACTGTTGCCCCCGTATTGAGCTTCATTGTACTGCTCCTCTATCTCTTTAGCAGAAATTCCATCTGAAGTCTTGGGTAAAGAGACGGCTAGGTACCTGAAACTATCTGCGTAATGAGATGACCAATTATGTAGGGGCCGTGGAAGGTAGATCTTTTTCTTTGCATCATACTCTTGACGATAATTCTCTAAGGCTTTAATAAGCTCCTCGCACTTCGCTTCATCAATCCATAACTTAGAGAACAATGAGCGACAAGCTTCTATTCCGTCTGGGATCTGAAACTGATCTGCAATAGTGAATTTAACACCGAGCTGTCGGGCTTTCTCATAACGAGTGATTCCTGATCCCCACTCTTTAACGCGGATGTCATGGGGGCCGATGTGCTTCCCATAGGTGTATGGCTTGTTATGAATGATCTCTGCATAGTGCTCAACTCCCTGTTTGGAGTTCTGGTAGCAGTCGATGATGCGAACCGTCTGTCCGATAGTCTGAAAGAAGATGATAGTTGTGCTGTCTCTTACTCCAATATCCCAAGCAGTATGAACCGGGAATGCACACTCCCACGGAACATCGCTTATCTTCTGCTCTCTTCTCATTCGATCCATGTAAGAAGCGTAGTAAGATCCTTCTACTCCCATATCAAAAGAGGTGTAGTACTCCTGCATGATCATGTCCTGAGAAAGCTCTCCTGATCTTTTTTCTTTCTCTATTTCTTCTAACGGAATATGGTTTGTTTCTTCGATGGTTAACTTGTAACAAAACCAGTCGGGTGAGTTTTGAGCTATTTGGTAGATGTTCCAAAGGTGATTCTTTCCCCTTGGTGTGGAGATAAAAAGGGCCCAACCCCCATTGGCCGTCAGTATAGGTCGAATATATCGGTAGGCTAGCGGGTCTTGCAGCGCATACTCTGAAAAGACGCATCCTCGAGGGTTGGTTCCCATAAGTGAATCATAGTTGTCTGAGCCAATAAGTTGAAATAGAGAGGTTCCACCATTCTTCGTTTTCATTCGGATCTTCATTTCCTGAGAGTTCATTTGGACTACGAGGTCCTTCGGGAAGTAGTCGAGAATTCTGTGTCCATCGTTGTCCAGAGAGTCCCAGATAACTTTCTTGGCCTGAGAATAGGTAGGGAAAATATAGTAGTACACACCAGGGCACTCCCACATTTTTCTGATAACGTAGTTGAGAGCAGTGATGTCCTTTCCAGCACGTCTGGGGAGAATAGCTAATACACGCTTGAACCCTTCATCTAGCGCTTTAAGCACTGGAACTTGATAGGGGCGTGGCTTGTATCTATTTAGCTTTCTTTCGACTTCGACGTTTGTTAACATTGTCTTCGTACTTCTGCTTAAAAACTCCTTGAACGTCGGAGGAGGAGTAGTTTTCGGACTCATATTTTATCAGGGTTAAATTAGAAGATTCAGCCACTTCTTTCTTTGCCATGAGCTCAAGATCAAAAGCATGAGGATCATAAACCCGCAAGTATCTCATCAAAATAGACTGGATATGCCGCGAGAGTTCTTTTTTGCTAAAGGCGTAGTCGATCCACCTAGAGTGTAGCTCACACACTACGACTTCAAAGGTGTTTTGTAGTTTGGGCGACATATCCAAAAACTGCTTGAAAAAACCCCACCCTATCCCCCTGTGGGACAAAAACTGTGGGATAGCCATGCTTGAGGGATTCTCAACCCACTCTTCTAACCATTCGCAGATTGTATCGAGATATTCTGCAGATACTTTTGCTTGTTGAACCATGATTCCAAGAAAGTAATTAGTGTTAACCTTTAGGTAGCGTAAAAAAATAATTATTTCAATGGAGAATAAAATAGGGGACCACTTTTACGGAGAACCCCTACCAAATACAAAAAAAAGACCACAGACGAATTATCGAAAGGGGTCTGAAATATCTAAATATTTGATCTCTCGCGTATCGAGAAATTTCTGATAAGTCCTGGCAAGTTCTTTTTGTATTTCAACAAATTGCTGAGTCCACCAATTAGTTTCTTGAGGCATTGTTAGCCTCCTGAAGCCGATCTACTGCTAACCACAACTCATTTTCATCGACAAGTACCGTCCTGCCAACCTTCAAAAAAACATTCCCAAATCCATTCTGAGGTGCCCCCGCCCGGAGAGCCCAAATAGCAGCTTCACTATCTGGCCAAAACCCATTCTCGCGATTTTTTTCTGCTAGTTTTCTAACTTTGCAACACTTTCTCGGGTTTGATGAAGAAGCCAGTCTTGCTGTTTCTTCCTGGGTAATTTGATCCATTATAGCCTCCTTATTCAGCTTGATCTTTTGCAAATATCAATAGCCCCACTACCTTATCTTTAAAGCGTGGGAAGTAAGTGTACCAAACGTGGGAAGTAAGTGTACCAAACGTGGGAAGTA
>JAAHTG010000499.1_pt1 | contig 34155 bp, 31 predicted proteins | sample 6116081 | NCBI WGS metagenome assembly JAAHTG01 (sample SAMN13939989, study PRJNA603662) | sponge metagenome | isolation source: marine sponge | host: Mycale hentscheli | place: New Zealand | collected 2005 | reverse complement strand
AGGTACCCCATAAGAGGAGCAATAACACCGGCCGACCCGGCCAGTGGCTCAACAATTACGGCGGCGATGGTGGAAGGATAATGCAAATCACACAGCCGTTCCAGGTCATCAGCAAGCTCAACGCCGTGAGCCGGCTGGCCGCGGGAAAAGCGGTTTTCCTCGATGCCGTGGGTATGGCGCATATGATCAACGCCGTTCACCAGCGAACCGAACATTTTGCGATTTGCGGGCATGCCGCCCACCGACATGCCGCCGAAATTAACGCCGTGATAGCCTTTTTCCCGGCCAATCAGGCGCGTGCGATGCCCCTCACCGCGCGCCCGATGATAAGCAATTGCCATTTTCAGCGCAGTCTCTACGGACTCTGATCCCGAATTGGTAAAAAAGATTTTATTCAAATCGCCGGGCATCATCCGCGCCAGGCGACTGGCTAGCTCGAACTGTTTAGTGTGCCCCATCTGAAAGGCGGGCGAATAATCCAGTTCTGCGGCTTGTTTTTGAATGGCTTCAACGATGCGGGGGCGGTTGTGGCCAGCATTACAGCACCATAATCCGGCGATGCCATCCATTAGGTCGCGGCCATCGGACAATTTGAAATACATGCCATCGGCGCCGACAACCATCCGCGGATTGGCTTTAAACTGGCGGTTTGCCGTAAATGGCATCCAGTAAGCGTCCAGATTGTTCGCTCTTCCGTCTGCGCCCAAAGGGCTGTTATTTTGCGCAGTCATGTCAGCCTCCCCAGATTAACATTCAGTGGTTTGTTTGTTTCAGTTACCAGTTACTGGCTACTAATAGGGTCCGCCTTGTGCGGGTTTAATGGATGGTCTGGCCAAGTAAGGTAAGGCTCTTTCGTGGTCACAGGTTTCATTTCAATACAATCTGGTACCGGGCAAACATGAGCACACAGATTACAGCCAACACAATCTTTGTCGACAACAGTGAAGCTGCGCTTGCCGCTGTCCGCTACATTAAACTCAATGGCTTGATGTGATGTGTCCTCGCAGGCGATATGGCAACGACCGCACTCGATGCATTTATCCGGGTCGATAAAGGCTTTGGTATCGAAGTTCATGTTCAATTCGTTCCAGTTCACCGTATTGGAAACGGCCTTGCCGCGGAAATCCTCGATGGTGCGGTATCCCTTTTGGTCCATGAAGGCGGACAGACCGTCGATCATGTCATCGACGATACGGAAACCGTATAGCATAGCGGCGGTACATACCTGCAGCGCATTGGCGCCCAGCGCGATAAACTCTGCGGCGTCGCGCCAGTTTTGAATGCCGCCGATTGCCGAAATATCAAGGCCCTGTGTTTCAACAGCACGGGAAATTTCAGCCACCATATTAAGTGCAATAGGTTTCACCGCCGAGCCGCAATATCCCCCGTGAGTTCCCTTGCCGTCAACAACCGGGTTTGGTGCCATTTCATCAAGGTCCACCGATACAATGGAATTTACCGTGTTAATCAGTGACACCGCATGTGCACCGCCTTGTTTTGCGGCCTCAGCGGGCCAGAGGATGTTGGTGATATTTGGTGTCAGTTTGGTAAAGACCGGAATATCAACCGCCTCGCGGACCCAGCGTGTGGTTTGCTCAACCATTTCCGGTACCTGCCCGATGGCGGAACCCATGCCGCGCTCGCACATGCCGTGCGGGCAACCCAGGTTAAGCTCGATACCGTGCACGCCCGAGTTGGCAATTTTAATCGCCAGCTCTTTCCAGGCTTGTTCGTCAATTTCCGCCATCATTGACCCAATAATGACCCGATCTGGCCATTCTTTGCGGCATTGTTCAATTTCCCGCAGGTTTGTCTCCAGCGGCCGGTCGGAAATCAGTTCGATATTGTTGATGCCGATAACCCCGCCGCCGGTGTCTTGGTGCACACCGTACCGACTGGAAACATTGACAACCGGTGGGTCGATGCCCAGTGTTTTCCACACCACGCCACCCCAGCCAGCGTCAAAAGAACGGACAACATTATAATATTTGTCGGTTGGCGGAGCCGAGGCCAGCCAAAAGGGGTTGATGCTTTCAACGCCGCCGATAACGCATCCAAGATCAGCCATTGTGCGTTCCTTCGTTTGTCAAATAGTCATTGATGGCGTGGGCCGCCCGTTTGCCGTCTTCAACCGCTTGTACGGTTAGATCTTCGCCAGTGTCGATACAGTCACCGCCTGCGAACACTCCGGAAACATTGGTGGCAAAATCTGCAGTGATCGCGATTTTCCCTCCTGCAATTTCGAAGCCTTTCAAGGGGGCGATGTCCAGCTGCTGACCGATGGCTTTCATCACGGTGTCAGCCTTAACACTATAAGTTTCGCCAGTTCCTGTCAGCTTGCCGTTCAGCATTTTTGTGCGCTCGAATGTCATACTGGTAACCTGATCACTGCCGCAAATAGCTGCAGGCTTGGCCCACAGCTCCACCATCACGCCGTTTTTGCGCGCCAGCTCAACCTCATAGGCTGTGGCGCTCATGGCCGCTTCGCCGCGACGATAAACCAGCGTCACATTCCTGGCGCCCAGTTTTTTTGCCTGTACTGCCGCATCAATGGCAGTGTTGCCACCACCGATAACGATAACATCGCTGCCGATCGGCATTTGGGCTTTATCGTCGGTTTGGCGCAGGATTTCGATAAAATCAATAGCGTCGATCACGCCTTCGGTGTTTTCCTGATCCAGTCCCAGCTTGTTGGTGCTGCCAAGTCCAACTGACAGGAACACAGCATCAAATTTTTCAAGCAGATCCTGTAGGCTCAAATTCTCACCGAGCGTTTGACCGTATTTGATCTCAATACCACCGATGTTCAGCAGAAAATCCACTTCTTTTTGGGCAAAATCGTCAACCATTTTATAAGCAGCGAGGCCGTATTCATTCAGGCCGCCTGGCTTTTTCTTTGCTTCAAATACTGTAGCTGCATGGCCAAGCATTGCAGCGCGGTGCGCGCACGACAGGCCCGCTGGGCCGGCACCGACAATAGCAATGTGCTTGCCGCTGTCTTCGCCACGCTTAAAGGGGTGGGCACCGCCTTCGGCCATCAAATGGTCAACAGCATATCGCTGCAGCAGGCCAATTTCGACCGGGTCTTCGTCGCCGTGGTTATAGACGCAGGCTTGTTCGCACAGTACTTCGGTCGGGCAGGCGCGGGCACAGGTGCCACCCATAATATTTTCAGAGAGAATTGTGCGCGCTGCGCCTATCACATTGTCGGTGCGGATTTGATGAATGAATGTGGGGATGTCGATTGACGTGGGGCACGCTTGTATGCAGGGGGCATCATAGCAGTAAATGCAATGATCAGCAGCACCAACTGCCTGTAGTGCGTTCAGGGGCTTGTGCAAATCGTCGAAATTCGCAGCAATGTCGCTATCCGAAATACAGCCACTGCTTGAATTTTTGCCAATGTCAGATGGCATATCCTCTCCCTTTTCTCATTTCCCTGCCTTAGCTTACCTATTCTTGACCAAACAGTCAAGAATAGGTGGAAATGTCGATTTCAATTAGTAGCTGTATTCGGAAATTGGGGACAATCACAAAAGCGGTAGCGGGCTTTTGTAAGCCGTCAAAGACTGATAGGGTCAAATGCAGGGCAACGGATCAAGGGGTGGAAGAAAATGAAACAACTTATTCTCGGTGCGGCGGTGACTGTTGGTCTTGTCTCCTGCGCGCCAGCACAGCCTGACCCCTTCCAGTTCGTCGAGGCGACGATCGCCGATGTGCAAACTGAAATCACCAGCGGTCGTATGAGCTGTCGTCAGATTGTGCAAGGCTATTTGGACCGCATTGCCCGGTATGACGCACTATCGGGCCTGAATGCTATTTCCATGATCAACCCAGGTGCGCTCGACCGCGCTGCTGAAATAGATACCGCCCTGTCGAAGGGCGAGGATGTTGGTCCGCTGTTTTGTGCGCCTATATTGGTAAAAGACAATTTTGATACCTACGACCTGCCAACGACGGGCGGCTCCATCGCGCTGAAGGATAGTATCCCGCCAGATGATGCTTTTATGGTGCGTAAACTCAGGGAAGCCGGGGCCATTGTGCTCGCCAAAACCAATATGGCCGAATGGGCCTTCAGTCCGCGTCAAACGGTTAGTTCGTCCTTTGGCACGACGGCTAATGCATATGATCTTACGAAAACACCAGCCGGTTCCAGTGGTGGTACAGCATCAGGCACCGCAGCTAGTTTCGGTGTTGCTGGCATGGGGTCAGACACCGGCAATTCAATACGGGGGCCGTCATCGCATTTGGCATTGTTTGGAATTCGTTCAACCATCGGTCTCACCAGCCGTGACGGGGTTATTCCTCTGTCGTTTGATTGGGACATCGCCGGGCCGATGACTCGCACGGTTACCGACGGCGCGCGTATGTTTGATGTGGTTGCAGGCTACGATCCTGCCGACCCCTTCACGGAGCTTGGCAAGGGCAAGCGCGAAAAAGATTATACGGTATTTTTGGATGAGGGCGGCCTGAAGGGTGCCCGCATAGGGGTATTGCGAGCGCTGGTTAACACTGACGATGCTGATCCGGAGGTTATCGAGGTTTTTGAGCAGGCGGTCGCCGATCTGCGTGCTGCCGGTGCTACCATCGTTGACCCATTTGCTGTTGAGAATTTCGCTGCTCATCTGGTTGCGGACGTTTTCTGCGTTCGTTTTCGCTATGACATGCAGCAATATTTAAAATCATTGGGGCCAGACGCGCCTATCAAGGATGTGATGGAAGTCTATGAAAGTGGGCAATATTCACCTTACATCAAGGATGGGTTGGAGTTTTTTGGTGGCAAACCAATGGGGCAGCACCCGGAACAGGCAGATCCGCCGTGCCAAGATTATCCCAAACATCCAGCGCGCAAAGCCTATATGGACGATGTGATTGCGGCGATGGATGCTGCGAAAGTTGACGCTATCATTTATCCGACCTGGACCAATCCGCCAGCTCCGCTCGAGACTGCGCTGGAAGACTATAAAGGTGACAACAGCCAACTGGTTGCGCCCGCAACTGGCTTGCCGGCCGTATCCGTTCCCATGGGTTATACTCGCGGTGTACTACCGGCGGGCTTGCAGATATTGGGCCGACCTTATGCAGAAGGCGCGCTCATTAAGTTTGCCTATGCTTACGAACACACGACCAAGCACCGTAGGCCACCGGAGGTGTTTGCGAACGAATAAGCTAGCGCCAAAATTCGACGTAAAATGTCACTGGGCCAACCGGTTTCACACGATGATGTTGTTCTGGTTCAACGGTACCAATTTCGCCCGGGTTTAGCAGTTGGGTATGGCTTTTCGATGGAATAACATAGTTAAGCTGGCCACTTTCGACATGAATTTGACCCCAAACACCAGCCTTGGTTTTATGGTCACTCAACAGTCCTTTTGGCACAGTATGCTCAGTAAATGTGGGGGTGCGCCTGTAGGCCTTCAGGCCGCCAGGCAGAGCATTATTTGTTGCTGTTCTGTCCTTGGTCATGGATTAGTCGAAGTGTTGGTTTTTTCGATAGGCTGTTTAAGGCCGGGCAAGCCAAACATCCCCAATTGTAGGCTTTTGGTAATCAGCTCTGATTTTTCCGCAAAACGGGCTGCGATTTCGGGTGTGCACAGCTCTGTTGCTGTGTCCCGGAATAGGCCGAGCCATATGGTGAAATGCGCAGGTGTAACTCCGCTGAGCGCCGCATGTTTTGGCATGGGCTGCCCCTTGTAGCGGCCGCTGGTGTTCATCACTGAGGACCAGAAGTCGACCATAGTCGCCAGATGTGGTTCCCAGTTGGTAATGGCACTGTTGAACACAGGGCCTAGCGCCGGGTGTGCCCGAACGCGGTCATAAAAAGTATGAACCAATGCCTCGATCAATGCATCATCAACCAAAAATGCTTGGTTAACGTTGCGGGTGGGAATTCGTATGCCTTGCGTCATAGATGGCTCCCTAGTCAGCGCCGACGGGTTCAGGAGCAGGCACTGTGTCGCCCAGTCCTCCAGAGTTCAAGCCACCGGGGTTCCGCCCGCTTTTGATTGCGTCAGCAAAACCGTGGTTACGGTCCCGGTGACCCGCTTCATCAGCGCGTACAACAATCACCACATCCCGAAGGGTCGCAGATGTGTCCATATTCCAATAGTCGATGGCAATTTGCGGTGCAGGCACATTCTCCAAGTTTCCAGAATCAATCTCCGCTAGATAATGGTCATAGCTGCGTACAGCTTCTTCCTCAAAGTAGCCAACTACCCGGTGAGCAGTTTTCGCAGACAGCAGATACAGGAAGAAATAGATATTATAGAATATCATTTGCACGATCATGATCACGATGCGCTCAGCTGCGGTGGGCTTTGAAATCTGGATGAATGTCATCAGATGCATACGTTCGTTGTCCGCTTCTTCTAATAGCTCGGCAATCCAGCCTTGGTCATCGCGGATATGGCGCAAGGCCTTCAGGTGTTGCAACAAGCCGCCAACCATGCCGGGCACCGCAGCGACGGTTTCCAAAACAACGGCGCGGTGGCCATAACGTTTCTGGAAAAACAAATCGGCGAAAAATCGAAGCAGTTTAACAAATCCAAAAGCGAAGCGGTCGCTGAAACCGGCGGGCTTGTAATGGGCGCCTGCAGTGGTTGGTAGATCTGGTTTGTTCCGAACTGTCTTTTTTTCAGTCATTTTTGCCTCCTGGGGCACAGTGTTTACTGACGGTGAAATTTAAACATGTATATTATCTACACCATATAATAATGCTCTTGCATAAAAGCAATATAGAAAATATATCTTTTATAGGTAGGAGATTTTCATGCGGTTTACTCGCTATACTGATTATTCGCTCAGGGTCCTTATGTATTTGGGTCGAAAAGGTGATGAGCTCTCAACTATTAAGGAAATTGCAAGCCGTTATGCCATTTCCGAAAACCATCTGATGAAAGTGGTCCATCAGTTGGGTCGTGGAGGCTATATTACCACCATACGCGGCCGTCAGGGAGGCATGCGGCTAGCTGCCGCGCCTGATCAGATCAATATTGGTGCGGTTGTTAGGTCATGCGAGGAAGACCTGAATGTGGTTGAGTGTTTTAACGACAAAACTAACGTATGCCCCATCACGGACGTATGTGGCCTTGCGGGTATGGTTGACGAAGCTCTCGCTGCCTTTATGGCGGTTCTGGATGGCAAAACGTTGGCCGATGTTTTGGGTCACAGCGCTGGCCTTGGCAAAGTGCTAAAGCTTCAGTAACCGGTCATCTCCAGATAACCTATAGCCTTGTGGCTGCCCGTTGCGGTAACCGGCCCCTCCCAATAGGAAATGCTGGTGGTCATCCAACTGTTGTCATTCAGCGCTCCGATAGTAATTGCGATATTTTTTGAGGGTATTTTTACGGACCATTTAACCGGGACCCTGCGCCCGGCTATATCGGCGAAGCGTGTTGGTTGCAGCTCTATCAACGGGCCAGCTAATTTTTCTGTCTGGCCGTCATGCGTGATCCATGTGCCGGACTTGAAGGACTGATTGCTATTATTGCGCAGGCCAAACAGCATCAGTTTTTCACCGGTTTCAAAACGAAGAGAAAACCAGTCCCAGCCTTTCTGGTCGCTGGCGAGCGGTTGGCTGGACCATTCGCGGTCAAGCCACGCGTTCCCAGATACTTGCAATCGCTCGCCGTCTACGTTGATGGTGCCGCTGACTTTAAGGAATGGGTTGCTGAAATAGTAAGATGCTTGACCGGCGTCTGACTTGACGCTGTAGCCTGCATCGCCGTGCAACACAATCGGGCCGGTGGATACCACATCAAGGGTATAGCCAAAGTTATCGCCCCACGCGTTTATTTGGTAGGCTGGTTGACTGCCCGTTTTTACTTGCATTTCAGCAAAGTTCCAATCGTCAATCCAGGCCTCAAATGGTTCGTGTTTGGCTCCGGCCTGACCGATGCCGCCACGGGCGATTTTCTCTGCGGAAAAATGCTGTTCGGCACTGGTAACCGCAGCATGCCCCATCCAAAACTCGCTGGTTGACCAATGGTTTTGCGCCGGCGTCTCTGTAGCGGGCTGAGTTGCTTGGCGAAACAGGGTCCACTGCGCACCAAAATGCCGCCCGTCTTCAGCAGTCAGATTGGCTGTAACATACCACCATTCGATTCTGAAATTGGGGTGCGTACCAAAATCCTTGGGGAATTGAATTGCCCGTTCCGGGACTACTTTTTCAAATCCCTCGGCTTTGTCGCCGAGGCCCGCAAACCCTTGACCAACAGCGGTTGTCGCCATAACAAAGCTGGCAATCAAGGCAAGAAAGAGGGACTTAATGGTCATTGGCAAATACCTTAGACAGCAGCGCCGGTGGCGTTTTCTGCAGCTTCAATGCGGGGTAAATCGCAGCGACAAGTGCACTCAACAGGCCAAGTAAACCAATGATTGCCCATTGGGACGGAAACAGATGCAGCGGCAACCGCCAGCCAAAAGCTTCAACGTTTACAACTGCGACCAGACACCAGGTGATGGCTATACCCAGCGGTATTGCTGCAACTGCAGTTAAAATGGCCAAAAGTAATATTTTCTTCAGCTCGTAAAAAGCCAGCTTCTTTCTGGCCACTCCCATCGCCCACAGGGGTGCGACACCCGAAATGCGTGCGCTGGAAAGTGCGAGCAAGCTGGTAAACATGGCAATGGCCGCAACTCCCAATGTCAAGCCGCTCAGGGCATCCGAAATGGTGAAGGTCTTCTCGAAAATTCCGCGCGAAAAACTCTTAAGTGCGGCCTGATTGATGATCTGGCTGCCGGGCAAGTCAAATTCGCTGATGATAGCGGCGCGGACCTGATCTCCGGCAGATGTTATGAGCGCGAATCTGCGCTGGGTAGCATCGGGCCAATTGGCCTCCACTGACTGGTTGACCATGCGGACTTCCGCAAGTGGGTTGCCGTAGTCCGAGTAAACACCAACAATAGTGAACACCTGCGGCCCGGCGGCGGTTTCCAGCGAAATTGTGCTGTTAACCCAACTGGTATAGCGGCGGGCCAGCTGTTCGTTGACCAAAACCGAACCACCAGAAACCGTGCGGTCCCAAACATCGTGGGTAGCCTCTAGAAAGCTCCATGTATCGCGATATGAAGCATGGTCCTCAAAGCCAGCTATATTGACAGGCTGACCGCCAATTTGACTGCTGGCCCCAGTAATCGGCAGCACCGCTTCTATTTCCGATTGGCCCGCGGCCCAAGCCGCGATTGCACGTCCCTGGTTCTTTGATGCTGCTAGCAAATAGAGATCGGCAGATAGCCGTTCCTCCAGAAAGGCGTCAAAGGTGTCTCGAAATCCGCTGACCATGCCACTGACGCCGATGTTGGTGCCCAGTGCCAACATCAAGGCCATCAGGGCGAGAGACAGTCCGGTAAGTTGCTGTCGGGCATCGGCCCAAAACCACCTGCTGAGTGGCGTTGAGGCAAAACGCAAACCGATAGCAAGGAAGGCCTTCAATAGGAGGGGCAATAGAAAAGCGGCGGCGAGCAATATGCCGGCCATTACCCCGAATGCAGCCATTAACCCTTGGCCAAAACCATAGGAAATCAGAGCCAAAGTCAGGAAAACCAGAGCCAAAGTCGCTTTTATGGTGATGGTTTTGTTCTGTTTGGCTCTCCATGCGTCGGTGCCCTTGAACTCCAACAACGACATTTTTGAGACTCGGAAAAAACCACCAAGCGCCGCGGCTAAAACTCCCAGTACGCTGATAGCAATTCCGCCGACCCACCATGATGTGTCGAGCGATAGGCTACCGCTGATGCGGGCACCATATAGACCGCGTAGGCTGGCGGCGATATCTGGCAATAGCAAGCTGGCAATAAAATAACCCAGCACAACACCAATGCTACCAGCTATGATCGCCAAACCGGTCATCTCAACAATCATAAGGCCCAAAAGCCGTCGCCGCGAAACCCCGCATATCCTGAGAGTTCGAATGCTGGACAGTCGGTCTTCAATAGCCAGGCCAATAGCGGAATAAACAATAAACAACCCCACCAGAAAACACAGCAGGCCAAAGGCGGTTAGGTTGAGATGAAAGCTATCGGTCAGGCCGTTAAGATCAACCTGCTGCGCTGCTTCCTCAAGCCTGAGCGTTTGGTTCCATGGGGATGGTAAGTCCACCAGTTCGGCAGGGGCAGATGCGGGCAGTAATAGTTTTGACAGCCGCCCCTCCAAGGCCATTAGGCGCTGGACTGTTGTTACATCGCCGATCGCCATGCCGTTGGTGAGGTCTGGTCTTGCCACTACTTTAGGCGGCGATTCTATACGTTGGCTCGAAAAATATGCTTCAAGCTGAACGGCTGTATCAGTGCTTGCATACAGCACGCCGGGCGGTTGGATAAAGGCCAACATCTGTTGTCCGTCAAGGGCTGTGTGCTCTACCGAACCAGTCGAACCAAAGGTTCCGTTCCGGTTGGTTACGGGATCGATGCCGGTTAACTCGATAACCGTGTTTTGGTGCAAGAAGCGGCCAACAATAACCGGAGTCACGTCTATGCCTGCACGTCGCAACGCCGCAAAGGCGCGTTGGTCAAAGGCTGTGCCCTCATTGCTGACCAACGCCGGGCGGTTGACACCCTCAACGGTTGCCGCTGCTGCTGCGTAGTTTGCGCGGGCGTGGCTGTTCAGGGCTTGCACCGCTGTCCAAAGGGCGGTTGCTGATGCCAGCCCGACAACAAGCGTGATGGCTTGGATTTTGTGGCGTCTCCAGTGGCTGAATAATGCGTGAGCGACGACCAAAAGCCCCGCTTGCTCGCTAGCATGCGTGTTTGTCAGCGAGCGGGTCATAACAACTGGCCACCGCTGAGCCGGAGAATACGGTCTGCACGTTTTGCCAGACGGCTGCTGTGGGTTGCCAACACCAATGTGCAGCCGGTTTGTGCGACCAATTCAAAGGCGATATCCAAGACAATATCGCTGTTGGCTTCATCCAAATTTCCTGTGGGCTCATCGGCGAGAATAAGGCTGGGCTTTGCAGCAAATGACCGTGCGATAGCCAGCCTTTGTTGTTGGCCACCAGACAGCTGCTCGGGGTAACGATGCATCAATTCGCTCAGGTCAAGTCGGTCGGACAATTCGTTTGTCCAATCCGGATCATATCGCCCAGCTAACTGGGCCTCAAACGACAGATTATCTGCAACCGTCATGCTGGTTATAAGATTGAACTGCTGAAATACCAGACTGAGATTTTCCCGCCTTAGGGCGGCGCGTCCAGCTTCGTCAAGAGCGGCAACATCTGTTCCGCCAACTTTTACTGACCCTGCCTGGATCGGCTCCAGCCCTGCGATCACATGCAAGAGCGTACTTTTTCCGCAGCCGGATTCGCCTACAAGCGCAACTTTCTCACCAGCTTGAATGTCAAGCGACAGGTTCTTCAGCACGTCCATTTCGCCTTGAGGCGTGGAGTAGGACTTGCACAGATTATTTATTTTCAACATGTCCTAAAGCCTTCAGGTACGTGAATCGGGGCGTTATTTGCTGGCGGCTATTTTACTAATGAACACAACGTAGCGCCGGTTACCAGTACAAATGGTTAGGCGGCGAAGCCTTTCAATATTGAAAGGCTGGGGACAAAATTATTTTGCAGCCATTATAGTTACACTGTATCATTATAACATACGGCTAACCTCTAAGCTGCCGAGACGGCGTGCGTTGGCTGCATGAGAGCGACAGATATAAACAGAGGGGATAGAAATGATGAAGTTTTTAACGACGCTTATATTGGCATGTGTATTTGCGGCACCTGCGTTGGCAGACAGCGCAGAAGACAAAGCGGCGATTAAAGCTGCCGTGTTTGATTATTTTCACGGTCAGGGTGAAGGTAGTCGCGAGCGCCTGTTCCGTGCTTTTGACGCAGATAACGCGACAATGGTTGGCGTAACAAAAGGCGAAGATGGTCAAGAGGCCGTGCGTTCATGGAAAGACATGAACGAGGTTCTTACCAGCTGGTCGGCTAATGAAAATCCGGCTGGTGGCAACCGCGACGGCGCGATCATTAACATGAATATGGTCGACGACCGGTTGGCGGTTGTTTTGTTCCGCTCGACAGACCGTTTTTATGATGCCTTGACGTTGGGCAAAGTGAACGGGCAGTGGAAAATTATCGCCAAGGCATTTGTGCTGCAATAATATTTGGCGACCCCGTCGACCAGCGTAAGGCTGGTGGCGGGGTCTCGCATTTACGGTTTTTGGGCGTTGGGGTTCAGGCCCCGCTCACCGCGTATCCAGGCATCCAACAGCCCGAAGCTGTCCATGGAGGGGTGAAGTTTACTGGCTTCGACCATGATAGCTATTTCTTCGCCGGTGGCGCGCACCCCACGCCAGTCACTGTTGGCAAAATGCAGCACGGTATGACCGGCAATGGTAGCATTCTTCTTCAACTGTATCAGGTCTACTTTGTCAAAGGTATCCGACTGGGCGTGATAATTTGAGGCATAGGTGGCGTCTTCTTGATTGGCCACCAGATTAGGCACGCCGTACATCATGAAATCGTAATTGTCGGTGCCAACAATCGGGGCAACAAAGTTGGCAAAAGGGCCCCGGTCGTTAATCACGTCCATTGCCTGGTTGGTTTCTTCCAGCAATCCGGCACCGCCGTTAACAAAATATCCGTTGATGCGGCCACCGCCAATATCATGGGTAATGCTGACAACGTGGTTGTCCATCTGGTCCATATTGGCAGCTACATAGGCGCCCGAACCTAATAGGCCGTATTCTTCGCCGTTCCATAGCGCAAAGCGAATGGTCCGTTTGGGCACGATGCCGGATGCCTTGATCTGGCGGGCCATATCCATAACGATTGATGTGTTGGTGCCGTTATCAAGCGCGCCTGTACCCAAGTCGTGGCTGTCCATATGGGCGCCAATGATAACAACTTCGTCGGGTCGTTCGCTGCCGCGAATTTCCGCTATGACATTGCGGGCGCTGCCGCCTTTGGTGTCATCTGCAGTGATGTTGGCAGTCAGGGTTACTGTTTCGCCGGCCTTGATGGCGCGCTGGATGCGCAAGCCGTTTTCACGGTCAATGGTGGCGGTGATCAGAGTGTTTTCGAAGGCTTTCACTGACACGTGGCGCATCATCAGCCCCTTGGGCCGGGATGAGACATATATGACGCCTTTCGCACCGGCCGCCGCCGCTCTGGCTTTAGCAAAATAGCTTTGGGTGTATTCGCTGAACAGGCCTGCCAGCCCGGCGGCGTCGGTCAAAACAGGTGTGTGAACCAGAGCGAAGGCCCCGGTGATGGTATCGCCGACTCGGGCAAAATCTTCTTCTGTACCCAGGCCTATGTCCACAAGGCGGGCGGTTACATTGCCTTCAGTTGAAGCCGAGTAAACCCGAGGGACAAATGTGGGTTCAAAGGAAAAAGAAGAACTGGTTACCGTCGCGTGGGCTTGCCCGGCTACCCAGTTACGTGGCAGGTCAAACGCTGGTGTTGTAACCTCAAGCCCTGCATCCCGCAGGCGGCTTGCTATCCAGTCTACTGCTCGCTCGTTGGCCCTGGACCCCATGGGGCGTCCGCCAATTGTATCAGTGAGATATTTCAGGTCATCAATTAGCGGTGTGGCGCCATCCAGTGCCGCGCGCAACCTGTCGCCGTCGCCAGCTTGCGTTGTTGGTGCTAACAGTAAGCTGGCAACTAGCATCGATGCTTTGACAAAATGTCTCATGAATTTCCCCTTAAGTGTCTGAAATAAGACCCCGATTGATACCCAAAGTGATCATAACTACGGATCGGACCAATTAACAAGGGCGAGCAGGGCCGTATGTGATTCCCTGCAACGGAGGTTTACCGATGCAGCGTCCAGACGTGGATATTAGGGCCTTGGCTATACAATTGGTTTAAATACCTGTTCAAATTGCATTATTTATTTGAACAGGTCTGGGGGGCTCGCTAGGCTTTAACTGTCTGGCCTCAGGGCCACAAAATAATGCGACAGAACCGGGTGGGACAATGCCGGTCTGTACGGAAATCGAGGGGATTTCAATGTCTGTTTCAACCAAGCGGGCGCTGGCTGCAGCGCTACTGTCAACAAGCCTGTTGTCTGCACCGGTCTTTGCCTCGGGTTTAACGACCCCGCCAGTTCAAGAAAAGTGGGTTGAGCCCCCTGTAAGTGCGGTTCAGGACGAACCGGTTACCGAAAAAAAGGAAGCAAAAAAAGACGAAAAAGATAAGAAAAAAGCCCTTCCGCTTGAAGCAGCGCGAACTGTTGAGTTTGAAACCGATGAGGCGACCTGGGTGTCGCTGGACGTGTCGCCGAATGGCCAGACCATCATGTTTGAGCTACTGGGCGACATTTATACCATGCCTATGACGGGCGGTGAGGCCGCTGCGTTGATAACCGGTATGGCTTTCCAGTCTCAGCCGGTTTTTTCGCCGGACGGCAGCCAGATCGCCTATATTTCCGATGAAGATGGCTCAGATAATCTATACATCGCGGGCGTAGATGGTTCCAAACCCAAGAAGCTTTCGTCCATGGGGTCAGGTGAAGCCATGAGTCCGGCATGGTCGGCAGACGGCGACAACGTGTTTGTTTCGCAAATTTCTAACGGGATCGGTGCCAACGAGATTTGGATGTACCACAAGCATGGAGGCAAGGGCATTCAAATAACCAATTCCAAGCCTGGCGGACCAGGCACACCGCGCGCGCAGCAACCGAATGCCATGGGGGCGTCTCCGTCATCTGACGGGCGTTACCTCTATTATGCGGGAGCTCTGGGAGGGTTTACATATAACCTTACCAATTTCCCCTGGTCTGTGGTTCGCCGTGACATGCAGGAAGGCACCACCGATGTAATCGCAAACGCCTACGGCGGCGCAGTACGTCCGGCCATTTCACCAGACGGCAACATGTTGGTTTATGGAACGCGGCATGAAACCCAAACAGGTCTCAGGGTGCGCAATATGACTACCGGCGAAGACCGCTGGCTGGCTTATCCGATTACCCGGGATGATCAGGAATCGAGGGCAACCCGCGACCTGCTGCCTGCCTACAGCTTCACGCCCGATGGTAGTGCAATTGTGCTGAATAGCGGCGGCAAAATCGAACGTATTGCAATTGAGGACGGCGCTCGCACCAATATTCCGTTCACCGCAAAGGTGAAAATTGATGTTGGTCCCAATTTGATCCATCAGGAAAAAGACCCGGAAGGGCCTGTAGTTGCACGTATGGCGCAAACGCCGTCGCTGTCGCCTGACGGTACGACCATTGTTTTCTCAGCGTTGGGAGAGCTATATTCCATGTCGCTGGAAGACGGGGCAACGCCAAGTAAAATCACACGCGCCGGGACAAATGTGTTCCAGCCCAGCTGGTCGCACGATGGACGCCATATTACCTTCATAAGCTGGGATGCAAGCGGCGGTCATATATGGCGAATGCGTGCCAATGGTCGTGGCCGCCCCGAACAAGTCACAAAGACATCAGGTTATTACTCCGACCCGCATTTCGCCCCGGGCAATGATGAAATTGTTGCTGTGCGCGGTTCGAACCATCAATTTAATTTGGGCAATCCTTCACCGCCCAGCGACTTGGTTGCAGTCGATGTGGATAGCGGCGATGAGCGTGTTGTGCTTGCAGGCACCGGATTTAGTACGATCCACTTCGGTGATGCAGCAGACCGGGTATATCTATACGCAGGCGGGGGATTAATCGGCGGCGGTGACGGCACCCTGTTTTCCGTGCGGCTGGATGGTACTGATCGGCGCGATCATGTAAAAGTTACCGGTCAGGGGCTGTATTTTGCGGCCCAGCCTGTGCCTGCGCGCGATATGCGCCTCAGCCCCGATGGTCGCTATGCATTGGCGCGTTCGCAGGAACAATTGCAGGTTGTTGCTGTGCCGCAAACAGGCCGCACGGCAGTGACAGTTAATGTTGCCGGCCCGTCTGTTCCGCTGAAAACCCTGTCTGATTTCGGCGTTGACTATTTTGAATGGTCAGCAGACGGCGAGACGATTTTGTGGTCTTCGGGCAGCACAATTTATACCCAGAAACTGGCTGACGTTGAATGGGTAAAGCCTGAAAAAGAGGAAAAGTCGGAAGAGGAGACTGACGAGAACTCGGATGAGAAGGCTGAACCAGCAGAGGATGCTGACAAAGCAGAAGAGGCTGAAGAGGAGAAAGATTATCAGTCCTTTACCGCGCGAGTGGAAGTGCCGCGCGATAACCCCGAAGGCAGCATTCTTTTAACAGGTGCCACGGTGATCACCATGGGCCCTGCAGGCACTATGGAGAAATCACTAACGGTAAGTTTGCCGCGGTTGGCGCCAGTGGTTCACTGGATGCACCACGCGGCGCGGAAGTGCGCGACATGTCCGGCAAGTTTATCACGCCCGGATTTGTCGATAGCCATGGTCATTGGTCAAATTGGACCCGAAGCGAAGTGATCGAGGACAACTTCTGGCCTTTCCTTGCCAATGTGGCCTACGGGGTTACCAGCGGGCTGGATGTGCAAACGTCATCGACTGATATTTTCGCCTATCAGGATATGGTGGAAGCAGGCCGCATGATTGGTATGCGAGCTTGGTCTACGGGGCCAGGTGTGTTCAGTGACACCGCGATCAAGTCCAAGGAGGACGCGGTTAAGGTGATGAAACGTTACAAGGATCATTATCGGACCAAAAATATCAAAGCCTACATAACTGGCAACCGCAAACGGCGTCAGCAAATCGTTCAGGCTGCGAAAGAGGTGGGCATTATGCCAACCACAGAAGGTGGCTTGGACATGAAGCTTGATCTGACCCACATGATCGACGGATTTGCTGGTAACGAGCATAATATTCCGATCATTCCGCTATACAGGGACGTGCAGCAGCTGGCGGCACAAACCGGCATTGGGTACACACCAACCTTACTGGTAACCTACGGTGGGCCATTTGGAGAGAATTACTTCTTCACCAACTCCAATCCGCATGACGACGTTAAAGTGAATCACTTTATGCCCCACAATGTGGTCGACGCGCGTACCAAGCGAGCGCAGTGGTTCCGCGACGAGGAGTATGCCTTCACCCGTATAGCTGACAGTGCCATTGATATTCAGCGTGCTGGCGGCAAGGTTGGCGTTGGCAGCCACGGCCAGTTCCAGGGTTTGGCTTATCACTGGGAGATGTGGATGCTGGGGTCCGGCAAAGCAACCCCGATGGAAACGCTGAAAGCGGCAACTATCGACGGCGCTCATATTATTGGTCACGAGCAGGAAGTGGGTTCGATTGAGCCCGGCAAGTTCGCTGATCTGGTAGTGTTGAATAGCGATCCGCGCGCTGACCTGAAAAACACCGCTGACATCCACCGGGTTATGGTAAATGGTCGCCTGTACAACGACGATACTCTCGATGAGGAATGGCCGCGCCAGAAGGCACTTCCGTCGCTTTGGTTTCAGGATACAGGTCCTAAGTAATTGGGTCTTGTTAATTCGGGAATAAGCAGGAGGTGAGAGGGTCGAGGCCCTCTCACCCTATTTAAGGCGCGTGAATGCAACCCAACAATGCAGATGATGTTTACTGGATCAGCAGACAGGAGCAATTTGATTGCCTGAAGTCTGCCCGCCGTATGGATATCATTGACTTGCTGGCCAACGTGGGCGCGAAATCGGTGCGCGAAATTGCTGCCCTTTTGGCGGCTAAGCCATCATCGCTCTATCATCATATTGACCTGTTACTGGGTGCTGACCTGATTGAGCTTGCGGGCACGCGAGTGGTAAACCGCCGTCAGGAAAAATTGTATAAAGCTCCGGGCACTACCCTGCGCTACGGCATTGCGTTTGATGACCCTAATGCGCTCGAGATATACGGCAAGATTGCTGAGGCACAGGCGCGCCAGTCTGCGCGTGATTTTAAGCGCGGACTGGAAAGCGGGGCTGTGGTGGCCCAGGGGCCGACTAAAAACGCCTGGATTTTCCGGCTCGTGGGCGCACCGGATGCAGCGACCATGGGGAAAATCAATTATCACATTGAGGAGCTTGCCAAATTATTCCTGGCGTCAACCGGGAAGGACAAACCGCTGGTGGTGATGTCAGCTATCGTGGCCCCTGTAACCGCGGGTAGAACGGATCAAAAGTAGGCTTTTGGTTTATTGTGTGCTTGTTCCAGCTAGCTCATCCTTCATCATATCACGCATGACAAATTTTTGAATTTTACCGGTAACTGTCATGGGGTATTCGGCCACGAACCGGATGTAACGCGGCACTTTATAATGGGCAATTTGGCCTTTGCAAAATGCGCGTATCTGGCCTTCGTCGGCTTGCTCGTCGGTGCGCAGTAAAACCCATGCACAGACTTCTTCGCCCATGCGGTCGTCGGGAATACCAAAAACCTGAACATCCTGAACTGCCGGGTGGGTATAGAGAAATTCTTCGATCTCACGCGGATAGATATTTTCACCACCGCGGATGATCATATCCTTCAACCGTCCGGTGATATTAACGTAGCCATCATCGTCCATTGTTGCCAGATCGCCGGTGTGCATCCATCCGGCCTTGTCGATGGATTCGGCGGTACGATCATCGTCAGCCCAATAGCCCTGCATAACGCTGTACCCCCGGGTGCATAGTTCGCCCTGTTCGGTGCGCGCTACTGTTTTACCGTCTTCTCCCACGATCTTCACCTCAACAAACGGGTGTATCTGACCAACGGTCGCTACCCGTTTCTCCAGCGGGTCATCTTTCTTGCTTTGGAAGCTGACAGGCGCGGTTTCTGTCATGCCGTAGGCGATGGTTACTTCGCTCATATGCATGTCGCTAATCACCCGTTTCATCACTTCTATGGGGCACGGGGACCCGGCCATTGCGCCGGTGCGCAGGCTGGAAAGGTCATAGTTGCTGAAGCTAGCGTGTTCCAACTCTGCGATGAACATGGTGGGTACGCCGTATAATGCGGTGCATTTCTCGGCCTCAACGGTGGCCAGTACTGTTTCAGGTTCAAAGGCCTCGCCTGGCAGCACAATTGCCGCACCGTGGGTGATGCAGCCCAGCACTCCCATAACCATGCCAAAGCAATGATAGAGCGGCACCGGAATGCATAGCTTGTCTGTTGCAGAGAAGCTTTGGCGCGCGGCTACAAAATAACCGTTATTGAGAATGCTGTGATGGCTCAGCGTTGCACCCTTGGGAAAGCCGGTGGTTCCCGAAGTAAATTGGATGTTGATCGGGTCATCGGGCTGAAGCGTGTCTGCCAGACGGGCAACTTCGGCCGCTGTGCTAACATCATCATTCTGCGACAGCTCGCTAAAGGACATGAAGCCGTCCGGTGGGTTGCTATTGAGCACAATTGCAGTTTTTAGGTCTGGCAAGCGCGTTGCCGTTAGTTTTCCAGCTTTGCAGCTATCCAGCTCAGGCGCAATTTCGCGTAGCATGCCAACATAATCGGACGATTTGAAACTGTCTGCCAGAACCAGGGCCTTGCAGCCCACTTTATTGAGGGCATATTCCAGTTCTGATATGCGGTAGGCCGGATTGATATTAACCAGAATCAGTCCTGCTTTCGCGGTGGCGAATTGAGTGACAATCCATTCGGCGCAGTTGGGTGCCCATAGGCCAACCCGGTCCCCTGGTTCCAGCCCCAGAGCGACCAGGCCTGCTGCAACCTCGGTGGCTTTCTGGTTTAGCTCGGCATAGGTCCAACGGATTTTTTGGTGTGGTACAATAAGTGCGGGCCGGTCACCGTATTTGGCGGCCGCCGTCTCCAGTGCTGTACCAACGGTTTGGTATAACAGCGGTGTGTCGCTGGTTCCGGCAACGTAACTAAGTTCGCGCGTCATCTCATTCTCTCCCGCCGAATTGGTGAGTATGACGATAAGCGAGCAACCTTGCTCAGTCGAACATTATTGTAATTTTGTCGGTTTTGGTGTTTCGGGCGCTGGAGCCATAGCCAGCCCACAACAGCCCCTGCGCCCGAAACATGTAGCCCCAAGAAGGGGGAGGCTACTTTTTACGGGTCATTTTTTCCTCGATGAAAACCGGCCATACATGGGCAGGCTGTCCGCCGCGGTTGAGGCGCATAGCCATGGTAATGGTGTCACCGTTTATAATCCATTCTTCTGAAACCCGAGGGCCACTGGTGCCGTCACCGCCGTATACGTAGCCGCGAGACATCATTTTGCCCGCTGTTTTATCGAGTGTCAGGTCCGCGACCTTATTGCCGACAGGGCGTTGATAAACCGTAATTTCTGCATATTTTCCTTCATTGCCGCTGTAGCTGTAAAACACCTCAAGGTCACGTGCAGACCCATCCGAAAATAGCGATTCTGTTACGCAGCGTATTCTCGTTTTACGTAGTGCGTAAGTGCAGGCACGCGTGCCGCGCGCTGTCGCGCCATTGGCATAATTGGTTTCCAGTGTCCATTCACCGACCATGAAGTTCATGTCTTCAAGCGAGGGTGCCTTTTCTGCATCTTGCGCCCCTGCCTGTATGGATAAGAGGCCGACACCGCATGTCATAAGCACTGCCGCAATCACATTTGTAACTTTCATTGGTTCATCCTTTTGCCGTGTTGATAAGGACGCTGTCGTGGCCCACGGGGAGCAGCCAGCGCTTTGGCACCTATAGGGCGGCTCTGCTGATGATGTCCTCAATGCAACCTCAAGAAAATATCAAGAATTGGAAATCAACGGGGATTGATGTCACAATTTATGAAACAGCAGGCGAGTGACGTAAAACGATGGAATTTCAAGTAGGTGACTGGACCGCAGTCAGGTCCACCAACGAACTGGTGAGAGGGGAAACTCGTGTCCGACTTGAGGGCCGGGCAATGGAAGTGCTGCAGTTGCTGTTTGAAGGGGACGGTGCGGTTGTGTCGAAAGATGACCTGATCGATACCGTTTGGAAACTTCAGGTGGTCAGTGATCACTCGATAACCGTTGTGATCAGTGATTTGCGGAAAGCACTGGGGGATAACCCTCGCGACCCTCGTTATATTGAGACGATTCCGAAAAAAGGTTATCGGCTGGTTACTTCTCAACGAGCTTCGATCAGCTCCACAGGCGCTTCGAACGCTGCTATAAAAACGTTTCGAAATAACAAGGTTTGGTGGGTTTCTTTTGCGGCCATAACATTGATGGTTGGTGCATGGTTCCTTATCGAACCGCAAGATATAACGTCGGCGACATCTGCTAGGCTGATAGTACTTGATGCGGTTAATTCAACAAATGACCCATCGGTTGATGCCTTGGCATCGTCAATTACCGAGCTAACTCTCGACAGCATGTCGCGGGCAAGAACTATTGAATTGGTGCGCTGGCGCGGCATTCCTAATGCTGCGCACATTGGTCAAGGCGGCCTCGCAGGGTGGGTGCTGGAGACACGAATAATAGATGCAGAAGATAGTCGTTTGCTTGCTATGACACTGAGACAACAAGGGTCTGACGCAATTAAATGGACAACCACGCAGGCTGTCTCGCCGCGCCATTTCCGGCGATCCCAAGACAAAGCACTGCGTGATTTATCGGCTGAACTCGGGCTGGGGGATTTGCCAGGCTTGCAACCGGTTTTTTCTGCCGCAGCAGAGGAACTGTTCTGGCGTGCCCGATATTTATGGAGCCTGCGCCAACAGCCAGCGGCCATGCAGGCGCAAAGCCTGCTCGCCGATGTTCTGGAAATGGCGCCCGAGTATTTTCGCGCCCATACAGCGCTTGCTGACCTATACAGCCATAAAACCGGCGGTTTTTTTGATGGGGTCGTAGATAACCCAATAGGGCTTGCCCGGTTTCACGTGGAACAAGCGGCAAAAATTGATGCGACCGCTATAGACGTGTTGCTTGCGCGTGGTCACATAGCGCTTTTTGTGGACGGTGACCCCAAGCGAGCACTGGCGTTTTTGACGGATGTGGTTGATCGTGCGCCAAATAGTGCCACGGTGTGGGTAAGTTATGCCAATGCTTTGGCGGCGTCGGGACAGTTTGGTGCCTCAGTTGAGGCAATCAATGAAGCCCAACGGGCCGACCCGATGGACCCATCAGTTATACTGGACAAAGTCTGGATTTTGTTGTTGGCGCGGCAGTTTGAAGAGGCCTTGACCGCCGCTGAAGCGGCTGAGCGGCTAGGTTTGTCGATGAGTCTGTATTGCGGGCTTATTTTTGGCGCAGTCGGTGATCACAGTCTTGCCGTTGAGGGCTGGCTTGGCTTTCTCGGTGAGACGGTTCCTGCGTCGATGACGGCCCAAATCTCTGAGGCGGTGTCAGCGGCAAATTACAGTCACGCATATGATATTATTGGCCGCGCCATCATTGAGCACAAAACCACTGTGTCGCCAGTAATTCCGGCCATGGCATTTGGGCTTGCGGAAAATTATTCTCAAACCCGAATGATATTGGGTGGTCTAACAGGTTACGGTAAAAATTGGCTGGACTTATGGGCGCAGCACGTTCCCGTAATTTCCCGCGCATACAAAAAAGAAGACTTTAAGGCAGGGCAATAAACCGGACCATATGCGACGCTAAAATATAGCCGCCGCTTATAGGTTAGGCAGATCTTCTTCGAGCATGCACATGTTGAAGGAAAAGGATAGCTCTCCTTCGTCGTCGTCTTTATAGACCACGCCAATGAATTCTTCGCCTAGCAGAACTTCCACCGAATCAGGTGCTTGCGGGCGGCGAACCAGGCGAAACATATTGTTGTTAAACTTGCGTTGCAGATATGCCTGCACTCTTGCTGTGTCATTTGGTGTCAAGGGACGCTCCTCAGTCTCACGGTGTGGCATTTGTTTATCGAAGGCGCGGGGTATATGGCAAGCAAAACTATTGAGTAATTCAAATAGCTCTATGGTTGTAGATCGCTCAATCGTGTTATACGCTCATTAACTAATAACCTTATAGGGTCATGAATTATTCGCCCTGAGGCCCAATTTTGATGAGGACTGACCATATGCCCGAGGAAGAATCAGGTGATTTTTCTTATGCAGATGACGCCGAGCTTGTAGAGCAGTTTGTCACCTGGACAACCGACGCTGTCGACGAGTTGAAAGCCATTGTTGCCGATCTGGATGGATCCGAGTTGAAATCGGATGACAAAGCCGCGCGTATTTACGACCTGACCCATAAAATTCAAGGCGATGGGGGCGAAAAGGGTATGGCGCTACAAAATAGACTGAAAGCGATTATCAGCGAAGACCCATAGGTTTTTTGGTTTATGGTGACGATGTAATGTCGCCCCAAATGTTCTTTGTTTGTTCTTTTTTCTTGAATTAGCCAGTTTTCTGGTTCAGGTTTCCCTGCCTATCAAAACTCTGGCCAATTCCGGCCAACTTGGGCTGCTTCGAAATGACAACAGGGAAACAGTGACCAGCACCGACTTAATTACCAAAGGTACCCTGCGGCTCTTGCATGCCATGGGCTATTCTGCCTTGCGCGAACTATCGTTATCCAACGGCAGGCGCGCTGATTTGGTGGGTCTGGGTAAATCAGGCGATGTGATTATTGTTGAAGTGAAATCCTGTTTGGCGGATTTTAGATCTGACAGTAAGTGGCAGGAATATCTACCGTTTAGTGATGAGTTTTATTTTGCGGTTGATGCAAAATTCCCAATTGATGTTTTATCTGAGGCCACCTCTTTGCCGGACACAACCGGTATTATTGTAGCCGACGGTTACGGCGGCGACGTGATTCGCAGCGCATTCGCCCGCAAATTGCATCCGGCCCGCCGACGAACCGTTCACCTGAAGATGGCGCGGGCTGGTGCGCTTCGCCTATCCGCACCTTTGGTTACGGGGCACTGTGACTGAATTATTCCTGTAGCTAAGAGAGCCAACATTGGTTTCGAGCTCAGCATTGGTTGCTCTTTTCACTTTGTTAAGAGCTGACCATTATCTTGGTTTGAGCAAAAACCAACCGCATGGTACTTGCGTATATATCTTGGGGAAAAAGCGGATGATGCGAACTGAAAAGAGTGAGCGATTGGCAAGGACCAATGGATTGGCTCGATCTTGGCGCTGGCGTACCCGATTTTGGGAGTGCGTCGGTAACCGCGTAATAAATTCTTCCGAAGGAAGCCGTGTCTGTATGCTGGTCTACCTTAACTATCCGTATGTCTAGTCAATGTCTGGTACTTTGGTAAAGTCAGCCCATCGCTGACGCCCGTCTTTATTTTCTAGAATATTTTGCAGCGCCGCGACTGCCCGCCGTTCAAAACGCTTGCCTGCATCTGCCTGAAGTATGTCGACGGCTTTGTCGAAACCAAGGCTTTCCCTGTGTGCACGAGCCGAAACGATGCCGACAAAAGCGTTTGCCACCGACAATAAACGCGCACCCGGTTCAATGGCTTCGCCAGCCCGGCCTTTTGGCTCGCCGCTGCCGTCCCAATGCTCGCGCATTTGATCCAGCGTTTCAGCAATTGCCCCTTTGAGGCCAACGTCAGCAATTAGCTGGGCACCTTTGCTCATACTGTCGCGCACCAGTGCCAGCTCGTCCTCGGACAGCGGAGATTGTTTGGTCAAAATATCGATCGGTACAAATATTTTACCCAGATTAACCAACTGTCCGGCTGTCTGCATTGCGTCTTGTTGTTCCGGGTTCCAACCCATTTCTGCAGCCATCGCCGACGCCACGTCAGCCACACGCGCAGAATGGTGTTTGCTCCATGGGTCTCGCGCATCGATAATTTGGGTGAGGGTGCTGATCAACTGGCGGAACAGATTTTCTGATCGCTGGTTAGCCGCAACAAGATCAGTTATATCCTGCATCACCAGCAATACGCTGGCCGATGTTTCTCCGGCGCCTTCTAGCGGTAGAATGTCGGTTTTAAATAACCGGTCAGATTGGTTGGACGCGCGCAGCGATTCGATCGATTGTGCGTGTCCTGTTGCAGCCTTTTCAACTTTTTCCCGCAATAATCCGGCGGTCTCGTTGCTGAAAATTGTATCGAGGCGGCGGTTTTCCAGTTCCGGCGAGCTGATGCCAGCAATCGCCGCCATTTGTTTGTTGACAAAACGGGCCGTCATATCGGCGTCCAGCGCTGCGACAGCCGCAGGTTGTCCGTCGCTCACCGAGCGCAGGAAAACACTCAACGCCTGATTTTCGGAGGATAAAGCCGATTGCTGTTCGTAGCTTTTTTCCAATTTGCGCGAAACACCGTGCCGCCATGCCAATACCAGCGCGCCCAATACGGAAAGCGCCGCCAGCGACAGCGTGAGAAACAGGCTGTTGCGGCGCTCGTTGATGTCAGCGAAGGCCTCACTGGCTTCAATTGTACGAACAAGCACCCAGGGCACGGGTGCGCTAAGTTCCCGGCCGGTAACCAGAACACTGCGTCCATCATAATTTGGTAATTGAGTAAATCCCCCCGGCTGGCGCGCGGCAAAACTTGCGGCAGGATCAAGCCGGGCATTGCCGGTGCGTCCCCCTCTGCGTAGCGGTGTTATCGGCGTGACAATATCAGCGGTGGAATCAGCTTCGGAGTATGTAACCAGATAGCTTTCCGCTGTTGCGCTATCATCACCGGGTTGAGCGAGAGTATCGAGAAAATGCCGGTCTAGTGGCCTCGCACCGATAATCCAGGCAGCAACGGTTTGGCCGTCATCGTTCATGGAAACAGGCGCACCAACCAGCATAAGCGGTGTCTTGTCATCAAGGGGCGGCCCTAAACGCACAAAAGAACGAACGCCTTTCAACGCTATCTCGGCAGGCCGCAACATGGGCATGCCGGCTGTTGAAACTAGTATTTTTCCAGCGCTATCCACCAGGGCAAGGCCCGCGCGGTTAGGACGACTAACATTGGCTGCTCCGCTGTTGTCGTCATCGCTGCCAGGTGCACTGGCTTGTATGATTGTTGACGCATAAAGCTGAACCGAGGCGTCACTTGCCAGCTGTTCCACATCGCTTAAATGTCTGTTGAGCCATTTCGATACTTCAGCAACCCGGCTGTCAGCTACCAAATTCATGCGACTTTGCCAGCTTTCCAGTCCCTTTTCTGCTTCTGATGCAGCGAAGCTGAAAATTCCCAACAGCAAAATCAGCAAGACCGCCAGCAAACCAACGACGGGCGCCAATATTTTGCGCGAGGACTCACGTTGCTGTGACATGTGCAGTTCCTTGTTTGGTTAACGTGGCTGATTTAGCTAGAATTAAGATAGCGACAACCAATTAACAGAATATTAGGAGTGTCTTTAGGAATTGTCATCATAATCCAAACGGTGAATATCTTGATGCGCACGAAATGTTATTTATTGGCTTCATCAATTTGCGGCACGATAAACAGGGGTTAAGTTTGCTTAAAGTTGGCAAATATTTCACAAAATTTGGGCTTGCTTTGGCCATCACGATGATTGGCTTGCAGGTGCCTGCTGCACAGGCTCAATCAAGCGGGCTTTTTGGCAGCCGCGAGATTCTTTCGACCAATATGAAGTCGTTTGACAAATGGAGCGGCGTATGGCGCAGGCAAAATTTGGAAAAACGCAGAGCATCTTCTGCTGAGGCAGGTCCCGTGGACCCAAATAATGAGTGCCGGGGTAGAGCCCGGATAAAATGCAACCGCGACGCCTGGAATAAGTTTATTGAATCCCAAAGAGGCAATGGGCAAGAAGCTACGGTTGATGACCCTGTATTGTCCCATGAATTGTTGGCGGCGATTAATCTATACATTAACCGCACCAGCTACATCGTCGACCCGGTTAACTGGGGCGTGCCCGACTATTGGTCTACGCCTGATGAGTTTTTTCTGAGAAGTGGGGACTGTGAAGACTATGCCATCAGCAAATTCATAACCCTAAAACGCCTGGGTGTGGATACGGCGCATATGCGGCTTGTAGTGGTGCAAGACGAAAACCTGCGCGCAGCTCATGCTGTTCTTGCGGTCGAACTTGATGGTACCTTTCACATTCTTGATAATCAGGTAGATTCTGTTCTGACCCATGATAAGATTTTGCATTACCGGCCAGTTTATTCGATAAATGAAAGCAATTGGTGGCTTCATCAGGTTAAACGGTTTGGTCGGTAGGCAGCGGACTACGTAGGTTAGATTTATGCAAAAAACCCCGGACGTTATGGAAGATATGCTTGATTATGTGCACCGACTACGGCGCCACACTATTGGTCGCCGCGCATTTCATATCAAACTTTCAAGCCTAGAACGCCATATGAGGGAACCCTATTACCGACGCGAATTGGCGTCAGCTTTACGACCGTTGGTGCAAAATAAAGGCGCCCGGTTGTTTGCGCTGCCCAATGCTGACTGTGTAGGCATTACCGCTGAAGCAACCTTGACCGACCTGACTGCCTCCATGCGCGATGTATACAAGCGGTTAAACGATTCGGAATTGTTGCGTTCGCTTGATCCGATCATCGGCGTGACCGACTGGTTTACTGAATGGTTCGACTTGGAACAGGACTATTCTGACTTTGCCACCTATACCCAACACTTAGCCGAACAGTTAAAAGGCTAGTTTAGTTAGACCATAAGCTCGGACATCGCCGATTTGCGGGTTATAGCGGCGACCGTTTTGCCAAAATTCTCTGCAAGGTTCGACGGTGCATATTCAACCGCCGCGCAGTTTCGGAAACATTGCGGTCGCATAGCTCATACACTCGCTGAATATGTTCCCATTTCACACGGTCTGCTGACATGGGGTTTTCTGGTGGCTCCGGTTTTTCGCCGCCACTGGCCAGCAGCGCCTTAACGATTTCGTCGGGGTCGGCTGGTTTGGCCAAATAGTCCACAGCCCCTGCTTTGACCGCAGCAACGGCGCTGGCCAGGTTGCCGTAACCGGTTAAAATAATGATGCGGACGTCGTTGCGCAGATGGCGCAGTGTTGGCACGAGATCCAGGCCGTTGCCGTCGTTGAGTTTCATGTCCAATATGGCATAGCGCGGTTTGTGGTCTGCGGCCATCAGGCCCGCTTCTTCAATGCTTTCTGCGGCAACGACAGTGAACCCCTGACGCTCCATGCTAAGGGAAAGCCGTTGACGGAAGGCGCGGTCGTCTTCGACGATCAGGAGAATATCTTCCGGATTTATTTGTGCTTTTTCAGACATTGGTGCCTCGTTTGCCGATTAAAGAGGGTTGCGGTGCGGATGTCAGAGATCCGGTTTGTGGGAAAACAGTATACTTGTTCGTGCGCCGCCGCTAGGGGCTGCCCCGAAGGCGAGCGATGCCCCCATTCGTTCGAGCAGCGATTTCGCGATAAACAGGCCGAGACCTAGCCCGCCATCCCGCCCTGGGCGAGGGCTGCGGGTTGTCACGTAGGGTTCGCCTAAGTTGCGCATAATTTGTGGGTCGAAGCCGGGGCCGTCATCGTCGACGGTAACCATAAGAACGTCGTCGCTCATATCAGCGGCTACCGCCACACGGCTGCGCGCGAAGCCGACCGCGTTTTCCACAATGCTTCTGATCGAGTGGATAATTTCCGGTGTTCGAGCAATTTCAAAGTTGGCCGATGGCCCGATAGCAAACTCGATCGCCATGCCTCTTTGCTCATGAGGGGCGGCTGCCTCTCGCAGGACAGCTGCCACAGGCATCATGGTGAAATGCTCGCCCACGCCAGCTTTTTTGTGTTCGCGCAGCTCAGACAGAATGTTACGGCACCGAGTAATCTCCGCCAAAATCAGTTCCAAGTCGGCGCGGGTGTCATTGTCGCCCCGCCACGTGGTCAACAAGTCCTTTGCAGCCAGCATGATGGTGCCCATCGGCGTGCCCAGTTCGTGTGCGGCGGCAGCGGCAAGAGCACCGAGTGCAGCCAGTTTTTGCTCTTGCTCCAGAGCAAACTGCGTGGCCACCAACGCCCGGGCGCGCATGCGACTCTCCCGCCCAACCCGGGCCATGTAAATTGCCAAAAATACCAAGGTAAAGCATAAGCTGATCCAGATAGCCGTCAGAAACAATGGTTCGACGACAGGCGCTTGCCCGTCCCATGGTAGCGGGAACGGCGTGAAGGCAAGTGCTGTTACCAACGCCAGTGATAGCGCTATCAAGCCGTATGTGCTTTGTCGTGTCAGCATGGTTGCAGATACGGTTGTAGGTACAAGCATCAGCACGCAAAAGGGATTTGACAGGCCGCCGGTTGCAAACAGCAGTGCCGCCACATGTACCAGATCGAAGGCTAGGTGCGCTCTGGCTTGACTGTCTGGCAAGCGTTTGTTTTTGTCGGAACGTAATGAAAACCACAGGTTCAACAGGGCGGATACCAATACCATTGGTACCGTGATCTCAGCGTTGACGTCAAAACGCAGGATGAAGGCAACTAGTCCCAGCGCAAATAGCTGGCCACTTATCCCGATCCAGCGAATAGCTACCAGTGTGCCAAGGCGCACGCCGCCCTCACTGCCAAAATCCGGATAAATGTCACCGAATTTTGGTTTGGTGGTGTTATTGCCTGCTGTCTCTAACTTATCCATATACCCTGTTTCCGGTTTCATATTTACCCGATTGTTGCCGCTAGCCACAGCAGCCCCATCAACGCGTTTGTTACACCAAAGGCAATTAGCGCGACAATTAGCGCATTTTTTACGTCCGCCGGTTTTAGTTGTGCTGAACCACCGGTCGGACCAATCCATTTATCTCTGCCCGATCCGGTTTGGTCTTTGCCGTTGCGCTCAAACGACCAATTGAAAGCATAGGCCACCATTGTTAGCGGCCAAAGTTTGACTGCCCCGCCAAAACGAAACACTGATAACCAGCCGTGGCCCCAGTTTGCAGCAGGCCATAACAACAGCGCAATTGCCAACAAACCGGTGCCGAGCATCTCGCCCGGGATGGCTGCAACGGACCGTATGCGTTGGAAAGGCCGAAGGAAAAAGGAATCACTCTCGGTTTTTTCGGCAGCAAGGCTTGCGGCTTGTAAGCAGACAAATGGCAGCAAAACAGTAAAGCCACCCACAACGAACAAGATCATTGCTGCAACAAGATTGTTGGCAAATAGCTCGATGGAACGACGAGCGAGCCTGCGGCACTGGTCATCGCCGGTAGTGGGCTGGTTGCCGGCAACAACCAGGCTTTTTTGCATTTGGTGCCAGGTTATTTTTAGCGATAGGAATTTGGCGACAAAAAATACAGCAACGGCTGTCAGCGCCGGATGATAAAATACCAATTGATCGATCCCGTAACCCATCAAAGCGAAACCGATGACAAGTACAACCGCCGCCAACGCGCCGCGCCAAAAGTGCGCGCGCCTACTTCTTGTTTGTCGTTCCAGTCTTGATTGCAGAAAATGAACTGACCGCGTAATGATGCCGTCCAGTGATGGAACCAAACCTAGTGCCCTGGGGCCTCCAAAGACCATATCCAGCGTGACAGCGCCTATCCAAAGGGCAATCCACGGTGCAGCATGATCAAGGTAAGTTTGAATGAAGTCCTGTATCGGGAGCACTCCTGGAAAGAGCCAATTTCAGAGGTACTCAGATACATTTATTGTACATAAAACCCAGAGCTACATATGAACTCGGCATAAAAGAGTTTTCAGTAAGTGGCACCTGCGTCCTGAAGCAGGCGAATGAATCGCCGCGAACGGCTTATTTTTGCATATTCCAGCGCGGTCTTGCCAGTCAGGTCCTGCACATTAGGATCAGCCCCGGCTTCGATCAAGGCTTGTGCGGCTTTAAACTTTCGGCCTCTAACCGCCTTCATCAGCGCTGTTTCCTGGCCTGTGTCAGCCCGGTTAGGGTCTGCCCCGTATGACAATAGCATTTTGATCATGCCTATATCGCCAACAACCGAGCGTGCCATCAATGAGGTTTGACCCCTGTTGTCGGAAATATTCGGGTTTGCGTCATGGTCTAGCAGCAATTTAACAACACTATTGTTGCCAGCCTGCGCAGCAATAATAATTGCCGGAGTTCGGTCACTGCGTCGCCGGGTATCAGGCGATACGCCCTTGCGCAGCAGTTCATTGATTTTAACCAGGTCAGCTTTACCGACTGCCTTCAACAGATCGTACTGCGGGCTCTGAGCCGAGGCGGGTAAGGCTGTGCCAAGCCCAATAACTAAAAAGGCCAATAAACTCGCAAGGCGCACTGAAAACAACATCTGAAATCCACTTGTTATCGGCGCGCGGTGGCGCGCCCGAACAAAACATCAATCTATGACACCAATTGCCGCAGGGGCCGTGACAAAGACAATCTATATTTCTATAAGGAGGCCAAGATCACAAGAAGAAACCTCCCATAAATTTCGTGGGCGGGTAACAATTCGGAGAGCTGTGATGAAAATGGTGCGATTGGGGCTATGGATTGTGGTGTTGGTGGCTGCCGGATTGTTAGTGGGCCGCTTGTATCTTGCGGACAATGACGCCCCCCATACTGGGCGCGCCAGCGGGCCTGGCGGACCCTTCACATTGACAGCGCATACTGGTGAGAAAATATCCGACACTGATTTTCTGGGCCGTTACATGCTGGTGTATTTTGGCTATAGCTTTTGCCCTGACGTTTGCCCGCTTGACCTGCAAAAACTGTCAGTTGCGCTCTATTCCTTAGAAAAGCAAGGCTATGACACCACGCCACTTCAGCCACTTTTCATTTCCGTTGATCCCGAGCGGGACACTGTCGAAGAGCTTGCCGGCTTTTTGCCTGATTTCCATCCGCGAATGCTCGGCCTGACCGGAACGCTGGAAGAAATCACCGCAGTGGCACAAAATTATAAGGTCTATTTCGCCAAGCGCGAGCAGCCCGGTACAACAGATTACCTGATGGATCATCAAGCGGTTATTTTTGTTATGGGCCCTGACGGTAATTATGTCCGACTGTTTTCATCCCGTGACAAACCGGATGATATTGCGCAGAGCCTAGCGTCAGTGTTAGAGAAAGCAGAGTAGCATTGTCTTGCAGGCATCTGAATACTTGGCCGTAATGGATTGAAAATGGCTTTCTGGCGCGAAAAACCACTTGAAAAGATGAATCGGCAGGAGTGGGAATCGCTGTGCGATGGTTGTGGCAAATGCTGTTTGCACAAGCTGGAAGACGACGAAACAGGTGAAATACATTATACAAATGTCGCTTGCCGGTTTCTGGATCCGGAGACAATCAAGTGCGGTAAATATATCACCCGTCAGCGCTATGTGGGCAACTGCGTTGTTATGACGGTCGACTTGCTGGACAAGTTGCCCTGGATGCCCAGTACCTGCGCATACCGCTTGCTTTATGAGGGTAAGGAACTGCTCATTGGCATCCGTTGGTTGCCGGTGATGACAAAACCATTCACGCCGTGGGTGCGTCGGTCAAAGGCCGCGTGGTTGACGAGCGTGTGGCTGGTGATTTTGAAGACCATCTTGCTGACTGGCCCGCATGAAACTGTTTGCTGACCCCAAGCCATTGCTTGCCACTATTTCCGGTGTTGCCCATCCGGTGAAGCTGCGCCGCAACGCCAAGGCAAAAAAGATGATTTTGCGAGTTGATGGACTGTCAGGCGAGATCAAACTTACCGCGCCAAATCATGTATCAGTGGGTAAATTGCAGAAATTTCTTGATGAAAATAATGCCTGGTTGTTGACCGAGCGTGCAAAAGTTAGTGCGCGGCCGCCTATAGCTGACGGTGCGGAAATACCTTTTTGCGGCCAGACCTGCTTTATATATTTTAGCAACCAGCCACCGCGTGGGGTTAAACTGGTTGACGGCGAAATCCACGTGGGTGGGCCAGCAGATCAGGCGCCCGCTCGACTGATGCGCTGGTTGAAAGCGCAGGCAAAAGAGCGACTCAGCGAAGATGCGGCTTATTTTGCTGAAATGCTGGGTGTTTCCTTCAAGCGGGTCAGTATCGGCGACATGAAAAGCAGGTGGGGGAGCTGTTCCAGCAGCGGCACTCTCAGGTTCAACTGGCGACTTGTGATGGCCGAGCCTAGCGTTCGGCGCTATGTGGCGGCGCACGAGGTGGCCCATGTGTTGGAGATGAATCATTCGGCGCAGTTTTGGGATCATGTGCAGCACTGCATTCCAGACTATAAAGCCGAACGAAAATGGTTGAAAACCCACGGTCAGGGTTTGATGCAGCTTAATTTCAATCCTTGCCAAACAGGCGGCTGAACAGGCTTTTTTTCTTCTTTTTCTCTGCAGGCTCTGGCGGTTTTTGCTCAGCAATGATTCGCCGTGGATCGGGCGCCCTGTCCGTGGCGGCGGCACTGTATATAGCGGCGTCAGCTAACAATGGGCGTGCCGGCAGTGCGGCATGCGCTTCCGTCATGAAGTCGCGCCATATGCGCGCGGGCAGGCCGCCACCGGTGACATTTTTCATTGGTGCACCATCATCGTTACCTACCCAAACGGTTGCGGTCATGTCGCTGGTAAAGCCTGCAAAAACAGCATCCCGGTTATCCTGCGATGTGCCTGATTTTCCTGCTGCTGGTCTGGCTAGGGCTGCACTTTTGCCGGAGCCCCATTTGACCACGCTGGTTAACATGCGCGACATGTCGCTGACGATGTCGCTGCGCATAACCGTATAGGGCGGTGTCGGCGTGCGCCGAAACAATACTTCGCCCTCCAGCGTAGCAATTTCAACAATACTGTAGGGGGCGGCAAAATGACCACCATTGGCAACCGCTGCGTAGCTACTGGTCAGTTCGAGTAAGCCCACTTCCTCGGTGCCAAGCGGCAGGCTGGGTACTGCACTGATGCGCGACGCGACGCCTAGCCGTTTGGCGACGGACGCCGCTTTGTCGCGGCCAATTTGCTCAGATACCTGAACTGCGATTGTATTGATCGAGCGGGCGAAAGCTTCCTGAACGCTCATTTCACCGTTGAATTTGCCGCTATAGTTCTTTGGTGCCCAATCGCCGACTACCGTGGCTTTATCCACATAGCGGTCTGAGGGTTTGATGCCGGCTTCCAGCGCAGCAATATAAGTAAACAGTTTGAAGGCGGAGCCCGGTTGGCGGCGCGCTTGTGTGGCGCGGTTATATTGGCTTTCGCCGTAATCTTTGCCGCCCACCATGGCACGCACAGCCCCGTCATGGTCGATGGCAACAAGTGCACCTTGGGTCGCGCCACGGGTTTCTCCCTCACCGTTCAGGCCGCGTGCCACGGCCAATGTGGCGGCACGCTGGATGCTGGGGTCAAGGGTGGTGAAGATCAATAGGGACTTTCCCCGCGCATTCGGCGCAAGGCGTCTGGCCTCGCTTTCTACCCAATCGGTGAAATAGCGGATGTTGCGCCCAGCCACAGCGGACTTTACCGCAGGCGGTTGTTCGCTGATTTTACCGGCTGCTGCCTCGGACAACATACCGTTTGCCGCCAGGGCGGGCGGGGCCAGGGGGGGGGGGGGCGGCGGGGGGCGGGGGGGGGGG
>JAAHTG010000448.1_pt1 | contig 34213 bp, 37 predicted proteins | sample 6116081 | NCBI WGS metagenome assembly JAAHTG01 (sample SAMN13939989, study PRJNA603662) | sponge metagenome | isolation source: marine sponge | host: Mycale hentscheli | place: New Zealand | collected 2005 | reverse complement strand
CATTTGTCATCTCCGTTATAAGTTATTCTTTATTTATATACCCTACTTCACTTAGGGTCAACCCTTAAAAACAAGTTTTTTTCATCTTTTCTTCTACGATTTAAACCCCTGATGTACTTGCCTGATGCGTAGCTCCACTTTGGGAACTCTTTGCTTGCACCTTCCATATCGCCTTTCAAGAGTTTTTTTCTAAGTGTGGATGAACCTAGACTTCCACTGCCTAGATTATAAGTAAAGCTAACTAGGGCATCGAATTGTGACTGTGTTAGTGACACTGGCACCAATCGCAACACTGCTCTTTCGTATTGCACCAATTGGTGTTGAAGTAAGGCCATCGCCTCATCTTTTGTAACAGGTGGCGTATTCTGGGTAACACGGCTGTTGTCAGCCAATCTGGTTGACCCATATCCGATTGTCCATACATTTCCAGAACAGCGATATGGATCACTTCTAAAACCTTCCCAATGGCAGATTAAATCAATACCTGCCTGTGATGTTTTCACTTTCTAGACATCCACGCTTGCATACCGTAGTAAGCACCAATAATACCAGCCAGCGCAACAAACAGAGTTGAAATCAACCCTGACAATGCTTGAATTCTAGAATCAGGAACCAACCCTGATAACAACACACAAGCCAATAAAACCATAACTATAAAACTAGCAACGGTAATCCGGCTTTGGATGGTAGCCTTTTGATGTTGATCGGCAACCTGCACTTCTTCGGCACTAATAATCCCGTCACCATCACGGTCCATTTCTTTTTCAAATTTTATAGCATTCATGCTCTACTCTTTTTTGTAGGTTTTTTAGCGGTTTTTGCCGATTGTATAAAAGCCTTCTTTGTAGGAGCACCTGGACTTCCTACTTTACGAGTTGGCTCTACTTTTCTTCCAGCAGCTTTTTGAGCCGCTTGTCTTTTTTGTTTAGCATTAATATTAGCATATAATCCTCTTTTAACTGGTGCCATTTTACTTATCCCTTCCATTGTTTATACGATCTCGTAAAGAATTAACCAACGTAAATAACACTTCAATTTTCTTTTGAGCCTCTGCTAATAAAACGTGATTTCTCACAAGGGCAAACACGATTGATCCTAACACGGCAAAAACTCCAAGGAAGACATTAATCCATTCCGTAATACTTATTCCTTCCATAGCTTACTTCCTAAACATCCTACTCCCAAAGTAGAAACTAATGATGCTGGCTAGAATAGGACTATCCACTTCATCATTCCAAATGAGAGGCAAAGCATCTGCCACGACAAGACCTTGAGACAGAGCATTCCACAAACAAACACCTTTAATCCCTAAATAAGTAAGTAAAAACAAGTAACTTATTGTGGGCCTCACTGATGCTCTGTACGCACCAATCCACCCATCATTTTTTTCTGTGCTTGCCTGTTGATACAGTGCAACTGTCTCAGCCGATAGAGCTTGGACCTCTGCCTTGTCACGTTCAAACTCAGCCGTAATTCTGGTCAATTCGGCTTGTTTATCCATCAGGGCTAACTCGTGCCTATTACTTTCTTTCTCTTTAAAAAAGTCCAAAATAGATGGCAGAAAACTCGTACCAAATCCAATAAGACTTCCGATAATTGTTAACATAATTAAGCTCCGTTAAAAGCTCCGATAAGTAGGCTAATAACTAAAAAAACGCTGACAAATAGTATGCCTAATTGAATTATAATAGGTTGCTTACCTACCCACGTTTGCATTTTATCTAATAATTTAGGCATAGTTAAATTTCCATTTCTTCAATTTCTTCAAGCAATGTTTCTAAATCTACAGCACCGCCTTTTTTATAGGCTCTTTTACCTTTTGATTTATTTGTTCCAGCTATCGTTTCTGTATAAACGTCTAACTCTTGATCTGGATTAACTGACTCTTGCATCTCTTGATCATACGGTCTGAAATATGTCATACCATCATCATCGCCTACTTTGCCCGGTGCATATATAGTAGAGGCATCCAATAAATTTTGTTTTCCTGCTCCTAGTTCAGCATTTCTTTTTACCTGTTTTTCTAAAACAGAAACAATAGTAGCTATAGCGGTAGGGTCATTAGTGTCCAATAAATTTGATAGTTCTTCTAATACTTCTTTGTTTTGTTTTGGCCCTGATAAAAAATTTATTGCAAGACCTACAATATTTCTAGGGTCCATTGGATTGCCTAATTTACTCATTATATCACCAGCACGAGACATAAAATTATCTTTAGCTATGTTTAAAAAATTTTCAGTTGTGTCAGATCTGGGTAAAGCCGTTTGTGCATTTTCATACATTTTTTGATTTACACCTAATTGCTTTATAAAAAATTCTACAGCATCGTCACCAGAATTATTAGGAAATAACGCTCTAATTTTTGCAACTAAATCCCTATTTTCTAATACTTTACTTGCAAAATCTCCTGATTTAGCAGAACTCTTTGAAGCTATATCTGTAATGTCTCTAGCTGCAGAAGCTACATAACCCATCCTTGCACGTTCTGATAAATCTTCTAAATCAGTAATTACTTCTTCTGGGTCTTTTGATCTAAACTTTCTACCTTCATCTATTGCTTCTTCTACTTCTTTAACACTTTGAAATTTACCTCTTGCTGTTTTATAAGGAGACACACCATCTATTTGAGTAATTTCATCAATAATTTCTAGAAATTTATTTTTTTTCTTAATAAAAATAAGTTTTTCAGTGTCTGCAATGTTGCCCTCTTTAACACCTAAAGAAATATTGTCATCAAATGCTTTTTTAATTTCATTTAAGGTAAATATATCGGGTGTTTCACTCATTTCTTTCATTTTTCTAGGAAGCGTTTCACCTGTGTCTTCAGCTAATTCTATTAATGCATCGTTATTCTTTTTAGCTAATTTATAAGCCTGTTGCCAATCTGGACGTTGTAACATTGACATAATGCGAGGATCGTCAATTAACCCTTGTTGAGCAGCTCTATTTCCATTGGGGTTTTTCCAATCAAACGCTTTGTTATAAAAATTACCCATTTCTGTGTCTAATTCATTTTCTAAATCTTTTACTAATCTTGCACGATTTACACTACTAATATTTTTTCGCGTTATATTAATCAAATCGTCTTTACTTTGTTTTATTCTTTGTGCTAAATTTCCTTTTATTTTTTCTCCAGGATTAGTAGGAGTCATAATTATTCTTTTAGCATCTTTAACTAGTAAAGGATGTGCGTCTAAAATTTTGGCAAATTTTTCAGGATCATCTATATATTGATTCATTTCTTTTGTCAGTCTCAAAAGATCCTTGGGTTCTAAATCTGCCTCATCCATACGTCTAGCTAATTTTTCCATAGCTATTTTTTTAGATTTTGACATGGGTGCTGTTGCTACTTCTGATGGATTAAAATATTTTCTAACTAACTTGTCATAGCCAGCTCCTAATAATTTTCCAACACTTGAGAAACCCATTCCAAGCCCACTGCCAAAAGCACCACCTTGAAGAGCACCTGAACCTCGTTCTCCTGTTTTGGCACTTAACGCACCTTCTGTTGCACCGATAGTGCCTCCAATTATTCCTTGCCTTGCTAATTGTGAAGCAAACGTCTTGCCTTTTGGTAATAAGCTTATTGTTTTATTAGCAAAATTACCTAATTTACTTAAAGCCGCTTTAACTAACCCTTGTTGAGCAGCGCCCGTACCAGTTGCTGCCCTTGCGGCTAAAAATGGTGTAGCCGTTCCCCCAGACATTAAAGACGCAATAATAAAGGGAGCAAGTCCTCCTGCTAATTCTAGAGAAAGTGCTTCTCCAGGATTGTCTTTAACATATTGATCGTAAGATAATCCAATGTTTCGTTTTGCTTCTTCATAACTTTCATCGCCAAATGTAGAACGGGCAAGTGCTTCTATTTCATCAGCCCCTCCTAAAGTTAGTCCTTGAAGACCTGCTCTTGCTTTATTGGGTGCGCTGTAAACATTTTCACCCATAAGGTTGTCAAGTTCAGCCTGTGTTTTTGGAGCATTGGCTATGTCAATTAACGGAGATCTGGGAGCATTATTAGCACTGGGAGGTAAACCTCTCATATTATTTGGAGTAATAATTTCTTCGCTTTGACTAATTTCTCTAACACTAGGTTTATTAGATGATTGTTTTAATTTTCCTAAACCGCCTTCAGAAATAGTTACTAATTCTTTTTCCAACGGCGAAAGTGGCTGTCTCATACGCTCTCTAAATTCTTCTCGTTCAAGTGCCATCTTTACGCTCCAATTATGTTAACCCGTCAAATGAAGTTGAGTCAGCATATCTAAATTCTCTATTATTTATCTTTTTCAACATTTTTTGTCTATCGGCATAACCTTTTTTAGCTTCAGCTAAAATATCTTTAAGGATGCGTGTTCTTGTTTTTTGATCAGCCATTCCCTCTACACCTTGTAAAGAGAAAAATACTTTTCTTTCACTGTCTGATAATTGAGCACCAAAAGTTTCTTTTAAGGTTTTTACTGCCTCTCTGTTAATCAATTGTAAAAGATCAACATAATCTCGTTGTTCTTGTGTTAGATCCACACCAAAGAAACTTTTTCCTTCTCTAAACATTGCATTTATTTTACTGTCAACTTCTGCTTTACCACTTAAATCAACAGCACGTTCTAACTTATTAATTAAACCTGTTTCTCCTTCGTAAGCATTTAATTTTTCTGTTTCTTTAAATTTTAACGTACCTTCATATTTAGAAAGTGTTCTTCTCTTTTCATCTTCTTTTTTCAAGTATCGAGCATCTTCAATTCTATTACGTTCTTTGTCTGCCTCAATTTCTTCTCGTTCAAGTTTTAATTTTTGTTGTTTAAAATAACGCACCTCTTTCTTATCATTTGCCTTTTCAGCAAGTCTTTGACCTTCTCTTAATTCTTCAATTGAACTTTTAATTAATTCATCTTGCATAGTGTACAATCGGTTTCTTTCCGTAGCACTCAAATCTTTGGCAGATTTAAGTTTTGCTTTTATGTCGTTTAGTTTTGTGGACGCTCTATCCAAAAGCATTTTGTTTTTAGCTAAAATAGAAGATCTCTTATCCTTACTGTATTTAGAAAGTACCTTTGCTCCTAACCCTAAACTTTCTCCAAACGAACCTGTTTTAGTAGGCTGTAAAAACGCACTTGCTAAATTAAAATAGACTTCACTAGCCGCTGGACCTTGGCCTGTTTGCTCTGCCATTCTGTCCATCATTGCACCATAAGATGCAATTGCTTCTTCTTGTTGAGCTTCTAAGCCAGCTATTGACTTATCTCGTGCCAACTGACTTTTTTCTATTCTATCTATTTGATCTTGCCTCATGTTTTGAAGCTCAGTTATTTGAGCTTGAACTGTAGGATCAGGCACATATGGATCAGGTGGTCCCATCCCATCAATTGTTACCTTTAAGCCTGTTTCATTTAAAATTTCACCGTCATTTAGTTGAAACTGTTCACCTATGTCAGAACTTACTTCTACTAACTCTTCTTCTCGCACTGGGCCAGCTTCTTGAAAACCTTTAACCTCACCGCCTGTTTCGTAGAATTTTCTTCCCTCTAGAAATCCGTGGTTAACAAAATGATTTTTAGCTGCGTTAGCTACATATTGATCTACTGCTAAAGCTTCTGGAGAACCAGGAACAAACCCACCCACTGGAACATTTAAAGCGGCATATCCAGGTTGAGGTGTTCCACCTAGTAACCCCGTAATGTCATCGAAAACATCTAGATTTTTAGCAAGATAAGCACCGTATGAAGGAAGACCAGAACTACTAGAAGCAAATGGATCGACGTTGCGTGCGTCTTCTATTGTCATTATGGATTCGTCTGGGAGTGGATTAGCTAAGTTTGCTAAGATTTGGTCTTGTTGATCACCAAATGCTGTGAATGTGTCTGAAATTACTGGCGTTTGACCAGTTACTTCACCTGTCTCTTCATCAATAATGTCTTCATATATTACTGGAGGATTGTTAGGATCATCAGTTGCTTGAGCTGATGTAATTAAACCTGAAGGCGGTATAACAAACGGTGGATTAGGATTAACAACAGTGGGGTTTCGTTCGATAAACGGTGCTGATGGGTCAACAGGAGTTGTCGGAACATTGCTAACAAAATCAGGATTGCGTAAAATATTACCATAATAATTGCCGATTTGATCTGCTACTAACTGATTGCCCGTGTTGTTTATTCCCAAGTCAGCAAATTCATTTTCATAAATTCTTAAAAATTCGTTTCGTTGAGCATCGTTAACGGGACCACTAAGTGTTTCTCCATCTCCTCGTGGTCTACCTAAATACATTGTAAACATATCTTCGTATGTTTGAGGTTGTGTTTGTGCAGGCGTTGTACGAAATTGAGCACTTTCATACATAGGTCTGTTGCTTAAACGAAATTGATATTGATCTTGATAATCATCAAATGCGGCTTGTTTTACTGGGTCAAATGTAACGGTTCCTGGTGTTGTTGTTGTTTCTCCTGTTTCTTCGTCAACAGTCACAACGTCTGGCCCCATCTCCCCCGTATATTGAGCCATAGTAGGAGTAGCTAAACCATACTGTCTCATCAACCTGTTTAGATTATAACCCATAGTTTAATCCTTACGCTGGTTTGTTAGCTAAATTTTGTAGACCTTTATAAGTAGCAAGACCTGCGGCTATTTGTGATAGTGGACTTGCAGAATAAGTAGCACCCTGTGACGTTCCACTTTGAGTAGTTCTTGTTGGCGTTATTGGAGCCAAGCCTCTTAATTGCGTGCTTAAAAAATCTGCCTGTTGCATAGGATACATTTGCTGATCTAAAAATTCTTTTTCTGCTGCACTTAATTGTTGTTGCATTTGAGCTTGTTGTGCTTGCCCTGCAGCTTCCAAAGCGGCTGTATCGGTATATCCAAGTGCTTGTCTCTGAGCACCAAGGTTAGACAAGTTATTTAATGCGCCTAACTGTCTAGCTAAATCTGATTCTTGTATTTGAGCTACCGTTTGACCAAGACCTGCTTGTCTTGCCATGTCTGCCTGTGCAGCTCCCATTGCCTGTTGATAGCCTGTGTTCATCATATTAGCTTGTGCATTTAACAGATTTTCTGACTCATCCCTTACAGCCCTAGAGCCAAAATCACCCATGCGACTAGAGCCAAATTGACCAGCTTTAATAAAAGCATCTGAAACAGCAGGTAATAAATTTTCAGATAAATTTCTAGCACTTCTTTGTGCCATTCTGTCCATAACTTCTGTTTGATAAGGGTTCATATAATTAGTAATATTGTCGTATGATGTTTTACCAGCCTTATCAAAATAACTTTTAGCTTTTTCTTGTGCCGTGTTTCCAGTAGTCATAGCTGCTGTTTGCATATTGCTTGGAAGCATACTAGTCGGTGTGTCAGGTAACGGTGCTAAACCAGCTGCAGCCCGTAATCCTGCTTGTGAGGCGTTTAAATCGTTTAGATATGATCCTTGAGCACCTTGCACTGCCGTGTATGCCTGTTGTTGTAGAGGGGATAACTCTGCAACTGTTGGTAATTCATAGCTTTCAAATGGACGGTTTGCTAAATTTTGAGACAGTTGAACCTGATTAAAGATTGCATCTTGCATCCATTTCGGAGTTTCACTTGTACTCGTGCTATAACTTGTAGCTGTTTGTGGAGAACCTTGAAATAAACTACCCATTACGCACTCCTCTTCATATATTCAAGTGGTGACTTAGCGTCTGGGCTAAATCGACCATCTGCCAGAGCTTTTCCTTTATGGGATCTTAAATTTTTTCTCATGTCGTTTAACATTTTAGCCCCTGCTTTATTTGACCCGTTCCCCAACATTGACACTGACTCAGCATCTATAACATATTCTCCGTCTGACAGTCTCGCATTTATTAAATCAGCGCGACCATCTCCAACTCCCGTAGCATATCCTGGAATTGCACTAAGACCGCCTCTCGCATATCTTTGTGATGCAACCGATTGTACTAAACTTGGTTGTTGGTCAAACATACCACTAGCTGCTTCAGATCTAAACTTAGGATTAGTAATAAACTCAGTAACACTTGTTCCTTTAGAGTTAGCCATTGCTTGAATTTTATTCCAATCCCAAGTAGCTAAGTTTCGATTAAAATATTCTTCTTGTTCTGGAGTAAATTGAGGCATTCCTACACCACCACCACTACCGCCATCCATTGATGCTAACAGAGCAACAATCCCTCCCACTTTAGCAGTGTCAGAACTAATTAAATTAGACAGTCTAGATAACGGTCCTTCTTGTGGCATACTTCCTTCTATAGCGTTCATATTGTTTATTGCATCGTCTTTACTAAGAACAGAAGTAGGAGATGCATTTACAGCATCCATATCATTTACTAATAATGATGCATTATTGTTATTGTTAACTGATTGAGGATTAATTCCTGCAAATTGATTTTCTTGACGTATGATTTCACTCACAGAAGGAGCATTTTGACTTATTGCATATGCCCCTTTAGGGTTATTTCTAGGAAGTCCTCTCTGTCCACCACTACCTATATCCATGTAATCATCTTGTGGGAAAAGCTCTAATGGATTAGGATCACCGTATGAGCTATCAAGAGAATAGCGATTGGCATAATTTCTGGGATCTATAGGTTGATTCATAAAATTACCTATATCTTGCGTTTGAGAAGTAAAATCAAACGTATCTGCAACAGGAAGACCTTGCTCACTAAACACGGCATCTGATATTCCTGAATATGGAGTAGTATCTGTTGAAAAGCCTTGTGTTATTGGATTTGTAAAATCACTTACAGCGTTTGTCATTGGGCTAAATGTACTCTTTAATGAATTTATTACTGACTTACTTGCATTTTCAATTTGAGGTTTGAACATAGAACCTGCAGCACCTAACAGAGCACCTTGGGCTATATTACCGCCTCCAATCGCAGAAGTTGCAGCTCCAACTCCTACACCAGCAAGTAAATTAGCCACAGGTTCACCTACATTAGCAAACCCACCTATTAATTCACTTATACCTGAAGTAGCTCCACCAATACCACCTGTTAACGCACCCAATAAAGGATCACCACCCGTAGCAAATGAAGTTGCACCACCTAAAAGTGCTCCACCAGCTACAGCTGCAGCCGTACCAGTTAGTCCAACTGCTGTTCCAATAGCTGCTCCAAGTCCTGGAACAACAAAATTTAAAGCAATGGGTAATGCCACTTTTATTATATTTTTAAGACCTTTATATTCTTGCAAGCCCGTGTTTGGATTGACAGTGCCTTGACCACCCATCCTTCTGAGAACTTCAGCCTCTCTAGGATTAATGTGGGCAAGCATAGTGTCTCCACCTTGACCCATGCGTCCTAGTTGTTTACCTGCAACTCTAAGACCACCTCTTGCATAACCCTCTTGAACGAGACTGTCTTGCAAGCCATACAAAACAATCAACAGACTTATAATGATAGTTTTATCAAACTCTGGGGGAAACATACCCTCATCAATTAGACCGTCTGCTATTGCTGCTTGACGAATTTCTGCATATTTACGAGGGTCTTCTATGATCATTTCTAACATTCTTATTGCTTCAACTAAGTCTTCAGCAACAATATTAGTGTTAGCCATTTGCCTTTTTATTTGATCAATAGAAGTCTGATAGGACGGATCAGAAACCGCAATTTTCATTATTTCTTCTTTAATGCTCATTTCGCCCTCGTATTTGACCATGCATGGTTAATGTACTCATCGCGCAATAACCCAAAAATATTTAAATCTTCGTTATTTTCATAAGCACATCTCATCACACCCTCGTGCTTAAATCCTAACTTATTTACAAACTTTTTAGAAGATGAATTACTATCCCCTACTAATGCTGTAGCTCTTACAGCCTCTAATATCTTAAAAACATAAGTAAAAATAGCATTATACATTTTTACTGTTTCTTTTGGTGCTGACCAATAACCATCTTTTGCTACAAAATTCATATCAATATTTCGTTTAGTAAAATTACTAAAAATAGCTACACAAACAAATTCACCTTTATCATCTACAGCCGACATAGCTCTAAAAAACTCAGGGTTACCCTTTACGCCTAGCCTGTCTCTCGCCCATTTTTCAGCCTCTTCTTCTCTACTAAATCCAATAAATTTCATAGCGTTGTCTGAACAAATCGTTCAGCCCATTCTCTCCAATCGTCATACATATAAGGGTCAGGAAAATCTTCTACGAGATTTGTAGCGTTAAGAAATTGACTGCCCCAATCTTGCCATTTTTCTGGATCTTCTAAAGGATCAAAAGCTCCAAAATCTACAAAGTCTGTGATCAGGCAATTTGCCCAATCTGTCAACTCTATACCAACAGGCCATGTGACACTTAATCCCATTTACCCTAGATCCGTTCCGTCACCGTTGTCTAAATGCCCTATAATTTGACCCATTTGATAGTCTCCGTATAAAGCATTACTAGTAAATTTAACTCTTAATTCTCTACGTTGTTCTTTTAACATTACAATTTGTTCGTAAGGTTGATTAGCAGAATCAGGAAATGCCACAGTTGAACTTGTAACTTCTGGTGCTCTTGCATTGGCTCTGCCAGTAATTTCTACTGTCATATCTCCGACTTGAACAAAGTCTGGTTCAATTTGTGTTATTCTCAAATAACGATCTAGCCCTTGTGGTAGTGTAGATAAATCAGCCGTTTCAAAAAACGATTTAATTGGATTAATTGTTGGACCGTCTACTTCATCAACACCAAATTCATGTTGCCAGACTTTGTAACCAACACCTCTGATATTTGTGTTTATTTGACCACCCATTCCACTATGAATTTCACAATAATAATATAAAGTTGGTGCTCCACTTGGTACTATAATTTGTGTATATGCACCTGCTTGCCCCAACACCCCAACAACTGTCACACCTGTCGTATACTCCACACCACCGCCATGCGTGCCATCTGGCGTTGAAGACAAACGTAATGGGTGACCTACATTAGAGGAATCAGATTGATCAAATCTGTAAGTGTTACCTTCTCTAAAAGTTAAAGTTGGTTGTGCGCTCCCACTCATATTATATTTGTTACCAGAACCAGAATTAACCACTGTAACAGCAAGTGTTTCAGTAGGGTCTAATGGCAATGGAGAGGGTTCCACACCCGTCAATATAGGTGCGGCAAATGAATTGTTAAACTGACCTGCTGATCGACCATTATTAGGAAGTTCTGTGTCATACCATATATTTTCACGAATGTTATAAACTACAGCGTGCGTGCATTCGGTAGCTGTACCTTTTGGATAAGCCCACCATATTTCACCGTACCTTGGAACTTTATACGCAAAGCATTTTGTTGCTGCATTACGATTAATTCCATCAAAAAAATAATTTAAATTCAATGAGTTAGGTACTTCTCTAACCACACCGTTAAACATATAAAAACGATCAACACCTGCCCAGTAAAAAACACCGTCATAATCTATCGGAGAAAATGGTGATAAAATAGAAGTATCTGTTGCTACAATATCAAATTGAAATATTGCTGTTCCACCTACAAAAGTAGCTCTAATAACAGCGTCAAACGCCCAAAATAGACCCGCAGGTGCTGTTCCTGAACCTGCTCTAAGTGGAAGTGCTTTTATTATTTTTTGACCCCACACTCGTGCATTTCCTGACCCTGTGCCTGTTAGATCAGTAGGATTTCCTGGAATGCTCCATCCAATAATACCGTCCGTTCCGTAATAGAATAAATATGGGTGTAGACTTACGATACCGCCTGTCACATTTGTATTTGCTGGCAATGGAACAGATCGTAAAACATTTGTTCCTAACACCTCGCCAAAAAATATTTGTCCATCTTGGTCATTACAAATACAATCACCATTCGGGCTAACCTGTGCCAACACATAATTTTGATTAGTGCTTGAGTCGTATTGAAAATCAAACATCCAATAGTTGTGAACAGATGTTATTAAAGCGTCACTGCCGTAGTCCATATTGACTATAGTGCTTGTTAAAGTTGTTAAAGTATTTGTAATTATAAAACCGTTAACTTGATCTCCACCTGTGACAGAAGTTATTGTAATAACAGCCCCAACAGCATTGGCGGTATAATTTGGCGTGCTAGTAAAAGTATTTATATTTGAAGCAACGTCTGTAGCTGTTTGATTTATGTCAGTGTTAAAAGGCACTGACCCAGACATTATGTCCACACCGTCTACAGCAATCATATCTACAGCACCACTGGCACCTGCAAGTGTTACAGTGCCATAGGCATAAGCTAAAACAGGTGTTCTGTCAGTGACAATAGAGCTATTGCCTGTTTGATCTAATGTAAATCTTTCTAAAGTGTTGTCACCACCTGAATGACAATAAACAAAAAGCATCTGTGAAAAAGTAGCAAACCCTCTACTTATCTCAGACAAGTATTTTTGAGTAGTTTTATAACCGCCTATTTTTCTTGGCAATCCTCTTTGAAAACGCACCCATTGTCCGTCCACATAGTTGTTGCCCTCAAACTTAGTGCCATCACGTTTGATTCCAGGATCAGATCTAAGGACAGTAGTTTGAACTGGCATTAAGGAAATACCCCACCATCAATGTTTCCACTTTGTGCGAGGCCCAATGCTGACCATGCTGCAGCTTGAGATGCTGATGTAAAAACACCTACACCCGTTGCAGAACCGCCTAGATTGATTAAGGCGTTTGGCGCAGTTGTTGCCCCTGTTCCACCTTGACTTACAGAAATTGGAAAAGAAACTGTACTTGTATCAGCATCTAAAACATCTGAGCCATCACAATAATAAATGCCTCTTGTGTTTTGTCCAACTTGCACGCCTGTTTGCCCTGAAACTTTAACAGTTAAAACGTAACTACCTGTCGTTCTGTTATCAATCCAATACTGTTGAACAGTAGCAGGAACAATAACATCTCTTGCCCCAGTTAACGCACCAGTAAATCTGTATGCAACTCTGTTAAGCTCTGTGCCAGTAAGAGTTTTGGGACCAGTTCCCGAAATGTCTATAACGGTATAATCAAAAGCAAAAGTAGCCGATTGCCCAAATCCAATGGTAAAGAAATTGAACCCATCGGTGGCTATAATGGCTGACTCTCCTGGTTGAAATGACAAGGTGCTTGCATCGTCAATCGTTGTAGATCCTGGAGGTGTTGCTGTAATTGCACCAGAACCTGAGTTTCTTAAATATAAAAACCAGTTGTCTCCACCCACAGTTGGATCAGGCAATGTGAACGTAGCCTGTGCTCCCGTAAAGTTGAACATCTTTGCACGATCATCAACCCCACTTGTGTATGTATTATTTATTGTGGTAACAGGAACTGATTGACTTAACAAAGTACCAACAGCCACTATACCTGTTCCAGCTAACGAACTTGCATTAGCAGTTGATGTAGTTGCACCGTATTGAAGAAATACCCATGTGCCTTGTGTAGTGCTATTATCGGTCAGATAAAGTTGATAAACTTCACCTGCAGCAATTGATCCCAGTTGTCCACCGTTTGCGTCTTTTATAAGAAATGTATACGAACCCTTGTTATTAAATAGTATCGTATTGCCTGTGCCACTTTTTTTGGCATCTGGAACAATAATACTAAAAGTTGGGGACGATGCTGTTTGTGTTACATCAATTATTCTAGTGGCTAAATTAACATTAGTTGACGTTTCTTCAGGCCAACTTAGCGTAACATCAGCCGACAAAGTTTGACTGCTATAACTAATTTCACTTGGGTAAATGTTAGCACCGCCAAAAACATCTTGATAAATAGGCATTATGCTTCACTCCTTTGCGCTGAACGATCAAGTATTCTTCCTAAATCTTGACCGCTAAATGCTTGAGCACATCGATCATAAAGACCTTGCCACAACTGTACTCTGTCATCATTTTTTAAAAATGGGGTTGCCTCAAGCAAAGAAGCATACAATATCAATTCTGGTGCATATTCTGTGAGCCAATTGCTTTGCAATGTATCTCCCAAAAGAGCAGGTTGTTCATAGTAAAGTATTTCTAAGGTACTAGCTGCATTTGGTGTTGGGGCAATTAACCAATTTGCATAATCATAATCAGCGTAAAATTGTGGTACACCTTCTTCTTGCTCATTAGGCCAATAATTACGGAGGTATTCGTATGATCTTGTTTGTATCGGCGTTCCATTTATTGTCATAGAAATCGTGTCACGCCATCGATCTGGTTTTAAATAAGTAGAAACACCGATAGATAATGGTGTTGTAATTGCCCTAATAAAACCTTCAATCTTTAATTCACGAGCTATACGCCTTTCTGCCAACGTAATTAAACGTGGTAGTTGATCAAAGACTATTTGATCACTTGCCTGTGTAAATCCACGTTCTAAATAACGCCTCATGTCCACCAACAAGCTATCGTATGTCATTGTATAGCTCATGGCTTAAACCTTACTCAGAACTTTCTTCTTCATATGTTCTTGGATCAATCCAATCTGGATTAAGTGTCCAAGTAGCACCATCAAAAAACCATTTATTTCCGTACCACTCTTCTTCAGGACCAGTGATGTTTTCATACAAAGTGCAATCACTTGTTGAATGACACCCTACAATAAAATCTAGTTTTTCTTCTGGGCCAACATCAATTTGAGTTGCTCCCATGATGACACGTTTGTCATCTTCAAAAAGAAATTTAGATAAGTTCGTTACATTTTCTACAATCGTTTTCATTATGATGCTCCATTTAGTATTAGTTGGGTGGTTGAAATGGCTTTGCCTGCTGTCACTGAGCTTGAGGTAGTAGAAAGATTTCCGTTGTTTTGAACGTAGTACGTTGAACCTACAATTAAATCTTGTGGAGTACCAGCAGTCAAATACACTTGAGCATTTCCAAGACCTGTGGCACTAGGTTTGTAACTTAACAGAGTTCTATTTTCAGAAGAATCAAATGCAGCAGCACAACTCATGTCAGTTGTAACAGTTGTTGTTGCTACGGTAAAAGCATCATCTAAAACAATACTCGTTCCTGAAACAGTTCCAGTTCTAACAGTTGGATAATTAGATGAGTCTGTATAAAAAATTATAACTTTGTTTAAATTAGAGTCGTAAACTGATCGTATTGATTGGCCTCCGGGAGCAGAGTCAAATTCTACGGCACTTCCAAAAGTTATAGTAGTTCCTGAAACTGTGCCTATTCTAACATATCCTTTGCTGTCAGTCGTATTTCTGTAAGGTGCAATAACTTTATTATTAGTAGAGTCAAAGCAAATCGTTCCCCCTGTTCCCATCTCTACACCGTTGGTTGTTAAAACACCGAGACTTCCATGAGAAATAGTAGTTCCTGAAACTGTGCCAACCACGGCATTTCCGTATCCTGTGCTAGAGTTTTGAAACACAGTTACAACCTTATTAGAATTAGAGTCAAACGTGTTATTGGCATATTGAATATTAGTTGATGGAGCAAAATCTGAAGCAGTTCCAAATGTTATAGCTCCCCCACTAATTGTGCCTACTACAGATGCTCCATGCTTATTACTACCAGAGTCATTTCTTTCAAAACTAACAACTGTAACATTGTTTGAAGAATCGTATGTAAGGTCACCACCTTGATAGTTTTCCGTACCATTAAAATTAACTGCTCCAGTGTAAGAAATAGATGTACCTGAAACAGTTCCTACATATGCCACTCCTTGGAAGGGAGAAGCAAGCGCAGAACAAATAGAAACAATTTTATTTGCTGATGCGTCATAAGTAATTGCATTGTAGCTTGCACCGCCAGCAGATTGATAAGACCCTGCCGATCCTAATGTTACTGCATTTGTTGAAGCAGTCAAGTCTGCAACTATTGCCTGTCCACCACCTGTTGATGCATTTTGAAATCCTATGACAACTTGATTACTACTACTATCAAAAACTGCTACTGTATCATTTGATGCAATATTTCCAGTAAACACCACTGCCGTTCCTGCTTCACCAGAACTTGGAGATGATGCCGTTGCAACACCACCTTGAGGATTAACTTTTCCCGTAGCTGTATTGGCTATTGCCTGAGATGTTATGCCTATGAAACCTGATGCGTTAGTTTCAGAGCCAGAAGGAGTATAAACAGAACTTTTTCCCGTATATGGTGTCATATTATAGTCGTTGTACACAACTACAGCCCTGTTTGCATTTGAATCGTAAACAGAAGTTAAAGTAATAAAAGAACTTGCGTCTGAGCCGTTTTGTATTTCATATGATGTAGGAAAAGTTGGATAATAACTTGCTGAAAGATCGACAGGCTGTGCTGTCATTCTTTGTGTGCCCCCTGTTGTGTAGGCAAATGTTAGCAAGAAATTCCCTGTTGTTCCCCCTGAATTACTTGAAATATAACTTAAATCAGATTCAAAATTACCACTCGAAAGGTTTTGTGGAGTGTTGGCTGATCCAAAATCTCCTGCAGCGTCAGTTGAAATAACGTATATTGGGTTAGATCCACTGTTTAACGTAAAACTTATTAAATATCTGTCATTTCCTGAATCATAAACCACCGGACTACCATAATTTTTGATTGCTTGAGTCCGAAAATAGGCTTGAGTAACAAATTGAGGGTAATTAGTAGATGTCGTGGTTATGGTTATATAAGCACCGTAATTGTTGCTTGAAACACACCCCGTCATTAAACCCACACCGCTTGCCGGCTTAAAAGCTAATCTCAAATTACCCGAATAACCATTTCCATAAGTGTCATAAGTTGAATAACTTACACTTGTTCCACTCACTGTACCGTAAAAAATTTCAGGATAATTACTACTGTTTCTAGATAGAAAAACAAGTTTCTTTACTACTGGGCAATAAGCTACATCACCCGTGGAGCTAGTGAGAGCGTGAGTGTTCCAAGCAACGGCACTTCCCCATGTTATAGAAGTAGCAGTGGGTGTTCCTATTTTAGTTCGCCATTGGTTATTACCGTTTGTATAAATGATTGCTACTTTGTTATTATCGGTGTCATAGCTTAATCGTGGAATCCTAGAAGTGCCTGAGTCAAATGTTTGTGGACTTGTGTAAGTAAGGTTTCCTCCAGAAAAAGACCCTATTATATAATAACCCGCCGTTGTCCCTCCAGAATATGCTATTATAATTGTATTATTAAGAGGATCGTAAACACTTGTAGTATATTGAACTTCATTGGTAGAATCTATAACAGTTGGAGCAGTTACACCTTCTGTCAAAGCAGTATTAGCAATTGCCTCGACAGTTCCATTTGCCTTTAATGCTACTGTTTGACCACTGGTTAAAGTTCCAGAAGCTACGGCACTAAATTCTTTGGCACCGCCACCTGAAGGTAATAATTCGGATAAATTTGTCACGAGTTAAACTCCAAATTAATGCTTGTTGAAGACAACGCCTTGCCTATTCGTACAGCAGGAGATGTAGATGTTGTGCTAACCGTTCCGTCACCTTGAACATAATAAACGCTGTTTGGTGTTAACGTAGGTAAACTGGTGTTTGTAGCTATGCCACCTTTGATTGTTACAGAACCCGTGGCAGTGTCAGATATTGCTGCATCAGCAATGCCTATAAAATTTTCATTTAAGTTTATGGTATAACCAGGTCGCGCATATGACACACCAAGATAAGGACCACCACCATCGTCAAGCCAATAGAAAAAACCTGTGCCTGTTCCTGATGCTGCTTCTGGAGCAAAAAACCCACAAGTGCTTCTAATAAAGAGATTTCCTGAGTTACCTCTCATATTGTATTGGTTTTGTACCCAAGAAAGTGTAGAACCACTAATAGTGGCTAACCATACTTTAGCATATGTTGACGTATCGCTGTCAGCAGCAACTACAAACTGTTTGGCGTTAGTGTCGAAATATGCGCCCAAATATTCTTCACCGTTTGGGTTATAAATATCAACTCCAGCACCAAAAGTTACATTGTTGCCATTTAAAGTACCTGCATAACCTTCAGTTGGTTGATTTGTTCCCCCAACTCGTGCAATGAAGAAACCGATTTGACCATTGTTATCTTGCGCTATTCTAGGTGTTTCTCCAGTAGATGCTACTTGATTTGCAGTTCCCCATGACACTGTGTTTCCAGAAACCGTTCCTATTACAGCCATAGGATAATAATTATTAGCACTATCTTTATAAGCTAATCCAACTTGTCCTGTTTGTTGTAAATATTTAAAATCTGTTTCTGTTATTGTACCTATTCCGATATTAGCAGTGTAGTTAACTGTAAGTGATCCTCCACTAACGCTCATAACAGAATATTTTGAAACGCCATTATTTCTATAAATAGCTACTATTTTGTTGTTAACAGTGTCATAAATTAATTTTCCGTCTTCAAGATTACTTCCAAACGCAACAGATGACGCAGTACCAACTGTAATCGTACCATTCGATGCAATTTCAACAGGGTAGGCGTAAAGATTTTGATATGAAGCGTCAGTTACCATGATAACAACTCTTTCGCCTGTCACATGATATGCTAAACCTTGCAAGCTACCTGCTGTATAACCACTATTTACATTAACAGGAGTTCCCTGACTCAAACTGTAAGTGCTTCCAATGGTTCCTGATTCGGTTGCAACCCAAATTTTCACATTGCCCCCACCAAGAGCAGCAGCAACTAACTTTCCTGCGCTACTATCCCAAACAGGAGCTATATTTCTACTATTAGTATAGCCACTTCCTAAATTAGTAGTGTAATATTGATTTTGAAATTCGTTGTTAAAACTTGTAGAACTGATCGGTTCTACTGTTCCGTCAGTTTTGAGAGCCACTGTTTGACCTTGATTGATATTCCCATCAGCAACAAAATCGATATTCTTGCCACCCGACCCTGCGGGTAAAAGATCAGATAAAGTGCTCATGGTGCATCCTTCAAATTAAGAGTGGTTGCATTTACAGCTTGGCCTATAAAAGTACCCGTGTTAGTCGTATTAATATCGCCATTATTTTGAAGATAATAATTACTACGAATTACCAATGAAGTCTGTTGGGAATTTATTCCACCCAACATATCTACATCACCTGTTGCCCCATTCGATATAGCTTGCGCTGTTACACCGATAAAACTGCCTGAATTTGAAAAATTAAAACCTGAAGAGCCTGCACCCCAACCACTGCCAATTGTGGCTGTGTAAGTTACAACATAGTTGTTATCTCCACCCCAAGCTACTTGGGTGTAATAAGCAATGCTTTGTAAAAATTCTACGGGAGTACCTAAAGTTGGCGTATACGGACTAGTGCCTGTTGAGTTATAAAGAACGAAATAACTTTTATAACTACTCCCAACAACATCAAAGTAAACCACCATGCCTTGACCATTTCCAATAGTTTTGGATTCATTAACAGCTATATTTATGCCCGATGCTTGACCTGTAGTAGAGAAAACATCTTCAGTTTCAGGAGTCAATTGATTGGTGCTTACATAAGTTATTTTTCTTATGGCTGCATTGCTATTTGTGTTATCAAGATAAGCAATGATGCACTGTTGGATATTGTTATCATATACAATAGTCATGTGAGTGGTGTTAGCACTGACCAACGTATTTTCACTGCCAAATTGAGGGGGAACGGTAGTGCCATTGGTGATAACTCTACCTCTACCATAAGATGAAGCGGTAGGTGTTCGGTAAGTTATGATAGGCATATTTTGCAGTTTATTAAATGCAATAGAAGGATTACTAGTCGTGTCCGTTCTATAACTGGATGCGCTCCCATTTGATATAGAATTAATATTATTGACGGTAATACAATCAGCTACGCCATAATCAATACTGTTAATTCTGTCGATATAATTTACCCAAATTCTAGAATTTCCACTTATTTCACCATAACACACCGCAATTTCTTGAACACCACCAGCATTGAAAGTGTGTTGACTTCCAACGGTAATAGTGTTTCCAGAAACTGAAAAACATCTCATCATTGCAGCTGACGATGAAGTAATTATGTAAGCACAAAGTGTTAAATTCAAACTTTCGTGGAGCACACTGTCCATTTTGTAATCATTGTTAAATTGCAAACCTGCTGATTCAAAAACAACAGGTGTTGATTGCACATCCCAAGTAATCGTATTTCCACTTACGTTACCTAACACAACAGTTCCGTAATATGAGTTTTGTGAGTCGGGATAAAAAAGAAGAACTTGATTATTTCCAATATAAGTAAGAGACCTGCCGTAATTAAAACTGGCACTTGCCCATGTGGTTTGAGTACCTTGAATTGGATCTGTGGTGGTTCCAATAGCTTCTACTTTACCATCCGATTTTAAACCTACCGCTTTACCATTAGCTATCGTTCCAGAAGCCTCAAAGCTCCCTACGTTCTGACCACCGCCAGAGGGTAATAACTCTGACAGATTGCTCATTAGACACTCCAACCAATTGTTGCATCCATATACGTCATAGTAATTTGTGCAAAGTTTTTGTCAAAAGTTAATGGCGTAGCCGAACTTGCAATATTGGCACCATTTCCGTTTACTGTAAAATTAGTTGTTGCTGCCGCACCTGTTCCATCTTTTACTACTACAAAATCACCTGCACTTGGACCACTTGGAAGTGTTATAGTAATTGAACCTGCACTTGCTACAAGAAACTGAGCAGACGTTGCTGTAGTGTTAACACCGACAAGTTGTGGTTGAGGAAATCCTGAAGCCGGAGTAGCGTATTCAAGTGCTGTTGCCCCACTATTAACACTTAAAACTTGACCTGCTGTACCTATTGCAGTAAGTCCAGTGCCACCATTAGCTGTTACAAGTGTTCCTGCTGTAGTAATCGTTCCAGAAGTAGTGATTGGACCACCACTGTAACTTAAACCTGTTGTTCCTCCGTCTACTTGAACAGAAGTTACTGACCCCGTAGACCCTGAACTTGTAGCTAATGTTCCTAAATTCCCAGAGCTGTCTTTATAAAACAGTTTTCCATCATTTGTATTTAGGGCTAATTCACCATCTTGTAAATCACTTGGATTTGGTGTGGCAGAGGCAGTTGAACTACGATAAAGTTGTATTGGTGTAAAACCTGATTGTGGCATTAGAATGTACCTCCTGAAATTCCTGACGTTGCTGTAACACTTGTAAATACCCCTGTGTTAGCAGTTGTGGCTCCTATTGGAGTGTTGTTAATTGATCCCCCTACAATCGTAGGTGCAATCGGAGAAGCTAGTTTAGCAGTGGTTACAATCCCGTCTGCCAACTGATCTGAAGTTAATGGTATGTCTGTAGGTGAATTACCAATATATGGATTTGACATTATGTTATCTCCAGAACTGATAGAACAGCATCGACTGAGCTTGCTGCACTTGAATTAACTTTAATTGAATCACCAGTAACCATTACTATTTTTTGATTACCTCCGATTGGAACTAACGCACCTCCAACAGGCACAGGTGCATCTTTAACAATGTAAGTATCATTTGCCCCATCGTTTAATGTAACATCAATATTAACACTCGATGCGCTTGTGTTAGCTACTGTCAAGCCAATAACAGTGGTCTGAGTAGAAGAACCTACAACATAAGACCCAACAGCCGTAAGTGCTGTCCCTATGGACCTTGATAGCTTCCTCGTAAATGTATTAGCCATGTTCTCTCCTTAACCTAATGCTATCGCTAAAGCAATTACATCGTCTGTTGTTACTCCTGCTGTGGGTGCTTGTGACACCCATGTTGTACCGTTGCTCGTTAATACATTACCATTTGCACCTGAACTTGTCAGCCCTGTGCCACCATTAGCCGCAATTAAAGTTCCTGCAACAGTTATATCACCTGTTGATAAAGTGTTTGGCGTAAGACCTGTTGTACCTCCACTAAAACCTGTGACTGCCGCAGTAACAGCACTATTCCAAACAAATGCACTACCATTCCATTTTAAAAATGTATCAGTTACAGTCGGAGCTACTAAAAAATCAGTTGTTCCAGATGCCGTATTATATACAATTCTATTTGCTCCACCGCCAGCCACATTAGTTGCACTAGCCGCAGTGCCTGAAATGTCGATGCCCCAAGTTCCAGTTGCCCCTGTGCCGTTTGCTTGAGGAGCACCGACATCACTAGCTGTTAAAGTTACGGCCCCAACTTGACCGTTAACAGAAGTTACTGTGTTACTTTGATCTAATTTTTGCCAAACTGACGTGCTACTATAAACAGCCCAGTCACCAACTTGCCAATCTGTAACACCGTCAAGGTTAGTAGTTCCAGCAACACTAACGATGTAATAATGGCCTTGCGTACCAACTCCAGAAGCTAATGAAGGAGTATTAGTAGATGCATTCCACGTTCCTTGATAATCTAAACCTGTTTGAAAACTAGCTGTTGTAACTCCTGTTATTACACCTTTAGCATCAACCGTTATCACTGGTATTAAATTTGATGATCCATATGTTCCTGCACTAGCTCCAGAGTTTGGTAAATCCGCATTTACTAATGCTCTAAATGCTGTAGGTGCATTAGGGCCAGAAGCAGGTCCACCATAAAACACATTAGCAGGTTGATCAGTCTGTATTAATGCTGATCCCCATGTGTAGGCACCTGTTCCACCAGAAATTAAAACTTGACCTGCTAAACCTGCTGGACCTAATGCAATATCAGATCCACCACCATAAGCAATAGAGCCAGGACTTGAAGTGTTACTTCGGCCTGTTCCACCACTATTTATTGGCAACACACCGTTTATCTCATCACTGTCTGATAAATCTACTGGAGGATGTTGATGATCTCCTCTTGCTAATTCGTTAGACGTTCCTGCTGAACCACCTGATGTTCCAACTAATGGAACATTATCTTCAAAATCTGCACTTAAAGTAACATTGGAATTTAAACCACCACCACCTTCTAATCCGTCACCTGCAATGATCTGTCTAGTAATGGGTACATAATTAGAGAAAGATGCAGTTACTGTAGTAATAGCAGTCACACGACCTTTTGCATCTATGGTGACAACAGGTATATCAGTTGTGTTTCCATATGTTCCTGCTGTTGCACCTGAGTTAGCTAATTGAGTGCTTCCTATACCTCCAACAGCTACACTGAGCGTCACATCAGAACTTAATGGACCGCCTCCCGTCAAAGCAGTTCCAGCAATTACTTGTCTCGTTGTAGGAACACCTGCAACCTGAAGTAAATCACCTGCTCTAACTTGATAACTCACGCCTTGATAATTAAACAACAACATACCATCGGCAGATGCCACAGGTGCTGTTGGTAACTGACTGACCCGTGTGGGTATTAAATTACTGGGAACTTCAACCATTAATCCATCTCCAAATACTTATTACCGTCTTCTGTAGTAATAAATTCATCGCCAGCTTCTTGTATAACACCCGCAGGGTGCGTATTAATATTTGTATCTGGTCTAACAAAAGGTAAAACAATTTGATCAGGCTCCCTTGGAGCTAATCTATACGGATCAAACTCATCTCTATCTGCTTTACATACCATAAGTCCTGGATCATTGGGATCTGGAACTAAATCGGCTAAAAAGAATTTAAGAGAACATCTAGCACAAATACCAATGCCATATGTTGGTTGACCTGTTGGATCTAAATAAATACTCATCTCGTATAAGGTCCAATTCCAGGATTAATTTGTGTTGGTGATCCGTCACCGTCACCATCCCAAGCTCTTTGCATACTAACAGCCGCACGTTGTTCTAACAAAGGAACAATATTAACATCTACACTTGGTGTTTCATTGGCAACTTTAGAAGCTAATCCATTTACAATTGCCTCTAACCATCTATTTGGAATTTCAATTTCTTGTTGTAAAGTATTTGTGTCCATTACAGATCTATGTCTCCACAATATTAATTGTGTAGTTTCAGATACTAAATTAGGAGCAGGCCAAATGTTAACAACAGGTTGTGCAACATTTCTTTGAAAATAATAAGTGCTAGGTTGACCTGAAAAAACAGTGTTGCTTTGATTTACATACTGATCTCTATTAAGCCTACCTAATGGTATTTCCATAGGCATATTACCCAACGTAATAGTTGTATAATTAATAGTTGAAACACCGTCAGTTGGAATAATTTTGAAATATTGATAAGCCAATGCTGGCACAATATCAGTCCAAACTATGTCACCAGTTTGAGCTAATGCTCCCGTAGATAAATTAAAACTGTTAGTGGTAGCTACTGTTGTAAAGTTAACACCGTCTGAACTCACTTGAAATGTCAATGGAATTGCAGTTGCTGACCACTTCACTCCCACGGTATTGACAATTGTTGCTGTAGTAAAATTAACTAAATAAGAAGTATTAGTGGTTGTTATTGTACCCGTAGGAAATTGAGGTTGTCTGAAGTTTAAATTCAAAACATCTACTGTACCTAAAGGCAAAGTTACAACAGGTTGATTTTCATAAAAGGGAAGTATTACTTTTTCGATACACCAACTAGGAACTCTAATATTAGAAAGATCATCAAGCATAAATGCCAATGAGTCCATTGCATAATCTTGCATCTCAGAAGTAATAGCCTGTGCAGGCAATCTGCAACGCCTAAAAGCGTGATCAACTACTTTCAAAGAATTAAAAGTTTTTACACCAATATTTCCAGAGTACGCCATAGCAATCCTTTAGTTACTTACTGGATGCTGTTACAGCAACTCCCCTTGTAATTGATTAATTTACCAACCTTTACGTTTAAACTGACTATCTCCTGGCATCATTTTGAAACCATCAACAGCACCGCCCTTGGCGTAGCCTTTGGTTTTCATTTTGCCACCCTTTTTCATATCCATTGTTCCAACAGAAGAATACGCTCGATTGCCCATAGATTTCTCCATGCCTTTGCTTTCATTGCGTCTGTCTTTCATAGACTGCGATTTCTTGCCATTTCTGGCACCCATCGACTCATCTAATTTATCATTGTATCCTTGTTTTCGCATTGTTTTTCTCCAATTTAGGCTTTGCTTTTAATCATAGGTGAACTTTTGTGAGTTGGGTAGCCTTTAGAACGACCACCTATTTTTTTTCTTTGAATGTCGTATTCCGACTCATCACGCAATCTTTTCATTTCATCACGAGCATTTCTTTCTCTTGATGAAACACGTTTTAATTGTTGTGATTTATCTCTACGCTCTTGAGCATCATTAGATTTACGCGACTTAACACGTTTCATTTCATCAGCTGCATCATCTTGTACGCCAATGACACGAGCCTCTTCATCACGAATGTTACGATTAACTTTACCACCACGAGCTTTTTTCATGCCTTTAAAAGTCTTAGCAAGGTTAGCTCTTTTTTGAGTAGTCGCAGATGGTTTACCACCACCTTTTGTTGCTGGCTTACCTGATGCAAGTTTATTAAGAACCCCAGAAGGAATTTTACCGTCCTTCATTTTTACGCCCTCACCTTTTACATAATTGGTAAGTGCTCCTGGTTTTTTGACTGCACCTTGTATCCAGTTTTTAGATCCACCTTTTTTAAATGTTTCAACTGTCTCTTCGACAACTACAACATCACCCATTGGAACTTTGCTTTTTCTGCGAGTCATACCACGACTCTCATCCCTACGATCTTTATAGGATTGCTTTTTAGTGCGCTCTGCCCCATCTCTCGCGCCTAAACTTTCGTCTAGACGATCATTAGATGTTTGCCCACCTTTTTTCATATTTTTAGTTGAAGATTTAGTAAAACCAAAATCAGAAGGATATTCAAAATCTTTAACATATTTTACTGTCATCATTGATCTCCAGCTATAGCAGGAGCATAGATTTTTATACCATATAAAATAATAGTATAAGTATCCCCAGAGGAAGCCTCTCTTGTACTAAAAGCAACATTGCCTGCCTCATTGGTTCCCAGAGCACCTGTCCCGTTATATGGAATAGAAGGATCATACCCAATGTCATATAATTGACCTTTAGGTATTGTCATAGCTAAAGCGTCATTAGCTGGTGTTGGATCTCCAACCCAATATATGTCTACACCCATGTCTTCAGTTTGAGCATATATTTTTGAAATTTTTACACCAATACAAGCCAAACCCTGAGAACTAGGATTTAACCCCGACACATCAACTTTAGTTACTTTTGTTTCCCCAGTTCCATCAGAAATGTTAGTAAATTTAGCAATATATAATCGCTCACCATCTTGAAGAACTTGAGTTGTGACTGCATCAGCCATAATTCACCTCCCTTTAAGAGAGATTGTTGTTTTGAATATACATCACAGTCAATGTAGCAACACCAGATGTACCATCGCCTGTGGCACCAGTAAAATCTGCTAAAACTTCTAAATCGGTTGTACCTACATTAGTAGCTTCAGTGTCTAGTGTTCCATGCGTTGTACCAAGAGCTTTTGTGTTAACTGCATCCAGAAAAGCATTTGGGTCTGCTGCTGTACCAACAGATATAGTAGCTGCTCCACTGTCATCACCAACAGTTGTTACATTGCATATTACATCTACTATTTGTGACTTTGCAGGTATCACTGCAACTCTCTGATTAAGTTGGCTTGCACCTGTGATATTGGGAATCATTGACTGAGCCATAACAACAGATCCAGTATTAGCGATATTAACTCCAATATCCGTACCAGTTGTTGCAGCTATAAGTCCTGCTTTAATAGGACCAGAAAAAGTAGTTGTACCCATTTTTATTCCTCACATACGAGTTGTGTGTATTTGTCTGTATGTAGTCAGTTGGGGAACTGTCAAATACACAATATAAAAACCCCAAGAAAATCCCTGTCGGCACTTTAGGAATACCGACAGGGTTTAGTGTTAAACTCCAGCTGTGCCGAACACTCCACGAGGATCGGTCCAACCAAAAACATAACGCTCTGTAGCTTTATAACGCATGGAGTCGGTTTCAAAATCACCTTCCATAGATTTCTCTAAACCTCTACGCATTAAAAGTTTCAAACCGTCAGGTGCATCTGTTTGAATCCACCAAGCAGTTTGAGAAGTAATACGAGACAGATTGCCCTGACCTTCCGACAATAGACCCATTGATTTAACAGGGTTGATGTCGTTGTCAGCAGTTCCTGTTCGTAGAACTGATTTCAACAGAGTTTCAGCTTGGAACACGTTAGCTGGCCCAGTGACAATCTTCTTTGGTACTAATCGAATACGCTTACCGTTGTTGTCAACAGCGTTACGAATTTGAATTAGTAACTGTTCAAGAGATGTTTGAGACAATGCTGCAGCGTTATTTAGCTGATTACTAAACGTACCATTAACAATTGGATGCGCTGTACTAACAAGAGATACACCATCACCGCCAGGAAAGGCTGCATTAAATGCTCTATTGAGAATATTTGCACCAAGTGTTTCTTTGGTTTCAATCAAAGATTGAGCTAAGTGTTTAGCATAAGTCTGCCCGATACGGATGTGATCACCGTCTTCTACCAAAACTTTGGTTAGAGCAAATGCTAAACCATAGACTTTGTATAGATAACGCTGAATAAACAACACGCCACCAGATTGATACGTTACCGCCATGCCATCAGGCAATTCAGGAGCCGCACCAAAACCATAAAGAACTGGTTCTTCATGGTACTGACGAGGAATACCTTGCTGTTCACTGAAGACTTCTTTCCATTCATCAGCACGTTGCTCGTATATTCCATCAAAGACTTCGTTCAAGATAGGTTCTACAATTGAACGAAAGTCGGTACTACGCATAGGAGTAGCCATAGTTCAATCCCTCCCTTAAACCGAATTAACTGGAGCTTTGTATTGGCTCTCGTTAATTCTAACGGTAGCAACAACAAAGGCATCAGTAAGTGTACTATTCGGACCACCTGTGGTTCCTTCAAAACCAGTAATCTGGAATTGTGCGGCAGTTGGTTGAATAACTGTGAGTTTACAATTAGAAAGTCCAGTAGCAGTAGATCCGCCTGGAGATGCTACTGTCCAATCACACTGTTCACCAACAGCAGTTTGAACCGTATCAGTTCCAGCAGTTCCTGGATTGTCGTACTGAACAGCAAAGAGAATTTCTGGATCATCATAGACCCAAGCCACTATCTCTGTTGCAGTTATTCCCGTAGGCCAAAAAGGTGATACTGTGGGTCTACCCAAAGCATCATTATATTGACAGCCTGCGAAAATACCTAAAAGGCTAATGCCATCAGTTGTGCCACTGCGTGTGCCATCACTAGTACCTAGTTGAATAACACCATCATTGGTCAACTTAACAGGATCGCCTTGGAATACATTTTGACTGTATCCACTTGCTATTGTATAGGCTTTCGCAATTATCTGCCCACTATTGTGATAAGACGCACGAAAGCCAAAAGGTGCAGAAGTCGCTGACATCTTGCATTTCTCCTATTGGTTGAAAGTTAAGGTTGTGTTAGGCAAGATCAAATCGACCCTCCCTATGTTCACCAATCTCCCGTGTACCATCACCCATGTCTATGCGACTGCCTGATGCTTTTGCTTGTTGCTCCATAAATTCTGCCGTGTCAGAAAGTTTTTCTTCTTCCCTTGCAGGTGCATTATGGTGTGCTTCCATCATAAACTTTTGGTATAATGACATTGGAAGTTTGAAAGCAAGCATCTCATTAACCCCAATGAAACCGTCCCAATCTCCACCTTTCAGTGTAGCATATTCCCAACCAGGAACTTCCTCTGGTTTCACTGGCTCATAGCCTAATCGGATACGCTGTTGGATTGAGTCTCTAGGGTTAGTTGTCGTGAGCCAACACATATGCCAGCCCGGTATTTCTGGTAAATCGGGTAAACTTGATTGGAAAAATTGTTGCCTGAACATTTCTACCCTCTCATCTTCAGATACTTCACGGTTACTTGTAACTGGACGATCTTGCATCGCCCTATTCACCCGATTACCCCCAGAGGATTTCTTAATTCGTTCGTCTGACATTTTTATGTCGCTCCTTTTCAGCGATTGGAAAACTATAATTTGAATTTAAAAAAAATACAAGCCTGTTTAAGCTCTGTTTTCTTTATCGTACTCAGCATAACGCTTTACATATTTTTTTCGTAGCACTGGATCATCCCAAACACCCGCATCCATTAGTGCCTGTTTTCGTTCAGGACTAATGTAAACTTCTTTACGAGTAGAAGCAGGTGCGTGCTCTTTTCCTGATCCAACAGCCGGTCCACCTCTAGCCACACGTTGAGTTTTAGCTTTTGGTGACGGAGCATCATCGCTAAATCTTTCAGGTAAACGCCTTGCGGCCCGTACCTTCAATTCATCCCAATACTCTTCTGTCTGTGGATTGTAACCATCTTTAGCTAAAGCCTGATCAATTGCCATTACAATAGCTGAGTCTTCATCACGACCATTACTGTCATACCAAGGATTTTCATCCATAAATTGTTTAGCGTGATGTAACGTCATTTCATCAACCGTGTTTTCTTGTGGTTTAGGTTGTGACGCTTGTCTTTTTTGATGACTTAGATTTTGCATTTTTGCTAATGCCTGATCACGATACTTCATAGCTTTGGCAACATCTTCTCCATTGCCTTCTTCTACAGCTTTCGCAATCACTCGATCCGCTAATTCTGCTTCTTTCTGAGCCTGTTGGATATTAAAATCAATACCATTGATTTCACCTTTAAGAGACTTTTGCTCTTGAGCAGTTAAACGCTGTTCTAAATTATCATTACGCTTTCTAAGAAAATCTAATTCTAATTTATCACGTTTAATTGCTGTATCACGCCTCTCCTTACGTTCTTGTTTTTCTTTTCGTCTACGCTCACGAATACTTTCTCGTTCATCGTTTGACTTTTTTGCAACAAGTTCTTCAGGTTCATCGTCTTCATCTGTTTCTTCAACAGGTGGAGTTTCAACAATCTCAATATCGTCCTCAGAGATAGGCTCCTCTGGTGGATCGTCTTCAATTACAACAATTTCATCATCATTTTCATCAACAATGTCATCGTCTTCTTTTCCTAAGTTACTCATCTCTTATCTCCTTATCAGATGAATGCTTTAATTTTTAAGGGATCGCCTGTGACTTTTCCGATAATGTCTAAGTCATTAAAAATAACAAACATGGCTTTTTCGCCCATAGGTTTTTCGTCTAACGGAACTTCCCACCGATCACCGCCATACTTTGGCACGCGAACAAAGTCACCCTCGTTACACCACTGACCTTCAGGCCAACCATCCATTGTATTTCTATTTTTAAATGCTAGTGGACCAATGTTAATAACTTTACCAACTTGAGTATTCCACTTTTCTGTATCTTTGGAATCATTTGTAAGAATAATTCCACCACTTGTTTTACTTTTTGCTGTTCTAATTTGAACCAGAATGCGACTTCCGAAAGGCTGTATTCCCGAATCAGTTTCAGGAAAAGCCTCCGCTAATGCATCCTTATAAGCCTTTGTCACCATGTTTCTCCTCATCCAGAAGTTTTAGAAGTACGTTAATAGAAGCCTCAATACCAGCTACTACACCAACACGATGCCCGTACTCAAATGCATCGCGCTCTTGTGGATGCTTCAAGGCCGCTTCAGTAAAAGTTGCCTGTTCGACCTTGAGAGCATTCAAAAGTTGGGTTTCAATGTTCATACTTTTCCAGTTCTTTTATATTTTTGACGTTGCCCTTGAGTTGGTCCAACGGCACCACCTTTGGCATATCCTTTAGATTTCATTTTACCGCCTTTGGCATAGCCTTTAGACTTCATGCCTCCTTTAGCATAACCTTTACTTTTCATTTTTTTTCTCCGTATATAAATTGTCAAAAACACGATTTACATCCAAAGTATAGTCCAAATCTGATTTACTGTAATGAATATGTTGTGATGGACGAAACTCTGGTGCTCCTTCTCCCAACTCAAACCACGCAGGGTGCGTAACTCTAACTCGATTATTAGGTAGAGCTACTATATTACCTGTCCATTGGCCTGCATCCAAAAGTTCTAGAACATGAGACTGCTTATGTTGTGCAGGGTCATCTCCTATTTCTGAATCAGTGTAGTCAACAGTAAAGTAATACTTTGCTGGATACAGTTCTCCGTCAATCTTTGCCAACCAAGGACATGGAGTACATCGGTCCAATACATAAACACTATGAGTTCTTGAAGAACAATCCCACGGTTGTGCATCGTGAGTTGCCATTGGCACAGGCCATTTATCAAATGGTGTATCGCCAACTAATGCTGTTATTGGCATTCTTGCCCACATTGCACCGCCATGAACATTAGGTTCATCGGTGTCGTATGTCTCAGCACCCGTAAAAATCATCTGAAAACTTAAACTACGGCATGGTAATGTAGTAACAGCAATTGCCATCGCATGAATAAATTCACCATGAAACTGTTGATGGTTAAACGTGTACTCTTTACGCACCCAACATTTAAAATGCGGAATATTACTCTGTAAAAAAGCCATCGTTTACGTTTTACCACTATTTGTTATGGGTTAGGATTTATTCCCGTACCCGTACTCACCGAAACTTTCTCACCCGTAGCCATTTCAGCTGCAGCAAGTAGTTTAGCTGTCTCATTATCAGACGTATTCATTCTTTCTCTAGCCGCAAGTTCTGCTGCTTTTCTATCATTCTCGTTAGCTTGTTTCATTTGCTCAAGAGCTATACGTTCTTGACGTTCAGCCTCATCATTAGCAATTTTGGCTGTTTCAAGTTGATCATCATTAGCCATTTCTTGAGTTTTGAGTTGCATTTTAGCCTGTTCAAGCTCCATTTTACCTTGAAGTTCCATTTGATCTTGCTGAAGTTTGGCTTGCTCAGTTTGTGCTCTCTGTTGTAGCGTCATTTGAGCAATTTCTAGCGATTTATCCTGTGGCATTGGAGGTTTAGGAGCAAATTGTTGCGCCGCTTCCGTAATTTGTGCCAATTCTTGACCAAAATTCCCTAATTGTTGCTCAATAAACTGTTGAACTTTACCAATTACCGTGACTTGGTCCTGTGCTTCCTCTTGAATGAGGTTTTGAGCCTGTGCCTGTTGAACAGCCGTGTGTGCTTCGACCAAATAATAGTTTAACAAGTGATCTCTTAGGTGAATTGCCATAGGATACAGAAAATTAGGCACAATTGCAGGATTTGAACCAAATAATGGTGACTTTAAAAACGGCAAATGCGTCAACATATGAGCCAAATGGTCCTGTTCTGGTAAAACATAGATAGGTCTACCCAAAGCTGCAGCTACATTTTCGCTCACAGGGTCCATATTTTCTGTTCCTGGTTGTTCTAACAACACCTCAGAGTCAGGAACTTTCATTACTCGTAAAAACATTTCTTCAACTTTACGAGGATCGTACATTTGAGGCATCATTTGAGCACGTTCCATAATTGCTTGGATCTGTGCAAACCTCTGTGTCTCACTAAATATTGCAGGGTCACTAACAGGAACAACATCTAACGGACCGTCAAAGTCAGATGGCTCTACTTCTAGCCCAACGTCATTTGCTTTTATATCTTCTTCAATTAAATACGCACTGTTGATACGATGTAGAATTTTAAAACATCTACCCATAGAAGAATGAAGACGCGAATGAATAGAACTAAACACAACCATGCCCTGTTCAATAAGAGCCATCGTTGTACCCACGGGCATATTCGGATTAGTGTCACTGAGTTTTTCAAATGATGTTTGAACAACACCTTTGCCTGCATCTACTAAAAAACCCAACAATTGAAACAGTGTAGGACTTGGACCGTTGAACGGTAATGGCATAGCAATTTTGCGTATGTCATCAACCATTGCACCGCCTTCAATCTCAGCAATCTCTGTTGGTTGCAAACTGATTGTCTGACCACTTGGTCCACCTTTTAATTTTAACATGGTGGGAATGTTTTGAATGTGAGCACTGTCCATCAACGCCCGTAATGCACCTGTTGCTGCACCACTTAAACCACCGATCATTTGAGTTAATCCAATCGGATAGGCACCACGCCAAGGAACAAATGGAAACTCAACAATCCAATCCAATTCGTTTTTCATTGCATCGTCTGGTTCCCAGTTTCGATACAGTGACAACGCCTTGTTAGTAGTCTTGTCAATTGTAAGAATATAAGGCTCTAAACCATCGTCCTCTTCAAATTCAATGTAAGTGTAAACTTCAAACAAAGTTCTAAGACCGTCTTCGTTGTAGCTTGTCTCACTCTTGCCCTCTATTTTATCATTTGCAATTGTAGCTTTACTAAACTCAGGGTCATTCGGATAACCCAGATCCACATCAATATACATACCCGACTTTACACGTTGCCCATATTCCATTTTGGTTATGTATTGAACGTGGGTTTTTCTTTCAGCCGAATAAAAATTAGTAGCTGCAAATGGCAGATACACATCGTCAATTGGAATGAACTCAGATATTGGTCTACGGTGCTCATTGTTCCACATGAATTTCATATACTGACCACCACCTAACGGTAGTTGTGTGCTCAGTTGTTCTAACTCAGAACGGAACTCAGGCATTTGCTCAGTAGTCTGCCAATTCATAAACTCAGTTTTACGCCTAGCTTTTTCTACTTTGTCAGGCGTTTGCATTCCGTTGATTTTACTTTTAACTGGGCCTGTGGATGGAAACGCTTCTTTCATAAATCGCGCTGAGAAATCCACACACGCCTGAATTAACATTGGATGCACAACACGATTAGCCCCAGTAAACTGAGCACCTCCAGGTGCATCATCACCCAAACCCGTGCGTTGCAATCCTACTTCGTATTGCTTGTCTCTTTTTTCTCTTGATTCTTTGTCTCTACTAATCTTTTCAACTAAATCACTGATAGCTGTTTTAAGTTTACTCTGATCTACTTCTTCAACAATGTTTGCAAAATGTGCAAGTTTATCTTCTTGGCTTGCTTCCATCTCATCCAATCGGACCATAGCACCGCCATCGTCTGTGTCTTCAACTTCAGCAATCTCATTAGGAATAGCTACAGTTTCACCTTGTAGCTCATCGTCCATCATTGTTTCATCAGACATTATATGTCTCCAATATCTGGTCAGCCATCATATTAATTTTATCGGCATCGTATGAACCGCCTCTGTTAAATCCTTTAGTAAAGTTAGCCATTACTTTTGTTTCGTTGTCACGGTATGGATCTACTGAACCCTCTACATTTATTCTGGAGCCAGTGTTAGGTACTCTATATTCATATCCCACTTTACCAGAAGTCTTTTCGTTTATTGGATCATAATCAACTTTACCGTAACCACTAGAGTTTTCACTTAACATACGCTGTAACTCGCCCACAATGTTTGTAATATTCCCACTAGCAGGGTCATAATTAATATTACCACTAAGTCTATTATCACCCATATTATATGATCCAGACAGATTAGCGTTTATAAATTCTCTCTCATTAGGATCTAATACACCTTCAAGTCTCATATCTCCTTGATCACCAATGTAAGTAAGACCGCCTGTGATTGGTGTTCCTTCAATAGT
>JAAHTG010000498.1_pt1 | contig 34250 bp, 36 predicted proteins | sample 6116081 | NCBI WGS metagenome assembly JAAHTG01 (sample SAMN13939989, study PRJNA603662) | sponge metagenome | isolation source: marine sponge | host: Mycale hentscheli | place: New Zealand | collected 2005 | reverse complement strand
TGTGACGGGTGATACTTTCTTTCCTGAAATCAGCGCTGCATCATGGCGTGAAATTTCCCGAAAGCGTCACGGCACTGAGGCGGGAGCACCAGCTTATTCCTTCGTAGTATATAAGCGGCGATAATGTTGGACTAACCAAGCTTTTCGAAAATTCGTTTTCCGATATGTGCGTAAGCTACTTGTGCGGCGCTGTCGGTGGTCTGCGTCATCAGGGGAATGCCGTCGTCTGCGCTGGCTCTTACCGCCATTTCCAGCGGAATACCGCCAAGGAATTCACAGCCGATTTTCTGTGCCGTTTTTTCTGCGCCGCCGTGGCCAAATATATGGCTTTCGCCGTCGCAGTGCGGGCAAATGAAGCTGGTCATATTCTCAATGATACCAAGGATCGGCACATCTACTTTCTCGAACATGGCCAAACCCTTGCGCGCGTCGATCAGCGCAAGGTCTTGCGGTGTTGACACGATAACCGCGCCTGAAAGCGGCGCCTGTTGCACCATGGTTAGTTGCACGTCGCCGGTTCCGGGCGGCATATCAACGATCAATACATCTAGTGGCCCCCATGCCACGTCTTTGAGAAGCTGTTGCGTCGCCCCCATGACCCGGGGTCCGCGCCAAACCACGGGCTGATCCACGTCGATTAGGAACCCGATCGACATAAGTTTCAGGCCGTAGGCTTCAAGTGGTTGGATGATCTTGTCTTTGGTTTGGGGTTTTTTATCCAACCCAACCAACGTGGGCAGCGACGGACCAAAAATATCAGCGTCCAAAACACCAACCTTCAGGCCCTGTTGTTGCAGTGCCAGGGCCAAATTGATTGAAGTTGTTGATTTGCCGACGCCGCCTTTGCCGCTGGCCACCGCCACAATATGCTTCACGCCGGGAATAGCAGTTGGTGTGGGTGGTGCTTTTGGCGCAGGGCGCAGCTGCGGCGCTTGTTTTACCGCTTGCGGTCCCTGTGCGGGCCGGGAGGCTGTGACAACAACGTTTGTTGCTTTGATGCCGTCAATTGTTTGAACGTCTTTTTCAATGGCCGCCCGCAATGCACTGGCGCCGTCTGGGGCCTGATCGCCAAAATCAAGCACGATTCCGACCTGACCGCCTTCAACGATAACCGCGCTGACGTAACCAGCTGTGACAATGTTCTGGTCTTGCCCAGCTATTTTGTGCGCCGCGAGCTTCTGTTCGACGGTTTTTTTCAGGTTATTGTCCATAAATATCTCTTTTGGTCGCAAATGTGACGGAAAAATCGTCCTACATCATTGCAGGCGCGGTGTGCGTAACATATATACCTATTCAACACACAGGCTTTCTATATAGGCGGCTTGCCAAAAATGTCACGTATGTGACGCCGGAAGGAGTAAAGTATGTCCTGGCAGAATAATGGAGACGGTGATCGCCCCAATAATCCTTGGGGAAATGGTCAGCGAGGCGGTGGGGGCCGCGGCGGCAATGAACCCAATATTGACGAAGTGATCCGCAAGGGTCAGGAAAAGTTAAAAAATGCACTACCCGGCGGCAAAGGCGGCTATTTGCTTGCTGGCCTGGCAATCGCATTTATTTACGCTTGGTGGGGTCTGTATGAAATCGAAGCCAACCAGCAAGGCGTTGTGCTTAGGTTCGGCGAACGCACCGAACTTAAAAGCCCGGGGCTTGGATGGATTCCGAAACCTTTTGAGTCGATTGAAATTCGCGGCGTCACCGACGAACAGACAATCTCTGTGGGTAACAATAATGCATCATCTCGTCGCAATAGTAGTTTGAGCGAGAGCTTAATGCTGACCCAGGACGAAAATATCGTTGATGTTCGTTTCAATGTCGTATGGCGCATTAAAGACTTGGGTGATTTTCTGTTTCAACTGCGCGAGCCGGAAGGCACCATTAAAGCAGTTTCAGAAAGTGTAATGCGGGAACTGGTTGGTCAAAACCAGATTACGCCGATTATCACAACCGCGCGTGGTCAGATTGAAGCCGAGGCGCTTACGCGTATTCAGGCCAATCTGGATGAATACCAAGCGGGCGTTACGCTGCTGCGGGTGCAGATCATCGAGTCTGAAGCGCCGGACGAAGTGAAAGACGCCTTCCTTGATGTTCAGCGCGCAGAAGCTGATCAACAGCGGTCGCGAAACGAAGCAACCAGATATTCCAATGAGGTGTTGCCTAAAGCACAAGGTGAAGCTGAGCGCATGCTTCAACAGGCCGAAGCATATCGCGCGCAAACAGTTGCGCGCGCAGAAGGTGAAGCGGCAAGGTTTACCTCGGTTTATAATGAGTATGCTCAGGCTAAAGATGTTACGAAGAAGCGGATTTACCTGGAAACGATGGAGCAAATTCTCGCTGGAATGGATAAAATAATTTTGGACAGTGACGGTGGATCAGGCGTGGTGCCATATCTGCCGCTCAATGAACTCAATAAACCCAAAGACGGGGGGCAATAATCATGAGTGGTAAATCAATATTCGGGATTGTTATTCTCTTAATCATTGTGTTCATTGGCGCTGACAGCGTTTATACCGTTGACGAACGCGAGCAGGCGCTTGTAGTTCAATTTGGTGAACCTAAGCGAACAATCCCAAGTCCGGGTTTGCATTTCAAACTGCCAATCGTGGAACAGGTCATATATCTCGACAAACGCATCCTTAGTCTTGATCGTCGGCCACAAGAGGTTCTGGCCAGTGATCAGCGTCGGATTGTTGTTGATAGTTTTGCCCGCTACCGAATTGTAGATCCGTTGAAGCGTTATCAGGCTGCTGCGAACGACGTTATCGCAAATGACCTTTTGGACAAGATTATGGATACAACCGTTCGTAATGTTCTTGGTAAGGTAGAGATGAATAATATTGTGTCTGGCGAACGAGCAAGCCTTATGGCTGAAATTAGCCGCATCACAAACCAGCAAGCTGCAACAATTGGCCTTGAGGTCATTGATGTACGGTTAAAACGCGTTGACCTGCCGCCACAAAATAGCACAGCGATTTTCCAGCGTATGGAAACGGAACGCCAACAAGAAGCTGCTGAGAAGCGAGCTGAAGGAAACCGCGACGCGGTGAAAATTCGTGCAGACGCTGATCGTCAGGTGGCGGTTCTTGTCGCTGAAGCAGAGAAACAGTCACAGATTATTCGCGGTGAAGCGGATGGTGCTGCAACCAAGATTTTTGCGGACGCTTTCGGTAAAGACGAAGAGTTTTTCGAATTCTACCGTACTATGCAGGCCTACCGGCTATCGCTTGGTAAAGATGACACCCGTTTGGTGCTTTCACCGGATAGTGACTTCTTTAAGCTGTTTGTGAATTCCAATGGCGGCAAAAACTAATAGATATGTCAGTGCCAGTTTGAGTGTTTGACTTGGATTGGTCGCTTTTAATCATAGGCATAGGCCTCGCTCTCTTTATAGAGGGCGTGGCCTATGCACTGTTACCGGAGGGGATGAAAGCGCTGCTTGTCGCAATGCTTGAACAACCCGCCGCAAAGCTACGGGGGATGGGCTTGACCATGGCTGCGATTGGTGTAGCCATTGTATGGCTCGTACAGAGCATGTAATGTTTTTTAAACTGTTTCTGTACAGACAAGAGTAATGAGTTAATAAAATAAGGAGAGGTGCTTTGCGCACTTACTTGACAAAAACACTAGACCAGCGAGCCACTATTTGGCTGCCAAAAGCCATGCTTTTTGCTGTGCTTATTGCCGCAATGGCAATTATGGCTGTGCCATCTGCCGAGGCGGACGATCGGCCAGTTACATTTGCCGATTTGGTTGAAGACCTTTCACCCGCCGTGGTAAATATATCAACTGTGCAAACAGTACGCGGGCGTGGACGCGGAAATCGCAGCGTGCCTCAAATCCCAGAGGGCATGCCGTTTGAAGAATTTTGGGACCAGTTTCGAGACCGTTTTGAGCGCGAGCAAGAAGAGCCTCGCCAGGCGCGATCGCTTGGTTCTGGCTTTGTAATCGACAAGTCCGGCATTGTAATCACAAACAACCATGTGGTTGAAGGCGCCGACGAGATAACTGTTTCATTCCCCAACCGCGACGATTATACCGCAACCGTAATCGGGCGGGATGCATTGTCTGATATCGCTGTTCTGCAAATCGAACATGAAAACGGCGACGATTTCCCCGCAGTGAAATGGGGTAACGACGAAGTAAGCCGCATTGGTGACTGGGTTATGGCAATTGGTAATCCGTTTGGTCAAAACGGAACGGTAACAGCCGGGATTATTTCTGCGCGTAACCGCAACTTGGGTAATACCAATGATGTGGACTTTATTCAGACAGATGCATCCATTAACCGCGGTAATTCCGGTGGCCCTCTGTTTAATATGAGGGGTGAAGTCATTGGCGTGAATACCGCTATTGTATCGCCGTCTGGCGGCAATGTGGGCATCGGATTTTCGATTCCGTCCAACCATGCAAAAAATATTGTTGCGCAACTGCAAGAGCACGGCAAAGTGCGCCGCGGTTGGTTAGGCGTGGGCATTCAGCCTTTGACCGAAGAAATTGCCGAAACGCTCGGCCTTGATATCAAGGACGGCGCAATGGTCACACGAATTGAGCCTGACAGCCCGGCAGATCTTGCAGAGCTTCAGGAAGGCGACATCATCGTAACCTGGGACGGTAAAGAAGTTATCAACTCCAATACGCTCAGCAATCTCGTGAAACGTACGCCGATTGATAAAGCTGTTAATGTGGTGATTGTCCGCGGCGGTGAGCGGCAAACATTGTCGGTTCGCACTGGCGCACTTTCAGACGAACAGTCTGGCATCGTACCTGACGACGAAGGCGACGACGAACGTGAGCGTCCCCGTGATAGGTCAGGCCGCGAACTGGTTGAGGGCATGGAGCTTGCAACACTGAACGACAGCTTCCGTCAGCGCTACGAGTTGGACACCGACGTTGAAGGTGTTGCGGTTGTTCGTGTATCTCGCCGCAGTGCAGCATACCGCGCGGGCATACGTGCTGGCGCAGTTATCGTGCGTGTTAATCAGCGGAAAGTTGAAAGTGCGGGCGAGGTTGTTGACTTGTTTAACGAAGCTATTGACGCAGGCCGGGACCGTGCTTTGGTTCTGATCAACCTGCGCGGCAACACAGTGCATGTACCACTTCGGCTTACCACCGACAATGATGACAACTAAACCGTAGTCAAATTGGTGGTCAGCTATTGGCCAACTATTGATCAGACAAAAGGGTCGCTTCGGCGGCCCTTTTTTTATGGTTCAACTGTCAGTCCGAAATGAATTCGGCTTCCCTGTAGCCTTGGTAGAATAGCAGAGTGGTCAGGTCACCGTTACCAACGGCCGCGTGTGCAGCTGCAGCTGTTTTCGGTTTAGCGTGGAAGGCGACACCAAGTCCGGCGGCCTGTATCATGGGGATGTCATTGGCCCCGTCACCCACCGCGATCACAGCGTTCGGGTCGATGGAGAGTTGGCCGCAATAGTCGTTCAGTGCTTCCAGTTTTGCTTCCGCACCGCATATGGGTTCAATGACATTGCCTGTCAGTTTGCCCACTTCGATTTCCAGAATATTGGCCCGGTTGGACTGAAATCCGATCTGCTTTGATACTTTCTCGGTAAAAAAGGTGAATCCGCCGGAAACCAGCGCGGCGAATTTGCCGTTCCCAACCATGGTTTGTACCAGCGTTCGCGCACCCGGCATTATCTCAATGCGATCGTGGTAACAGGCGTCAAGCTGTTCAACCGGAAGGCCTTTTAGTAACGCCACCCGTTCCCGCAGCGCGGAATCGAAATTTAAGTCACCGCGCATGGCCGCTTCGGTGATCTCAGAAACCTTGTCTTTCGCTCCGACAAAGTCAGCCAGTTCGTCAATGCATTCAACGGTGATCATTGTCGAATCCATATCGGCGATCAGCATTGCTTTGCGCCGCATTGCGCCGTTTTCCTGAACGCACCAGTCGACATTAGGGCTCAGTATAAGCGAGTTTGCAATTCCCGCATTCACATCCGCTACCGACTCCGCAGAAAAATGAATATCGACCGCGCGTCCTGGCGACAGCGTTGCTATTTGAAACTTGCTCTCGGTGATGCTGTCGTGAAGGTTGATAACCGCTTTTTCAAGCACAGCAGCTTGACCGGGGTTGACGACAAGGGTCAAAACGATATCCATTGAAACATTCCGATGTTGAGACAGACAAGTGAGTTCGAGATTTGAAACGCGCCCTTTTTATTGCAGGTCCCACCGCCAGCGGCAAGTCAGCATTCGCGCTTAAAGCGGCAAAGAAGCGCGGCGGTATCATAATCAACGCCGACAGTATGCAGGTCTATAAGGATTTGCCTATCCTCACTGCATGCCCTTCAGCAAACGAACAGGCGCAGGCCCCTCATCGTTTGTATGGGTTTTTGGATGGTTCCGAGGCATGCTCGGTGGCTTTTTGGGCAGAAACGGCGATGACGGAGATAAAGTCGGCCTGGAAGGAAGATAAACTTCCCATTTTGGTCGGCGGCACCGGCATGTATTTCAAGGTCCTGCTTGATGGTATCGCGAAAATCCCTGACATCCCTGAGGATATCAGGACCGCTGTGCGCGCCGAGTGCGAACGGGACGGTAGTCCGGCACTGCACCTCCAGTTGCAGGACGTTGACCCTGAGGCAGCAGCGCGGTTGGCTTCCGGTGACAGCCAGCGGGTTTCGCGGGCGATTGAGGTATATCGTGCAACCGGTACCCCGCTAAGTATTTGGCAACAGGATACACCGCCCGGGCCGATGGCAGAGTATGACAGGGCAGGGTTGGTCGACAAGACCGTCATCATTCCGGAGCGCGGCGAGCTATATCGGCGATGCGATCTTCGCTTTGACCTTATGATAAAGGCTGGAGCTATCGCTGAGGTAGAGGCGCTGATTGCACGCCGTCTGTCACCAGAACTTCCCATTATGCGGGCGCTGGGAGTACCAGAATTGGCGGCTTATCTGGCCGGTACAAATGGCTTGGGCGCTGCGACAGAGGAGGCGAAAATGCAGACACGCCGGTTTGCAAAGCGGCAATTAACCTGGCTTAGAAATCAGTTTTCTCACTGGGATGGCGAAAATACGCAATATATGGAAACATAAAATGACATTTATGTTATTAAAATAATCAAAAATTAGGTTGACTGAGTAATTATCGTACAATAAAACAGGATTAGACGATGTCACGCCAGCCTGCGATGTCGTCTGAGATCTGATAGCCCAAAGCAGATCTCAACTGTGACGAGACCCACCCCGGGGGCGCTCTTGGAGCGCCCCCAATTATTATGGGGAAACGGCATCCAGGATTGCCCACAGTTTTGAAAGATCAGGGCGGGTATTTTTAGTTTGGAATTGGTGTTGAATTAACCTATTTCATCGAGAAATTTTAACTGAACGTGAGCATTGACCAATGGCTGCACCTATGGCGATTAAGCATAAAGCGCCGGGCACCGCGACCAAAATGAGCGGCGCTCAGATGATCCTCAAAGCTTTGACAGATCTGGGTGTGGAAGTGGTCTTTGGTTATCCAGGTGGTGCCGTTCTGCCGATTTATGATGAAATTTTCAAACAGGATAAAATCAAGCATATTCTGGTTCGCCACGAACAGGCTGCAACCCACGCAGCAGAAGGCTACGCCCGGTCCACTGGCAAACCGGGTGTTGTGCTTGTTACATCTGGCCCCGGGGCCACGAACGCGGTTACCGGGTTGACTGATGCCATGCTCGATTCGATTCCAATGATTTGTATTACCGGGCAGGTAGCCCGGCATCTGATCGGCAATGATGCATTCCAGGAAGCGGACACCGTTGGTATCACGCGACCCTGCACGAAACATAATTATCTGGTGAAAGAAACAAGCGATATTCCCAGAGTGTTCCAGGAGGCTTTTTACGTTGCAACCAACGGACGGCCAGGTCCTGTGGTGATTGATATGCCCAAGGATGTTCAGGTGGAAGCTGGCACCTACCGACAGTCCGAGCATGTTGAACACCGAACTTACAGGCCGCAACTTGACGGTGACGATGTTGCAATTCGTGAGGCGGTGCGCGCTATGGCCAATGCAAAGCGGCCGATATTGTATGCAGGCGGTGGTATTATTAATTCCGGGCCGGATGCATCGGGCTTGTTGCATGAACTGGCCAAGTTAACCGGTTTCCCTGTGACCAATACTCTGATGGGGCTCGGATGTTATCCGGCCAGTGACAAACAGTTCCTTGGTATGCTTGGTATGCACGGCACCTGGGAGGCGAACCATGCGATGCATGACAGCGATGTAATGGTGGCACTTGGCGCACGGTTTGATGACCGTGTGACTGGCCGTATCGATGCCTTCTCGCCCGGTTCGACAAAAATCCATGTGGATATTGACCTGTCATCAATCAACAAAAATGTCGCGGTTGATATTCCTATTGTCGGTGACGCTGGTCGGGTAATCCAGCGCATGATCGAAATATGGAACGAGGAAAACTATTCGGTAGCCCAACCGTCACTGGACGAATGGTGGCAGCAAATTGAAACCTGGCGCGCCAAGAAGTGTCTTTCATACCAGGACAGCGACTCTGTAATTATGCCACAAAAAGCATTGGAACGCTTACAGGCAATGATCAAAGATCTCGATCCGATTGTTTCAACTGAAGTTGGCCAGCATCAAATGTGGGCGGCGCAGTACATAGGTTTCGATGCACCCAATCGCTGGTTAACGTCTGGTGGGCTTGGCACGATGGGATACGGCCTTCCTGCTGCTATTGGTGCTCAAATCGCTTTTCCAGATCGGCTTTGCATTGATGTTGCTGGCGAAGCGTCTATTCAAATGAATATTCAGGAACTGGGAACGATCAGCCAGTATAATCTGCCGGTTAAGATATTTATTTTGAATAACGAATTTATGGGCATGGTTCGTCAGTGGCAGGACTTAGGCTATGAGGGGAGGCATTCCGAAAGCTATTCAGACAGTTTGCCTGATTTTGAAGCCCTCGGTGCAGCGTACGGAATCAAGGGTCTGAAAGTTGAAAAACCAGCTGAATTGGACGGCGTGATTAAGGAAATGATTGAAACCGACGGACCAGTAATTGTGGATTGCCGTGTCGCCAAGCTGGAAAACTGTTTCCCCATGGTGCCTGCGGGAGCGGCGCACAATGAAATGATGTTGAACGGGGACAGCGCCAGCAAAACAACAGACGCTGATGCACTGGCTCAGGTTTAATCGACTGGCGAGCAGTGGTCTAACGGGTAAATACTAAAATACGGATGGCACGGCAATGAAGGAAAAAGGCACGGTAGCGTCGCACACAATCAGTGTGATTGTAGACAATGAGGCAGGTGTTTTGGCACGTGTAATTGGCCTGTTTTCAGGGCGCGGCTATAATATTGAAAGCCTGACGGTGGCAGCAGTTGACAAAACTGATAGCCGGTCGCGCATTACAGTGGTCACCAGCGGCACCCGCATGGTGATCGAACAGATCAAAGCGCAGTTGGATCGTCTTGTGCCGGTGCAAAAAGTTGCCGACTTAACCATAGAAGGGCCGCATGTACTGCGTGATCTGGCATTGGTCAAAGTGACGGGCGAGGGCGAAAAGCGGGTTGAGGCGCTGCGATTGGCAGACGCCTTCCGTGCCAGCGTCGTTGATTCGACGCGTACAAGCTTTGTATTTGAACTGACCGGATCGGCAGACAAGCTGGAGGCTTTTGTCGATCTGATGGGTGAACTTGGGTTGGTTGAAGTTGCGAGAACCGGGACTGTGGCCCTGGCGCGCGGCGACACAGGACTTTAATTAGTAAATTTTTAAACGGGGCGCCGCACGCCTCGAACTATAGGGAATGTTAAACATGCGTGTATATTTTGATAGTGATGCCGACGTTAATTTGGTTAAGGACAAGACCGTTGCAATTGTTGGATATGGTAGCCAGGGCCATGCCCACGCGGGCAACCTTCGTGACAGTGGCGTCAAGCGTGTAATTGTCGCCTTGCGGGATGGGTCTTCTACCCGCAAAAAGGCGGAAGCCGCTGGATTTGAAACCATAACAGCGTCCGAGGCTGCTGCTGTAGCTGATATGGTGATGATACTTGCACCTGACGAACTACAGGCGGCCATCTATGCCGATGAGCTGTCAGCCAATATGAAGCAGGGCGCAGCGTTGATGTTCGCTCATGGTTTAAACATTCACTTTGGGCTTATCGAGCCCCGCGCGGACCTGGACGTTATTATGGTGGCACCTAAAGGACCGGGCCATACAGTGCGCAGTCAATATGCAGCGGGTAAGGGCGTTCCTTGTTTGATAGCGGTTCATGAGGACGCGTCTGGCAAGGCACACGACCTATGTCTGTCCTACGCGTCCGCCATCGGTGGTGGCCGGTCTGGCATTATTGAAACTAACTTCCGCGAAGAATGTGAAACTGATTTGTTCGGCGAGCAAGCGGTGTTGTGTGGTGGCGTATCAGAGCTCATCAAAGCTGGATTCGAAACTTTGGTAGAGGCGGGCTACGCGCCGGAAATGGCTTATTTTGAGTGCCTACACGAAGTGAAGCTGATTGTGGATCTGATTTTCGAAGGCGGGATTGCTAATATGCGCTATTCAATTTCAAACACTGCGGAATACGGCGATTATAAAACTGGCCCGCGGATTATTACTTCGGAAACCAAAGCCGAGATGAAGCGGGTGCTGGAAGATATTCAGCAAGGACGCTTCGTGAAGGACTTCATGCTTGATAACGCAGCTGGCAATCCCGAGATGAAGGCACACCGTAGCTTGGCGGAGCGCCATCCCATTGAAGAAGTGGGAACCAAGTTGCGCGGTTTGATGCCATGGATGGAAGAAGGCAAGCTGGTTGATAAAGCTAAAAACTAACAAACTAAGTCACGGAAAACCGTGAAACCTGTTGGGCGGTCTTCTCCTGAGGCCGCCCTTTTTTTGAAATAATATTTCACTTCCATATGTCGATAGTAAACAATATAGTAATTATTCAATGCTAATTAGGTATAAATTGAAAGTGTTAGAAGCTAAATGAACCGTTCGCGCCTAAAAAAGTCCCAAGCAAAGGCTATCGCTGTTTCGCAGCGGCAGAATGCTTATGCTCGGACGATTACGTTGGCAGCGCTGGGGCTTCTCCTATCACTTCTTCTATTGGACGCTGGTCGACTAATCGGCCCTTGAGCACGGCGGCAGAAACGACATTGAACGTTTCGGTGCTTGAGGGACCAGCCTGAAACAAAGTTCAAAATTACATCAGACAATACAGGAATTTAAAATGTCACACCGTGATGACAATCGTGTGCGGATATTCGACACAACTTTGCGCGACGGAGAACAGTCCCCCGGCGCCTCTATGACCCTGGAAGAAAAGCTGCGTATTGCAGAAATGCTGGAAACAATGGGGGTTGATATTATTGAAGCTGGCTTCGCCATTGCTTCAAACGGCGATTTTGACTGTGTCAATAAAATTGCCAAGCAGGTGAAAAACTCAACAGTTTGTTCGCTGGCCCGCGCCGCCCTCGGCGACATTGATCGCGCCGCCGAAGCGATTAAACCCGCTGCCAGCGGTCGTATTCACACCTTTATCGCCACAAGTCCACTTCACATGAAAGTTAAACTTCAGATGGAGCCGGATGCAGTGATTGACGCTATTCACCAATCAGTTAGCAGAGCCCGGGGCTATGTTGATGATGTGGAATGGAGCGCCGAAGACGCTACTCGTACAGACATGGATTTTCTTTATCGCGCCGTCGATACCGCGATCAAAGCCGGGGCAACAACAATTAACTTGCCTGATACGGTTGGTTACACAACGCCGGAAGAATACGGTAAGATGTTTAGTGATGTGATTGAGAATGTCGCCAATGCTGACCAAGCGATTTTTTCCACGCACTGCCACAACGACCTTGGACTGGCTGTGGCCAACTCACTTGCTGGTGTTATGGGCGGTGCGCGCCAGATCGAATGCACCATCAACGGTATCGGTGAACGTGCGGGCAATGCAGCAATGGAAGAAGTTGTCATGGCGCTGCGCACACGAGCAGATGTGATGCCTTTTGCCACTAACATTGTGACAACCGATATTTTACGCGCCAGCAAACTGGTCTCTACCGTAACCGGGTTCAGTGTTCAAAATAACAAGGCAATAGTTGGTGCCAATGCTTTCGCTCATGAATCGGGCATTCATCAAGACGGTATGCTGAAGAATGCGGAAACCTATGAAATTATGACCCCGGAATCGGTCGGTGTGACCAAAACCACGCTGGTTATGGGCAAACTTTCGGGCCGAGCCGCCTTTGCCGATAAATTGCAGGAGTTGGGCTATGAAGTTGGCGACAACGCCTTTCAGGATTGTTTCAAGCGTTTTAAAGAGCTCGCTGACCGCAAGAAAACCATCTACGACGAGGACATCATTGCGCTGGTGGACGACGAGGTTGCAACTGCATCCTACCGCCTGCAGGTTATTTCGTTGAATACACATACCTCGTCAGACGGCACCTCGGTCGCGGACCTGACAATGACCATCGACGGCGAGGAACGCAAAACGCTGGTCTATGGCTCGGGACCGATGGATGCGGCATTTAATGGCATCAAGCAACTGGTAGACTTTTCGCCCAAACTGGTTTTGTTTCAGGTCCATGCGATTACCCAGGGCACCGACGCACAGGCCGAATGTACAGTTCGGCTTGAGGAAGAAGGGCGTATGGTTAACGGGCAGGGCGCTCACGAAGACACTGTTACTGCGGCAGCGCGTGCCTATGTTGCAGCGGCGAACAAGTTATTGGTCAAGCGCGGAAAAAGCCCACTAGCCGCGACAGGATAACAATCAAATTTTAGTAAAAATCCGGTGGTTTTTCGCCATAAAGCTGCCGGATTTTATCTTTTTTGCCCTAAACAGTTAAAAAAAAGCGGTTTCCAAGGCATTTGAGCTGTCTACAGGCTTGTATCGGTTCAATAAGTGGCCCATAACCAGCTTTGGGCCTCAATTGGGGCAATAGTTTTTTCAACAGTTATGAGGCGCTAAATGCTTTCCAAGCTGCTCGGGATGTTTTCCTCAGATATGGCCATCGATTTAGGGACGGCCAACACACTTGTCTATGTTAAGGGCCGCGGCATTGTGCTGAACGAGCCGTCTGTTGTTGCAATTAAAAGCGAGCAGGGGCGTGATCACGTTATTGCGGTTGGCGATGAAGCGAAGCTGATGCTTGGTCGAACACCGCACGGCATTCAGGCGATCCGACCACTGCGAGACGGCGTTATCGCTGACTTTCATGTAGCAGAAAAAATGATCAAGCACTTCATTCAAAAAGTGCACAATCGGTCATTTGCCAGCCCGCAAGTTGTGGTTTGTGTGCCGTCAGGTTCGACTGCAGTTGAGCGCAAGGCAATTCAGGAATCAGCCGAACAGGCCGGAGCCCGCAAAGTTTATTTGATTGATGAGCCAATGGCTGCCGCAATTGGCGCTGGCCTGCCGGTGACCGAGCCGCAAGGGTCCATGGTTGTCGATATTGGCGGCGGAACGACAGAAGTGGCCGTTCTTTCGTTGCGTGGAATTGTTTTTGCCACGTCTGTTCGTGTTGGCGGCGACAAAATGGATGAAGGACTGATCGCCTATATTCGCCGTAATCACAATTTGCTGGTAGGCGAGGCAACGGCCGAGCGGATCAAGAAAGAAATTGGCACAGCCCTTATTCCGGAAGACGGTGTTGGAAAAACCATGACCATCAAGGGCCGCGATCTGATGAACGGCGTACCTAAAGAGCTGGAGATTAACCAACTTCAGGTAGCCGAAGCCCTGTCGCAGCCGGTGGGCGCCATTGTTGAAGGTGTTAAAGTTGCGCTTGAGCAAACTGCGCCGGAACTTGCAGCTGATATTGTTGACCTTGGTGTTGTACTGACCGGTGGCGGCGCATTGTTGCAAGATCTGGACACAGTGATCAGGCGGGCAACAGGCCTGCCAGTTACAATTGCAGAAGAGCCGCTAACATGTGTGGCGCTTGGAACCGGGCGCGCCCTTGAAGACGAAGACCTTCGGCTCGTACTAACCGAAAGCTACTGACGCAGTTGAATTATTCAATTTAGTTAGACCGCCAAACAAAGGGAGGCGTTAAGCTGAACCCGACCTTGCAGACAACTGGTCAAACCACTCGTCTACGTCGGGCCGGGCGTGGACGTGACGCGTTTTGGCTATATCTGGCGCTGGCGCTGGCGCTATTGGCGCTGGAAACTTTCGGACCTGGCGTTCCGCGGCAAATACGTGGCTATGCAAATGATGCGGTAGCGCCGGTCTTGTCGGTTTTGGCGGAGCCAATTCGGTTAGCACAATCGGGTATGGAACGAGTTGCTGGAGTGTCCGACATCTATCTGGAGAACCAGACTCTGCGCGATGAGAACGGAAAGCTACGCCAATGGCGTGAGGCAGCCCAAAGGCTTATTCAGGAAAACGAGCAGCTACGGCAAATTCTTAAAGTGCCACAACGAGAAATTTCTCCAGTCGCTACCGCCCATGTGATCGGCGTTGGCGGTGGTGCATTTGAGCGAAGTGTTCTGATCAATGCCGGGTCGAGCGACAGTGTTGCAGCAAACTTGCCCGTGGTTGATGAGCTGGGTTTGGTGGGTCGGACCATAGAGGTCGGATATTGGACCACCCGCATTTTACTGATAACTGACCTGAACAGTCGGGTGCCGGTTCGACTGGAACGAACAGGTGATGTTGCTATTGCCGTTGGCCTGAACGAACCCTTTATGCATCTTCGGTTTTTGGCCGCCAATAGCGGCGTACAGATTGGTGATCGCATCATAACATCTGGCCATGGCGGGCTGTTTCCGCCAGATGTGCCGGTAGGACAAATCACGGAAATTAACGATGAAGTTCTTTTGGTACGGCCGCTTAGTGCTTTGGATGCCCTCGATTTTGTTCGAGTGATGGACTACCGGCCGCTACCCCCTGAGGTGACGCAACCAACTTCTGATGGTCAACCGGTCGGACAGCCACAATAATGCCAGCGTCTCAAAATAAACCCGGTACTCTGGGATTTGCCGCTTATATGCCAGTGGGCGTAAGCTTTTTGTTGGCGATGATTATGTTGTTGCCACTTGGAAGCAGTGTTGCGGGTTACGCCATGCCGCATCTGGTTTTGATTTCCTGTTTTTATTGGTTGTCTAACAGGCCAATGTTGATGCCATACGGCGCATGTTTCCTTCTTGGGCTGTTCCTGGACCTTTGGGTTGGCGTGCCACTCGGCGTCAATATCGTAACGTTGTTGCTTACTCGTTTGTTCGTTTTGAACCAGCTGAAACATTACCGCGGCAGAAACAGAGGTGTGCACTGGATGGTTTTCACCGTGATGGCTTTCGCACTGTTTGCTCTGTCCTGGTTGATTATGTCGATAATTGCAGGCTCGGTTCTTTCGCTGAATACTGTCTTTTTCCAGTGGCTTGTGACATCATTCCTTTATGCACCGGTTGCTTTTATCCTTGGCCGGTTGCGCCGACTAATGTTGTAAGGCGAAGTTGTGCGTGAAGGACTAAGATATCAAACTTTTTCACGGCGAGCATTGTTGCTTGCCGGATTTCAGGGCCTTGCGCTGGCGGCTCTGGGGGCGCGATTGTATTATTTGTCGGTTGTAAACGGCGAAAAATACCGACTTAGGGCTGATAAGAATCGCATTTCTATTCGGCTAATTGCGCCCGAACGTGGTGAAATTTTCGACCGCAACGGCGAAAAACTGGCGACCAACACGCAGGACTTGCGGGTTTTATTGGTGCCCGAACAAACTGATCAACTACAGCCCACGCTCAAAAAAGTGCAGGAAATTATCGAAATTGATGACCGCCGCCTTGCGCGAATTGAACGCAGGATCAAGCGTCAGCGTCAATTTGTGCCGGTAACGCTGGCACAGGGTCTGGACTGGCAGACTTTTAGCCGGTTGAATGTTGAAATTCCCAGGCTGCCAGGTGTTCAAACCGACGCAGGCTTGAGCAGACTATACCCCGGTGGAAACTCGATCGCGCATTTAATTGGTTATATGTCCAGCCCTGATGACGAAGATGTAGCCAAGAGCCCGCTGTATCAGTTACCTGGCTTCAAGGTTGGGCGCCAAGGGCTGGAGCGTAGATACGAGCCGCAATTGCGCGGCGCTTCCGGCACCCGGCGGGTTGAAGTTAACGCGGTCGGGCGGGAAATTAGGGAACTTCCACCACGGGAGGAGGCCGCCAGAGGCGGCGACTTGCATCTGACATTGGATATGGCGTTGCAGCGCTATGTGTTTGATCAGTTGGGTGAAGAGGCAGCTGGTGTCGTTGTTCTTGATGTTGCCAACGGGGATGTTCTTGCAATGGCGTCTTCGCCCGGTTACGACCCCAATGAATTTACCCGAGGCATCAGCAACGCCAACTGGCAGTCTTTGCTTAAGGACCCGCGCAGCCCATTGCTCAATAAAAGTGTTTCCGGGCAATATCCGCCCGGTTCAACCATTAAAATGATTGTTGCATTAGCGGCACTTGAACAGGGGTTAATTTCTGCCGACAGCACATATTTCTGCAATGGCAAACACCGGTTAGGCGATCATACCTTTCATTGTTGGCAGAACCGCGGCCATGGTAAAATGGATATGATGCAGGCGGTGGCTAACAGTTGTGACGTCTATTTTTACAAAATTGCAGAACAGCTTGATATTGACCTGATTGCGGACATGGCTAAACGTTTTGGCCTTGGCGCAACCTTTGGCGTCGGCGTCGGCGGTGAAAAAGAAGGTTTGGTACCAACCCGCGACTGGAAGCGTATTTACCAGCAGCGGTCTTGGCAATTGGGTGAAACCCTCAATGTGGCGATCGGGCAGGGCGCTATGTTGGCGACGCCGCTGCAGCTGGCAGTAATGACCGCCCGGCTCGCCACTGGCATGGCTGTTGTACCCCGCTTGGTGAGCGGCGATCACGATGTTGCAGCCTTCTTTCCTGCCCTTGATGTCAATCCATTTCATCTGGCAACAGTTCAGCGAACAATGGCGATGGTAATGGAACCGGGTGGTACCGCCCATGATTATGCACGCAAAAAATCGGCGATTGCACAGGCAGGTAAAACCGGAACGGCGCAGGTGCGGCGGATAACGCTGGAGGAGCGAGCTGGTGACGGCGGCGTAATCGACAATGCTGAGTTACCTTGGAAATCGCGGGATCATGCGTTGTTTGTTGGCTATGCGCCGGTTGAAGCGCCGAAAATAGCAGTTTCTGTTGTTGTACAGCACGGCGGTGGCGGTTCTAGCGTGGCGGCGCCTTTGGCGCGTAAAATCATGGACTTTACCTTAGCTGAAAAACCCAAGCCATCAACGCCAGTGGATCAGGTTTAATGGGCACAGCACGCATGTTTGGCCCAAGGCGGGTTGAGAAACCTGTTCTTCAGCGGATCGCTGGCCTTAACTGGGGAGTTGTTCTCGCCAATGTTCTGTTGGCGGCTGCGGGTTTTGCCATGCTTTATTCGGTTGCCAACGGGACATGGGACCCGTGGGCCAGCAGGCAAATGCTTCGGTTTGGCGTGGCGTTGATGGTGATGTTGGTGATTGCTGTGATTGATATCCGTTATTGGATGGCAATCGCTTATCCGGCCTGGTTTTTAGGCATCATGCTGCTTGTGGCAGTTGAATTGGTTGGCGACACTGGTATGGGTGGTCGACGTTGGTTGGACATTGGTTTTATGCGTTTGCAGCCCTCTGAACTGGTGAAAATCGCGACGGTGATGGCGCTCGCGCGTTATTTTCACGGTCGCAATTATTTCCAGAGCAGAAGCCTCAGATCACTGTTGGTGCCGCTGTTGCTTTTGATTATTCCTTTGGCGCTGGTTGTCAGGCAACCAGACTTGGGGACAGCACTGATGATTGTTGTCGGCGGTGTTGCGGTGATGTTTCTAGCGGGTGTGCCAGCGTGGCTATTTGTAGTATCTGGCGTGGCTATTACCGCAGCAATTCCAGTGGCGTGGCAGTTTTTACGCGATTATCAGCGCGATCGAATTTTAACTTTCATTGACCCGGAATCTGATCCGCTTGGTGCGGGTTATCAGATCGCCCAGTCGAAGATCGCGATTGGGTCGGGCGGCACGACTGGTAAGGGCTTTTTGGAAGGTACCCAAAGCCATTTAAATTTCCTGCCTGAAATGAAAACTGATTTTATCTTTACCGCATTGGTGGAAGAGTTTGGACTGATGGGCGCGGCGATTGTGCTGGCACTCTACGGAATCGTATTGGGATATGGGTTGTTAATGGGCATAGGTTGCCGCAATCAATTTGGCCGCTTACTGGCGTCAGGATTGGCGGTGTCTCTATTCCTATATGTCTTGATTAATGTGGGCATGGTTATGGGGTTGTTGCCGGTGGTCGGCGTACCATTGCCACTTATTTCATACGGAGGGTCTGCCATGTTGACGTGGATGGTTGCATACGGCTTGATATTGTCGGTTTCCACCCACCGCCATGTGACAATTGCGCCTAAAGGCAGCGGCATTATCTAGATGAAAACGAGCAATTTATTACAGAGCAATAGGGGTGAAATATGAATTTGGAATCAATCACGGGGCTATATCTTGACGTTCGCCGCCAATTGCTAAAAGGCTTGTTTTTTCTGTCAGTTATCACCCCCGTGGGCTTGGCTAATGCACAGGATCAAGGCGAGCTTTCCTATCTTCAGGATTTATACTTGCATTTACACCAGAACCCCGAACTTTCGTTCCATGAAGAACAAACGTCTAGGCGGATTGCAGCAGAGCTTCGCTCGGTTGGATACAGTGTTACGGAAAATGTTGGTGGCTACGGTGTTGTTGCAGTTATGCAAAATGGCAGTGGCCGCACGGTTTTGGTTCGCGCAGATATGGACGGACTGCCCGTGCAGGAGCAGACCGGCTTGGCTTACGCCAGTAAAGCGACTGGATTGAATGATGCAGGGAAAACCGTGCCAGTGATGCACGCATGTGCGCACGATATTCATATGACATCGCTGGTTGGACTTGCGCGTCGCTTGTCTGCCAAGCGCGACAACTGGAGCGGCACTGTTGTGTTGGTGGGCCAACCAGCGGAGGAGCGGGTTGGCGGAGCAAAGGCCATGATCGCAGAAGGTTTGTTCGAAAAATTCCCCAAGCCAGACTACAACGTAGCTCTGCACACCAGCGCAAGTTTGCCAGCGGGGCAGGTGGGTTTGACATCTGGCTATGCGCTGGCAAATGTCGATTCAGTGGACGTTGCTATTAAGGGCATTGGGGGACACGGTGCCTATCCGCACACAACCAAAGACCCGGTAGTTTTAGCGTCGCATATTGTAGTTGCCCTGCAAACACTGGTTTCACGGGAAACGTCACCTTTGGAATCGGGTGTGGTGACGGTGGGTTCTATTCATTCGGGTACCAAACATAATATAATTTCCAACAATGCGCATTTGCAGTTAACTGTGCGGTCTTACACCGATGAAGTCAGGGACAATCTGTTGGCGGGCATTAAGCGTATAGCCCACGCCCAGGCGCAGTCGATGGGTCTGCCGGAAACCCTGTGGCCAGAAGTTACATACAGTGAGGCAACGCCTGCTACCTATAATGACCCGACGTTAACTGCCCAAGTGCAGGCAGCGTTGAACGACGTTTTAGGTGCGGACAATTGAAAACGCTGTCACCAGTTATGGGGGCCGAAGACTTTGCTTATTATGGGAGGACGGAGGACAAAATCCCGAGTGTTATCTTTTGGTTGGGAGCGGTTGGCGCGGAAAAAGCTGCTGCCGCAGCAAAGGGAGAGGTTGCCTTGCCCAGCTTGCATTCGCCGTTTTTCGCGCCTGACCCTGCACCGACTATTGAAACGGGTGTGACGGCCATGACAGCTATAGTGAAAGCGTTGATGAATGGCGATGAGTAATCACCGCCATTCATTTTTGTATGTCAGGGATATCTTTGGTTAGACGCCGGTATTATGCATTACCTTCTTTATGAGTGAGGCCAGTGCTTTCGCTGTCACCGCACGTTTCCATTAAGTCTAGGATATGTTCGACAGTGTTTGGTGGTAGTTTTGCAGAAGCATAACAAAAGCGAGCAATCCACTCTTGATATTGGTTTTTGTTTTCGGAAAGATTGATGTCTTTTCTAAACTTTTTAGGAATCACTATTTCACTAGTTAGACGTTCCATCTTTTCCTCCTTATGCTGCTGCTTGCAGTTCGGTTATTTGAAATTGGCTTAAAATTGGACTTGCCAACCTATACTGAGTTCTCAACGCGTAGAGTCTCTCAAGAGAAGGCGCATAAGAGTAGCAAGTAGCGTCGGTTATCCCAGCATTGATCGTTTGGCTTTGCCAAACTGGATCGCCAAGTGCCCGATTTGCAATTATTGTTGTAATTCTGTTTTGAACGCTTAGAAATTCGGCAATTCCATTCATAATGCCAAACTCATATATAGAGCTAATCAGCGAAGCGATAACTTCCCGCCTAAGTTTTTTATCGGGCCCAATTTTTTCTCTGTCAATGCAGCCTCTTGATAGGTCCCAAACGCTTGGATCAGATACTATTCCAATCTCTTCTAGTAGTTCGGGAAAAGCCTCAGCTGTCAGGTAGGGCTTAGTTGTGGGCATCAGCCGCCAACTACCAATGATTTCGTTATCAGTCCCTCTTACAAAAAAGTGGAGGGAATGGGCATCGAATTTATCAAACTCTTGCCCTTCGACATGAGGCAAATTCCATCCGAGGTCTTCGTTAAAAACTTTATGCCTCAGTTTGAATATGGCTTCCAACTCTCTGTGGAAGTGGTGATGGTTTTCTGGCGTGATCAATGTGACATACATATCGGTACCTCCTTTTGAGTAGATCAAAAGAATTAACTATATGCATAAAGTTGTCACCCCGCCGAACCAGTGGGGTAGATCGCTTAATGGGTGTATTTATAGTGGTAAATAATTTTAAGTTGTATTGCTTTTACAACCGCGTGTATCTTGGTGCGAACACCAAGTTTGCTGCAAGCGGATTGAATGTAGCTATTAATGGTATTGGAAGACAAATTAAGGATAGTTCCAATTTCGTCATTTGTTTTTCCATTTGCGGCCCAGGAGATGCACTCAGTTTCTCTTCCAGAGAGAACGGGAATATCAACCTGCTTGTGTAAAAGGTCTGACAGGCGAGACTGGGCGGCAATTCCTACGACATCCATTCTTACTTTATTGTGACGAATGGATTCGGAGAAATCCTTGGCATCCTGATTGTAAAAACAACAAGCTGACATGGTGTGTTCGTTAACGTTGATGACGTTATTGTACCCTTGATTGAGTCCAAAGCTTCTGGCTTCAGATAAAAGTGATTTTTGTTTTTTTGTTAAACGAGAGTCTGCAACACATTCGTCCCATGTAAAGTTTCCTGGGCCACTAAACATGCGACTCACGATGGGGTCATAGTGAGCACACCCGTTGCTCTGGTAAAAATTGCGCCATTCGTTTGGTCGCTGGTCTATAGAACTAAGGCCTTGGGAAGGGTGATAGTTTAATATATAAGCGCCATCCATCCCAACCTCGGAAGCAAAATCGTTGATAATCGCTTCAATTTTGGCTGGGTCATTTGCGTCCGTAATGTCTTGGATGACCGCATCTAAATACATGAGTACCCCTCAATCTTGACCGTATACAATACAACATCGAATTGTAGATGCCAACAAGATAGTTTATGTATCTTGTTGGCAGTTTTACGAAGAAACGGCAGCAAAGCATGACTTGATAAAATCAGCTATGAAATTACAGCATATTGCGTGTATTATGAATTAAACTCTATGATTTCAGGGGATTTGTTGTGGCACACTCACATAATCACGAAGTTTGTATCGAAAACGCTGTTGAAGAAGCGGAAAAAATTTGCGCCGAGCGAGGCTCTCGCTTCACCGATTTGAGGCGGCGTATTCTGACCATGATCTGGCAAGGCCATAAAGCGGTTAAAGCCTATGACCTACTTGACCAGCTCGCCACACAGGGTGGGTCTGCGAAGCCGCCTACCGTATACCGCGCCCTAGACTTCCTGATGGAAGAAGGGCTTGTCCACAAAATTGAATCTCTCAACGCTTACATCGGTTGCCCGCATCCTGGCAGTGACCACGTGAGTCAGTTTTTGATCTGTGATGTCTGCGGGACGGTTGAGGAAGTATCATCGGACGCCCTAGGCAAAGCGGTCACTAGTGCCGCCGCTGCCCAGTCTTTCCATATCAAGGGCCAAACCCTGGAATTGCATGGTGTTTGTCAGAACTGTAACGGCAAAAAACAAGCGGCTTGACGGCGCAAGTGCCTCTGTTGGTGTGCTTAAATAAACCGGCTAAATGTGGCAGCTGGTCATGCCGCGCTTCAACAAATATTGTTGGTGGTACTCCTCGGCGGGCCAATAGTTAGCAGCAGGTTCAATTGCAGTCACAATGTTTTTGGTAAACTTACCCGATGCCGCCAGTTCATCTTTCAGGCGTGTGGCCGCCTCCCGCTGGCTTTCATCGCTGTAAAATATCACAGACCGGTACTGGCTGCCAAAATCAGGGCCTTGGCGATTAAGTTGGGTCGGATTGTGGTTTTCAAAAAATAAAACCACCAGTTTGTCGTAGGCAATCACATCCGGCTCAAAAGTCACTTGTACAACTTCAGCGTGGCCGCTGGTGTCAGTACAAACCTCTTGATAGGTGGGATTGTCGGTTTTGCCACCCATATAGCCGACGCTGGTGCTTGAAACCCCGTCAAGGGTTCGAAACAATTCTTCTACGCCCCAGAAGCATCCGGCACCAAAAGTTGCGACAGCCATGTTTTTTCCTTAATTGCCAGTCATACTGATTTCACGCTATGCTCACCGCTAGTCCGTTGAATGGGAAGCGGGTACAAACCTGAATATGTGATTGCGTTCGGCGCTTGTCGAGAGGCAAACTAACAAATAATTGTGACCGGGGAGTTACTGTGAAATTTTCGTTCGACATTAATAGCAGATTTGCCACGGTGATGGTCCTAATGCTCGCAGTTTCCTTATCACCTGGTAATTTTGCGCAAGCGCAGCAAAGTCCAGTCCCTGACGATTTGTTGGCGCTTGATCACCAACGCTGCATGAACGGCTGTGTGCCTGGTTTTGGTGAGAAAACCTGTAAACCCTTGTGCGATTGCACAGTCAGTGAGTTCAAAAAACAGCTGAGTTTTGAAACATACCTAGATATGTCGGTTCAGCTGACGCGCAATGCTGTGACGCCGGAAATGCAGGAATTTTTGGGTAAAGTGGCCAATTTTTGCACCGCGGAACTTGACCGTAAAGGCATTGAAGTAGGGGAGGGCACTGACGGAAAACCTGCTGCCCCTAAATCACCCGACGAACCAAAAAAACCCAGCTAACCACCATGCTTTTTTGGCGTTTGGTTCTGGCGTCAAGTCAACTTGAAATAGGCCGGGGTTTTCCGTCGGTATCCACCGCCACAAAAATATAGCAACCTTCGGTAACCTTGTGTTCCTGTGCGTTTGGTCCACGTTCTGCGAACACTTCTATTGCAACAGCGACAGATGTTTTGCCTATCTTTTCAACTTCGGCATACAGACTGACCACGTCGCCCACCTGAATGGGCAAGTGAAACTTCATGCCTTCAACTGCAACGGTCGCGACCGGTCCATTTGCGCACGCCTTGGCGACAGTTGCACCGGCGATATCCATCTGTGACAGCACCCAGCCCCCAAAAATATTTCCGTTAACATTAAGGTCCGCAGGCTGCGGTACAGTGCGTATGGTAACGCGGCGCTCAGTCATTTGCAGTCTCCGTAGATTGCCGTTTTCCGGCTAAATGCAGCGGTGCCACTTCAAGGTCATCGCCGATCGCTTCCAAATACAGGCTGCGGCTTGGGAAAGCAAACCCTGTGCCCGCAGTTTCAACAATCCGTTTGATTTCAAGCAACAATTGCTCTTTGATTGCCAGCCAATCAAGCCAGTCTGTCGTTTTGGTAAAGCAATAGAGCAAGATATCGATAGAGCTGTCAGAAAAACTATCAATGCGAACAAAAGTTGATGTTTCGTCAGGCTTGGCAAAATCTTTGTTGTCAGCAACATAAGTTTCAATGGCATCGCGAATTTGGTTTAGCTGGTCAGCGGACGAGCCATATTCCAGTCCAATTACCCATTTAATGCGCCGGTAGGTCATACGCGAGAAGTTGGTTACAGCATTGTCGGAAAGCTTTGCATTGGGCACGTATACAGGCGCCTTGTCAAAGCGCCTTACTGTCGTGGTTCTGAAGCCGATTTCTTCAACCGTTCCTTCAACAATTCCTTTGACCAGAATCCAGTCGCCGGGCTGAAACCGGCGCTCGCCGATAACAAACAGGCCCGCAATCAGGTTTTTGAACAAATCCTGAGCACCTAGCGCCACTGCGACGCCGAATAGCCCCAAGCCGGCGATAATGGCACCGACTTCAATACCCCAAATTTCCAGGATTGTTGCCGCACCTAACAGGGCAAAGGCTATTTTGATTGCTTTAGACAGCCATTGGATCATCGATGCGGTCAGGATGTGGGCGGCCCGCATCATTATTTCACTGAGTGGATCAGATACCCGGTACAACGCCCAGAAGATAGCGAAAGCAATTAGGCTGCGGTTTACGTTAGTGGCGAATGACTGCAGTTCATCGGACAGGCTAAGATAGGTGCTTGCGAAAAAGACACCAAGCACAACAGGTATAAAACGAATGGGGTTGCGCAGCGCTTCAACCAGCGCGTCGTCCATCACATTATCGGTTTTGGAAACCAACTTTTCCAGGCGGTGTATAATAATGCGCGTGAACAGATTTCTCGCCAGCATAAGCACGATAAATATGCTCAGTGCGATGATCATTTGGCCAATATCGACCCCGTAAAAGCCGTTGTTCCATACATCGACTACAAGAGCCCAAAATTCTTCAAAATCAGAAACGCCCACGTGTTCATGCTCCGCGCGAAAGGTAAAGACGAGGTCTGTTGTTTAGCGTTCAGCCTCGTCTTCGTCAACGTGATCAGTAGAATGATATACAGTGGCGTCATGCCCGTGTTTGTTTGAGTAAAACACCAGCGACATCAAACCGATGCCTATGCCAAAGGTGAACACCACGCCGATAGCCATGGCGATCTTGCCGTGAATAGATAATTCAACACCTTGAATGCTAATCAACACCGTTAGGCCCCAGAATGAGATGGCGGCGACTGCCAGCACCGACACGGCGATTATTAATATCTTTTTCATCTGAAATGCTTTCGTTCATGTAACGCTTGTCTGCGTGGCTGTGCTCTATCAGCTTAATAGCAACACTCCAACAGGGTGTGACAATGCTGCACACCATAAAGTTGGACCATTGGGGGAGCAACAGATTGATTGCTTTTGCACGCGGGAGACAAATTGTGCATACTGATTGAACTTGCAAGAAAGTCCGGTCGGACTTCGGCTGGGCTCCAATCAGGAGAACCCGTATGAATGTTGGAAAAATTCTAGAATCCAAAGATAGTGAAGTTATTGCGCTTGAGGACAGCTGCAGTGTTCTGGAGGTGGCAAAACTTCTTGGCGAGCGCAGAATTGGCGCCATTCCGATTATGCGGGCAGGTAAGTTATGCGGTATTATTTCAGAACGCGACGTGGTGCGCGGCTTGGCCATTCGCGGCGGTGGTGTTCTTAAAGACGGCGTTGCAACCCTGATGACCAAATCAGTTATCACCTGCAGCGCAGACGACAGTGTTCAGCAATTGATGGTTATGATGACTGAGCGGCGTATTCGTCATGTACCAGTTATCGAAGGTGGTACCCTCAAGGGTATGATTTCTATCGGGGATGTAGTCAAAGAACGTATCCAGGAAACCGAGCAGGAAGCTGAAGCCCTGAAAGCATATATTACGAGCGCATAGCCGGACTAACCCCAGTCGAGCGCCTTATTTGCGAGTGAAGCAATTTCCTCGGCATTGTTTGTCCAGGTATACTTCCGGGTTTCAATCAGCTGTTGGCCTGCTTTACCGATGCGTTCCCGCAAGCCTTGGTCCTGCGAAAGCTCGACGATCGCTTTTTCCGCTTCTTCAAAGTTTTGCGGGTCGAACAACAACCCGGTTTCCCGGTCGGTCAATATTTCTCTTATATTGGGCTGGTCGGGGCCAATTGTTGCTAAACCAGCGATTAAATATTCAAAAATCTTTAGGGGGCTTGCATAGTCTGTTACCGCCGGTTGCAAAGCGATATCCATTGCAGCCAAATGGTCAGGAATGGCGTCACGGTCCTTAAAGCCAACGCAGTGCACGCGGTGGCCAACACCCAGTGTTTCTGCAAGTTCTATGCAGTCATCAGTTGCCGGTCCGCCGCCGACAACAAGTAAGTGCAGATCGGGGTTTGTGCCATGGTGTTTCAGGATGTGTATGATTCTGTCCAGCCTGTGCCATTCGCGGATAAAGCCGACAAACCCGAGGACAATCTTATTTTCCAGCCCCAACTCAGCCCTGATGGCTCCGCCGTCTGCGTCTTCATATTCAATTGGGGTTATACCGTTGTGTAACACCACAATGTTTTCGCGCGGCGCGCCCATAGTGGTGATAATATCGGCCAATGCCCCGGAAACAGGGAACAGTTTATCGGCATTTTGGAAGGTCATACGCTCATAGTATCGAGCTAAACGCTGAAGGTGCAGACCGCTATATGCTGCGCGCTCGTCAGACAGTGGTGCGTTTACTTCAACGAAATAAGGGATGCCAGTTTTCCTTTTTAGCCAAGTTCCTGCCGGAAGAAACAGGTTGTACCTTTCATATAAAAAATCTGGTTGATGTTCTTTGTAAGCGGCCAAGAGTTTGAAATAGACCCGGATACCGTAAACCAGCTCCAGCAATTCCTGCGCAAACATCGGCAAAATACGCCTGACAAATGCCAACAGGCGGTTTTCTTCGCCCAAATCTGTGGGGCGGATGGAGGGGCCAACAAATATTATTTCATGTCCCAAGCGTTCAAATGCAGCCACCAATTCACGAATATGTACGCTTTGCCCGTCCTGGGCTGCGACCCGGTGATGGTACAGTATCTTGAGTTTTTTTTTGGCAGGCGTTTTGGTCATTTGCGCATGAAGTGGCATCATAAGCCCCATCTATGGTTCAAATTTAACGACCCCACGGCGATAAGATGTGAAAATGCTTTGGTTTTCAAGGAAAGATATGTGCCCACGTATAATTTGTCGGGCTTATTCGTCGACAAATTCGAGGATATCGCCTGGCTGACAGTTCAAATATTGGCAAATCGCCGATAATGTCAAAAATCTCACGCCTTTTACTTTGCCTGACTTCAGCAGGCTGAAGTTAGCTTCAGTTATGCCCACATGCGCGGCTAAATCTTTTGATTTGACCTTGCGTTTGGCAAGCATTGCGTCAGTCGAACCACAATCGGCATATTATTGTCGCCTCATTCAAATAATCTCGTTGAGTTCTTCTTGTTGTTCGCGCGCAAGCCGGACCATATGTCCAATGATCAGCGCCAATAGTGCCGGCACCAGCGCCAACAAATCATCTGTTGAAAAAGAAATAGCCAAATGTCGATCGCCGGGCAGGTTGTCCATAGTGATGGCACTGACAAGTGCGGTTCGGTGCAGAATGTTCAAGATGACATAAATCACCAGCCATCGTCCTACCTTGAGGCAGTAGTCCTCACAGAGTTGGTCAAACCACTTACCAGCCGCAAGAACGGATGTTAGTCTTAGCAGCATGATTAAAGACCACACCATTGCAAGCAAGGGGACTGACGCTATTGCGAAGCCGAGCAGTTTTTGCTTGGTATTCAGGGCGTCAATGCCGCCGTAGTCATCTAGAGTGGAATGGTCTAGTGTAATAAAGTCAAAGGAGACTGGGGCTGTCCAAAACCAAACCTGCGCTATTAGCAACAAAGCCAACGTCACTGTAACTACTATTCGTAGGAATTTTATACTGCGGTTAATGTTCGCCATATTTGCGCCTAAATATTATTGTTTTACAGAAATACAACAAATTGCTAAAATAACCAATATTGGCGCAGGAGCAACAGGTAATATGCCGAGTAGAAGGCCAGTTTTTAATACTCAGCTATTTGCGCATGTGGGCGCCGTTACGCGTTGTCTTGTCGTCGCAGCTCTCTTGTGCGCGCTTCTGCCCGTTACCGTATTTGCGCAACAAGCTGGTAAAAAGCCTGAAACACAGCAGGCCCGGTCGCCCCAGCAACCCTTGAACGTTCCGGTTTATCCGCGATTTAAACCTGAAAATCGCCCCGTCGATATCGAAGGTCTGCGCGATAGCTATATCGTGTTGGAAGATGGTGCCGTTTTGTCGTTGGCGGATTGGGTGCTGGGCTCACTCAAAAAGACCGAAACTGGCATAGGCATGTCTGATTATCAAAACCGCTTGTTCCTTGGTCAGGTTGCCCGTGCTGCCGTTGGTATGAAGCAAGACCTGATTTACCGTAGCTATCAGGACGCTGGCCCGCTACGATCATTTGTGCCTCACCGGCCAGCCAGGCCGCTTCAACTCGCGCAGGGAATTCTTTCCAACTTCATTCCCGCGCTGCGTCCAGGCTGGTCTCCTGAAGTGTCAGGCAAGCCTGACCTGACCGACCGGGTAGATCACGGACGCAGCGCCTCTATTCTTTTTGAAAGACAGTTCGCAGACAGTTTGCGCCAGACAACTGAACAATTCAGCTATCAGCAGCGACTGGAAACCATGCTCGAAGACTTCAGGCAAAAATCCGATCCATAGCCTCGCCGTGGTTAGGTTACTTACATGTTAACCTTACCGAATAAAAACTTTTGAAATCCCGCACAAAAACAAGAGTTTTGCCGTCATCAGAAAATGTGGGGAAATTCTCATTTCCCTCCTTGGTGTTGATCAGGGGGCTAAGCGGGGTGGGTTCCGTCCAACTGTTTTGGTCTTTGTTACTTATCCATAGGTCTGCGGGTCCCGGTCTGTCATTGGCACCGACGGAAGAAACTTCAATGATGGCGGTTTCGCCGCTTGGTGATAAATCTGAGGTCCACACAAATAACGCCGGTTTATTTTCGGCCCACTCACGAAATTGTTCTCTTGCTTCATCAATGGCAGGCGGTGAGAATTCAACGCCATTTCTTACGGCAACATATTCATGGGTTGCTCGCCAGTCTGGTGATGTGCTGGAGAAGCCAATGTTCCCATTCGCGCGAAAAAGCGGCCTATTGTCATAATTTTGAGAATTGCTAAGGACGCCGAGCAATGTTGGTTGCCCCCAAGTGCCAATCTCGATCTTTGATGACCAAATGTTCGCACTTGGCTTTTCCTGTGCTTCCTTTGTGGCTGGCCGGTAGGAAACGAAAATCATTTCGTTGCCGCTTGGTGAAATCGTTGGGTAGAGATCTGAGTATGCAGAACCCAAAATAACGCGTTCTGCTTTGCCCCAAACGTCTAGGTCGCCTTTGGTGCTTTTGAATATTCCATAATTTTCATTTGGGCCCAGTGATCGGAAAAAATAGAATTCTGAGCCGTCCGGATTAAACACACCACGAAATACCTCATCGCCAGTATTGGATATTGTACCGGGCGCCAACAAAGCAGGGGCTTCATGGTTGCTTACTGTACAGGTGTCAGCCGTGGCTGCGGTTCCAAATAAGATTTGCGATGTCACGATGGCCACACAGAGCCTCAATTTGGGCAAGATTTTTCCTCCGATTTTGAAATGTTATAGTCTATCAAAAAGTTGGTCCGTCAAGCTGCCGCGGCGGGCTGTTGCAGCAGCATAATAGCTGAATTCCGGGATAGTTGTCTCGATTGGTCACCTCAATAGTGGGAGTTTAGACGCTATTCGCGGGCAGTTTGGCGCAAGTTAGTGGACTGGGGCTTAATCTTCTCTATATTGGGAGCAATCTTTTTTGGGCAAATTAGGGGAATAAAATGCGCAAGTATCACCACGATCCTGACGGTATGCGTTTACCAATCAAAATCGACAATGCATCGAACGGCGAATTTGAACCAATTGCGCTGCCTAAACACTGTGCTGAGGGTAACCGGACCGCGATGATAGACGCTGACGCTGCCGCGCGCAGGCTGGGGCAGGACAGGCGTTCATTTTTGGTTGGTGCCTGCGGTGCCGCAAGTACACTGCTATCGTTAAATGCTGTGAATGCGGCCGTTGGTAAAACCGGTAGCTATTTTGAAGTCCCCAAAGAAGCCCGGTTTGAAACTGCGGCAGCAGAGAGCGCAGTGGCTGGCGATGAGTATATATTTGATGTGCACGGTCATTTCATCAACCCGCACGGTGCGTGGCGTGATGATGTGCCTGACGGACGGCAACCGTTTTTTGGCATGCCTAAGGTGCAAGCATGCAAGACAGCCGAAATGGAAGGCCTTGATTATCTGGAATGCCTGTCGGGTGACCAGTTCGTAAAGGATGTTTTTGTCGATAGCGACACTGATATGATGGTGCTGACGTTCGTGCCGTCCGGCCCTGATTCCGAGCCATTAAAGATAGAAGAGGCTGAAGTTACCAAACAACTGTTGAATGGCGAGGGCAGCGGCCAACGCTTGCTGGTACATGGGCGGGTAAATCCAAACCAGGACGGCGACTTGGACAGAATGGATGAGCTGGCCGAAAAATGGGAAGTTTCGGCTTGGAAAATCTATACTCAGTGGGGTCCGGACGGGAAAGGTTTTTGGCTGAATGACCAAGACAGTGGCATACCGTTTCTCGAAAAGGCACGGTCGCTGGGCATTAAGAATATCGCGGTGCACAAAGGTATTCCCTTTGGTCCACAGTCATATGAACACAGCCGGTCAGATGACATCGGTATCGTCGCCAAAATGTATCCCGACCTGAACTTCCTTGTTTATCATTCGGGCTTTGTGCCGGGTAAAGCTGAAACGGCATTTGCGCCAGGCGAAGGCAAAGATGGAATCGATGCATTAGTGCAATCGCTGCTCGATAATGATGTGGCTTCTAACGCTAACGTATATGCGGATCTTGGTTCAACATGGCGTATGTTGATGCAAGACCCGGATTCAGCTGCCCACGGTATGGGTAAGCTGCTGCGCTATGTGGGAGAAGATAATGTTATTTGGGGAACCGATTCCATTTGGTACGGCTCTCCGCAAGATCAAATTCAGGCCTTCCGCGCCTTCCAGATTTCTGAGGCGCTACGGGAAAAGCATGGTTATCCAGAAATAACTCCCACGCTGCGTGCTAAGGTATTTGGACTGAATGCAACCAAACCATACGGTATTGACGCAGCAGCGGTTTCGAAAGCCCAAGTCGCGGACAGGCTTTCGAGCCGCAAGCTGGCGGCCAAAGACGGCCCCGACCCTCACTTTTTGACTTTCGGCCCGAAAAATCGCCGTGAATTCCTTGCGTTTAGGCGCGCTGACGCTGATTGACCCAATTGTTGCATTGCCCAATTGTTGCTTTTCTGAGGGGTATGCCCGTATCGTGAGTGCAATAAAAACGAGGGAGCGTTGCGATGAAAAACTTTTGGCTGGCTGTGGGCGTGTTTACAGCTCTGATAATCGGGGCGGGGCGGGGCGGTGCAGAACCCGTTCATGTAGTATTAGAGACGGACAAAGGTATTATTGAAATTGAAGTGTTGATTGATCGGGCTCCGATTTCAAGCGGTAGTTTTCTCGCGCATATCGATGCAGGGTTGATCACCAATGGCGGCTTTTACAGAACTGTGTACCCGGACAATGACAACGGTTCCCCGAAAATCAGTGTGATCCAGGGCGGCGTGCTGGCCGGAACCGAGGGGTTGCCGCCTGTGGCTCATGAAACAACCGGTCGAACAGGTATTCTCCACAAAGACGGCGTGGTTTCACTGGCGCGCGGCGCCGTTGGCACCGGCGGCGGGGCAGCTTTCTTTATCTGTGTCGGCGATCAACCTTCATTGGATATGGGTGGCGGTCGTGCAGTATCAGGGGACGGCCAGGGATTTGCGGCATTCGCCCGGGTTACCAAAGGTATGGACGTGGTGCGAACGATTCACAAAACCAAAACCACTAAGGGCGACGACGCTTATACGGCTGGCCAAATTATTGATCCACCGGTGCGTATTCTCAAAGCATACCGCCGATAAATTCCCACGTTTTTTATCGCCAGCAGGGCTCTCTTCTATAGTCGCTCTATATGCCGGGAACCTTTTCGGCTTCCTATACATCTTATTTATTGAGGCACAGGACCTCTTTAATTTTGTTGGGAGCATACGATGACGGCTTTATTGAAAAATTGGACACAGGCAAAAGAGACCAATCTAAAGGCACGGCGGAAATTTTTGATTAATTCGGGAGCCGTGGGCCTCTCGGCGGCAGCCGTCGCATTAATTGGTGGCAATGACGCGCTGGCAGCGTCGCATAAGGCCAGTGAAAATAGTGACGTGACTATCTTGAATACGGCGCTAGGAGCAGAGCGAGAAGCAATCGCGGCGTACCAGTTAGGTGCGGAAAGCGGACTTTTGTCATCTGGTACCTTGAGTGTAGCTGTTTCATTTCAGGGACACCACAAAGAGCATGCGGATGTGCTTGCACAAACGATTGAAAAGCTGGGCGGCAAAGTGAATGAGCCACCTGAAACATATAACTTCCCTACATCCAGGCTGAAGCGGGAACGCGATGTTCTTGAATTTGCTGCGTCTCTGGAGAAGGGTGCTGTTAGCGCTTATCTTGGTGCTTTGCCTTTGTTTGACAACCGAGACTTGGCAACTGCGGCAGCGAGCATATTGGGTGACGAGGCGATGCATTGGGCTGTTTTACGACAGGCGCTTGGTTTGAATCCGGTACCTTCCGCTTTTGTTTCATAATGGGGTCGAACTTTCCTAAAATGAATGGAGCGCGCTCAAAAGCGCGTTCCTTGGTTTTTGCGTTGTTGGTGGCTTCAATGAGTATAGCCGTGGTTCAATCAATATTTGGCGCAACGAGTGCAGCAGCGAAATCGGATACGTCAAATGATTCAGAATTGTTTCGTTTGGGTGAAAAACTATATGGACGCTGTGTTGCCTGCCATGCATTCACTTATAATCGGACCGGACCTAAACATTGTGGTTTGGCTGGTCGAAGTGCAGGCAGTGTTGAAGGATATCGCTATTCAGTGGCGATGCGAAACTCAGGCATTGTATGGAGCAAGGAAAGCTTGGACCAGTTTTTGCTATCTCCTCGGAAGATGGTTCCAAATACGTCAATGGGTTATGCTGGCGTAAAGAATGACTCAGGTCGGCGAGCGTTGGTTGAGTATTTGATGATCGAAAGCATTTCTGCGGAAAGATGCGGAGGAGAGCAAGATGGGCCATAGCCCAATTGGGACCGATAATTCTGTAGATGGCCGGCGCAATATAGATATCGGGAATGCAGGCGTCAGCGATACTAAAGTCATTGCGAATGTCCTCGGTGGCGATATCAGTGCTTTTGAAATCATCATGCGTCGTTACAACCAACGATTATTTCGTGTGGCTCGCAGTATTTTGAAAAATGACGCAGACGCCGAGGATGCACTCCAAGAAGCCTATATAAAGGCGTATCAGAAACTGAACCAGTATGGAGAAAAAGGCAGTTTCCCAGGATGGCTGACAAGGATTGTTGTCAATGAAGCACTTGCAAAAAAACGAGAGCTTTCAGCCAAAATGAAGCGTATTTCTTCGTCTGACGCCTACACCGTGGAAACCGCAACTGAATCGATAGGTAGTGATGATATGATTTTGCCGGATCAATTGGCCCACGGTCATGCACTAAGGCGTTTGATTGAATCTGCAATCGATAGTTTGCCCGATGAGTTCAGGACAGTGTTTGTATTGCGCATAGTTGAGCAAATGACGATTCGAGAAACGGCGGATGCTCTGGGACTGGAAGCAAATACCGTGAAAACACGACAACACCGGGCCCTTAAGAGGCTAAGAGCCCAGCTGGATGATATGTACCAGCTGCAAATAAATGATAGTTTTGGTTTTGATGGTGCACGGTGCGACCGGTTGGTAGCGGGCGTTCTTTCTCGGATTCGCTCAGGATGACGCTTTCTATGCCCATTTGGGTCTCGTTTTTTGGGTAATTGATTGTCTGCGTTTTAGCTATCGCTCTTATAGATGAAATTTTATTTCTTAATTTACGTGTTGTGCGATACTTTCGGCGCCTAACGCCTTGTTTTCAGCGTTTGTTTCGCTTTTTTGAAAAAAAAGAAAAAAGGGGTTTGACAGGATACCTTATGCCCCCTATAACCCGCCTCCACCGACGGGGCGCAACCAATAGCGCGTTACGCACCGACGGTTTTTTTGTGGGAAACGATATCTGGTTGTACCAGTTGAGATGAACACAAGATTTGTTCTTTGACATAGTTGATATGGAAGGGAGATGTGGACGGTGGTCTGGTAGA